>JACCDG011090017.1_pt1 | contig 20282 bp, 19 predicted proteins | sample 7442471 | NCBI WGS metagenome assembly JACCDG01 (sample SAMN15323444, study PRJNA562643) | freshwater metagenome | isolation source: river surface water | place: USA:Blue River Watershed | collected 2017-08-17 | reverse complement strand
GCCGTCCAGTGCCACCATGGCCACCACGCACGGCGAGAGCTTGTCGCGTGCGGGCACGTACTGCTCCCACAGGTCGATGGTGGGCTGTACGCCGCCGGTCTTGATGCCGTAGGTGCGGATTTCGTACACCGGACCAGTGATGCCGGATTCGGCGCTGGGGCGCACGGGCTTCATCCAGCCAAAGCCTTTGTAGCTGTGCTGGTCCAGGCTTTGAAAAATGTCACCGCAGCCAAAGGGGCTGGGATCTTTTTGCGTGCGTTCGCGCTCGGCCTGAAGGGCGTCGAGTGTGGCAAAACCGCGCAGCATGATCATCCGGTTGAGCTGACCGATGTCGGTGAACCAGCAGCCCAGCAGTTCGCCCTGGGCCTCCTGGTTGGTGGTGTAGGCCTGCACGTTGGTAGCGGCCTGACCTGCAGTGCCGAAGGGAAGGGTCATGGTGGCGAGTTCGTAGTACATGGTGTGTTCCTGTCAAAAAATCAATTCAAGGGGCTGTTGGCCGGGTCGATGCCTGCCATGTGGTGTGCTGCGATGAAGCCGAAGGTCATTGCTGGGCCGAGCGTGATACCGCCTGCGGGGTAGTTCCCACCCATCAGGCTGTTCATGTCGTTGCCGCCGGCGTACAGGCCGGTAATGGGCTGCTGGTGTGCATCGAGCACCTGGGCCTGCGCATTGGTGCGTAGACCGGCAAAGGTTCCCAGGCTGCCCATGACGATCTTCACGGCATAGAAAGGGCCGCGTTCGATGGGGCCCATGCAAGGGTTGGGCAGGCCACGCCCTGTGGCGCGGGTGGCGTCGCCCTGGATGCGGTTGTAGGGCGTCTTTCCCTTGCCAAAGTCTAGGTCTTTGCCGCTTTTGCACAGGCCGTTGTAGCGCTCCACAGTGGCCTGCAAGCGTTCGCCGTTGATACCACAGGCATGGGCAAGTTCGGCCAGGGTGTCGCCACGTTTGAGATAACCGTTGCACAGCCAGGGCGTAATCGGCATGGGGGCAGGCTTGACGGCGCCCAGCCCGTAATAGCGGATGAAGGCGTGGTCACAGAGCAGCCAGGCTTCGGGCGCTTGGCCTGCGGGCGTGGCCGCGAGTAGCGCCTGCATGAAGTCGTGGTACGAATTGGCTTCGTTGCCAAAGCGCACGCCGCGCGCGGTCACCGCGATCAGGCCGGGCTTGGCGCGTTCGATCAGGTGAGGGAAGTGCGCCGTGCTGCCATCTGCGCGCGGCACCAGAGAGACCGGCGCCAGTGCCGCTGCCTGCACCAGATTGCGCGCCACCTGGCCGCCTGCGCTCTCGCCCAGGCGCAGGCCGTCGCCGGTGTTGCTGCAGTTGCCTGCTGACCAATGCTCCTTGCCGGTGGGGGCGTGGGGCAGCAGGTCTTGTTTGCGTAGTGTGTCGTGCGGGAATCCCCCGCAAGCCAGTACCACACCACGGCGTGCATGAACATGCAGTGCGCCTTGCGGTGTGTGCAACACCGCACCGGTCACGCGGCCTGCTTCCTTGAGCAGGCGCGTGGCAGGGCTGCTGGTGAGGATCTGGCCGCCCTGATCGAACAGGGCGCGGGCCAGCCCAGCCACCAGTGCATTGCCGTTGACCAGCTGCGTGCCACGCCGATGCACCAGCCAGTCACGCCAATGGCGCAGTACTTTTTTGGTGACGTACGCGAACGAAGCAGGTTGGTGCAGCGCGTTCAGAAAGTGGCGCAGCTCTGCGCCCGACGCGATGCCCATGCCCCACAGCGTGGTCTCCTGCAGCGGGGGCTTGAGGTCGTGCAGGCGCTCGCCCAGGCGGCGGCCATCGAAGGGGGCGGCGCAGACTGAGCGACCACCGGTGGCAGCGTTCGGAGTGTGGCCATGAAAGTCGGGGATCAGGTTGCCGTCGATGAACTGCAGCGCCGTCTTGCGGCGAAAAAAGTCCACCATACGTGGGCCGTTGTCCAGAAAGGCACAGGCGCGTACTTCATCAAACTGCTCGCCGAGTTCGTGGCGCAGGTAGGACAGCGGTTTGTCCATGTCTTCTTCAATGCCCGCTTCCACGGCCAGCGGGTTGCGCGGAATCCACATCCAGCCGCCCGACCAGGCGGTGGTTCCGCCGTACTGCTGGTCTTTTTCGGCCACGATGACACGCATGCCCAGGTGAGCTGCTGTCGCGGCCGCAGACAGCCCGCCCGCGCCGGAGCCGATCACCAGCACATCACAGTCCATCACGGCGGTTGCAGCGTTGTTCTTCATTCGGCGTAGATGGGGGTGCGGCCATTGCTGCTGGCTTCGCCGGTCGTTTCGGTGGTCAGCTGGAAGAAGGGTGATGCGCCGCTCAGGGTGGCCAGCTGGTGGGCGGTGGATACCAGTTCTGCGGACAGCGACTGCATACGCTCAGGCGTGAAGCGTACGGTGGGGCCCGCAATGGTCAAGACGCCGAAAGCGGGCTGCCCGGCAAAGCGCACAGCTGCCGACATGGCCGAGAGTCCGGCGGTGTAGGTGTCGGTGGTCATGCTGAAGCCTTGCTGGCGTGTGACTTGTACCGCAGAAAGCACCTCTTGCAAGGATGCGGGCGCGGCCGGACCGAATTGATCAGCGCTGCCCAGGCCCTGTTTGACCAGCAAAGCCAGCGCCTCGTCATCGCTCAGGGTGGATAGCCAGGCCCAGCCCGAAGACGAGCACGACAATCGCGCATCGCTGCCCATGTCCGGGTCGTAGCGCAGGCCCTGGCGGGCACCTTGTGCGCGGGCCACCCAGGTCAGGCGTTCGCCGTCGACCACCGACAGGCGAACCAGCTCGCCCGAGACCTCGGCCAGGCGGTTGAGAAGCGGTTGCGCGATGTCCACGATCCCGGTGTTGCTCAGGTAGGACAGGCCCATCGACACCAGCTTGGTGCTGAGCAGGTAGTCGCCGTGGCCGCGCGCCTGGCGCACGTAGCCCAGCCGGACCAGGTCGGCCAACAGGCGGTGCACGGCACTGCGCGGAATACCCAGTGTGTCGGCGATGGCGGCCAGCTCCATGCCTTCGCCGTGCTGTGAGAGTAGTTCCAGAATGCCCAGGGTTCGTTCAAGGACGCCGTTCATGTCAGTTCTCCAGTCGGACGCTGTGGCCACTGACCGCCGCGTCGTGTACCGCCAGTGTGGCTTGCAGGGTGCGCAGGCCATCGAGTGCGCTGCACAGCGGTTCGGCTTGCCCTGCGATCACAGCGGCAAAGTGTTCAAGCTGGCGGGTATAGGGGTCGGCAGTATGCACCCGTGATTCCTCATGCGAGAGCTCGGCGTGCCAGCTGCGCTCGCCTGGGTATTGCCACAAGCCCAAGTCAGGCAATGACAGGGATCCATGCGTGCCCATGATCTGGTGGGAAACCACGTCCTGACGCGGGTATTGCGCTTGTTCGCCAGCGCACATGTCCCAGCACCAGGGCGAGGTAGTGGCGTCCGAGACGATCACGGTGGCCAAGGCGCCGCTGACAAAGCGCAGCACGGCGGCGGCGGTGTCTTCGACCTCGAAGCCGCGCACGGCATGGCTATCCATGGCCTGCACCTCGATGACCTCGCCAAGCAAGAAACGCAGCATGTCGATGTCGTGGATCAGGTTGATCAGGATCGGGCCACCGCCTGCCTGACGACGCCAGGCCACCTCGAAATACGGCTCTGGCTTGAGGAATGTGGCCAGCGCCGTGGCGCTGACGATGCGGCCCAGCTGGCCTTGCGCAATCAGTGTGCGGGCGCGTTGATTGATGGGGTTGTGGCGGCGATGGTGGCCCACCAGCAACGGTGTGCCGGTGCGCGCCACGGCCTCGACCAGCTTGTGGGCATCCCCCACGGTGTCGGCGATCGGTTTTTCGACCAAGGCAGGGATGCCTCGTGCCAGGCATTCCAGCGCCACCGGTACATGCGCCACATTGGGGGTGGCCACGATGGCCCCTTGCGGGCGCACCTGGTCGAGCAGGGCGGCAGGCTCGGCAGCCCAGGGCACGCCCAGCGTCTCGGCCAGGGCTTGGCCTGCGGTTGTGGGGTCGGCAATGCCGGCCAGCACCAGATCGGGGTGCCGCTGGATGCGGTCGATGTGGGTCTTGCCGATGATGCCGGCGCCGATCAAGGCCAGACGGGTGGTGGGCATGGGTTGTCTCTTGGCGACTTTTTTGTGCATGAGCGCAGTGTAGTGATAGTTGGAAGAAAATTCAATAGTTGAATCTAATTCCACTTTTGTATATGATCCGCTCAATTCCAAAGCCAAAGTCGCCTTGGTCGAGCCCTACGTACCAGTGAGAGAGACATGTCACAAGCATTGAGCGGAGCTACCCGAGTCCACTTCATCGTGGGCGATCCGATTGCACAGGTCAAATCTCCGGCGGGCGTGACCCAGGCCTTTCATGATGCGGGGCGGGACGCGGTCTGCATTCCGGCCCACGTGAGCCCAGCTGACCTGGCGCTCTGGGCGCAAGGGGTGTCCAAAGCGCAGAACGCTGACGGCATCATCGTTACTGTGCCCCACAAGTTCTCGTGTTTTGACCTCTGCGCCACCACATCTGACCGCGCCGCCTTCCTCAAGGCGGTGAACACCTTGCGCCGCAATGCCGATGGCAGCTGGCATGGTGACATGTTCGATGGCATAGGCTATGTGGAGGCCATGCGCGCCAAGGGCTGCGAGCCCCAAGGCCAGCGGGCCTTGCTGGTGGGCGCCGGAGGCGCCGGTTCAGCGATTGCTTATTCTTTGGTCACTGCTGGTGTGCGCGAACTGGCCATCCACGACCCCGACACGGTGCGGCGTGACAACCTGATCGCGCGGCTGGCGGGGTTGGGCTTGGGGCAAGTGTCGGCGGGCAGCAGCGACCCGACGGGTTTTGATATTGCTATCAACGCCACCCCCATCGGCATGAAAGACGGCGATCCGCACCCGATCGATTCAACGAAATTCAAGGATTCGCAGTTCGTGGGTTGTGTGATCACCTCGCCTGCTGTGCCGCCCATGATTGCCGCCGCGCGCGCCAAAGGCTGCAACACCATGACGGGTGCAGACATGTTTGCACGTGTTCGGGATCTGATGGTCAGTTTTTTGTTGGAGGCTTGACATGCAAGTGTTGAAGAGCGGCTTGCAAGGCCTGCATGACGACAGCGTCTATGACCTGGTGGTGATTGGTGCCGGTGGTGCGGGCATGGCCACGGCCTTGTTCGCGGCCATGGAGGGTGCGAGCGTGTTGCTGATCGAGCGCACCGAGTACGTGGGCGGCACGACAGCCTGGTCAGCCGGCACCAGCTGGCTGCCGGGCTCACGCCACGCAGCCAAGGTCAACCCTGGCGACACCTTGGCTGAAACTGCGCGCTATCTGGACAACGCCGTCGGCGAGCGCACCTCAAAAGCGGTGCGCCAGGCCTTTTTGGACAACGCCCGCGCAGCGGTCGATGAGGTTGAAGACCGCTCCGAACTGAAATACCGCCCTTACCCCAAGCACCCGGACTACATCTCCGATCTGGGGGGATCGACACTCAACGGTCGTGCACTGGAGCCTGTGCCATTTGATGGACGCCTGTTGGGACGTGAACTGTTTGCACTGCTGCGTCCGCCCATCCCTGAGTTCACCGTGCTGGGCGGCATGATGGTGGACCGCACCGATATCAATCATCTGCTGGCGATGACCCGATCCTGGGCCTCGCTCAAGCATTCAGTGAAGATTGTGTTGCGTCACGCTATCGACCGTCTGACTTGGCCGCGTGGCACACGCCTGGTAATGGGAAATGCGCATATGGCCCGCCTGCTGTATTCGCTCTCAAAACACGAAAAAGTCACGATGGCGATGAATGCCATGGTGACGCACATTGAGCGTGGTCAGAGTGGTGTGGAGCGTGTGGACCTGGTCTGTGACGGCGAGCACCGCAGCATCCGCGTCAACAAAGGGCTGGTACTGGCCAGCGGCGGTTTTAACCGCCACCCCGAGCTGCGCGCTCAGATGCTGCCAGGTGTGCCCGCCGAATGGTCGCCCGCTGCGCCGGGTCACACCGGCCAGGCCCACGATCTGGCCAAACACCTGGGTGCTGTGTATGGTCAGGGCGGTCTGTCGCACGCTTTCTGGGCCCCAGTCTCGCTGCGCAAACGTGCCGACGGCAGTACTGCGGTGTTCCCTCACTTTGTGATGGATCGCGCCAAGCCCGGCATGATCACCGTCAATGCCAAAGGCGAGCGTTTCCTCAACGAAAGCACTTCCTACCACCTGTTCGGTCTGGCCATGCAGAAGGCCCACCAGAGCACGCCCAGCATTCCAGCCTATCTGGTGTGCGATGCCGAGGCTCTGCGCAAGTACGGCATCGGCATGGTCCGCCCGGGGGGCGAGGGGCTGGCGCCCTTCCTGGCCGATGGCTACCTGACCGAGGGCACCACGCTGGCCGAACTGGCGGCCAAGCTGGGCATGGATGCTCAGGCGCTGCAAGCCAGTGTCGCGCAAATCAACCGCTACGCTGAAACCGGCGTGGACCCTGATTACCATCGTGGCGAAACCGCTTACCAACAGAACCTGGGCGATCCGTCATGGACAGGCAAGAACCCCAATATCGGGCCGCTCTCCAAAGGGCCCTTCTATGCGGTTAGCCTGTACCCAGGCGACATCGGCGCATCAACCGGCTTTGCCACCAATGAACATGCACAGGTGCTGGGCGCCGATGGCCAGGCCATCGGGCGGCTCTACGCCGTGGGCAACGACATGCACTCGATCATGGGTGGCACCTATCCGGCGCCGGGCATCACCATCGGGCCGGGTCTGGTTTTTGCCCGGATTGTTGTGCGGGATGCTTTGGGCTTGAGTTGAGTGAATTGGATCGATTCGTCCTATTGATGGCCCGATTTGTGATCTTGAATGCGAGGGATCTCACTCAAAATCAACTGCAATTTCTGAATCAGTGAACTAAAAGCCACTGGTTTACCCTTATTTTGATCGATAGTCGATCGAAATGGTTCGTTAGTCGATCTTTTGTGGTTTTGAAACTGTGTTGAGTAGCCTTCAGAGGCCTACAGTTGCTGACTGCAATGCTCGTGCAACGGGCCAAGCCCATGAGTCCGGGTGTTGAGGACTTTTTGTCAATCTGAAATGGAGACAACCATGCAAAAAATGAAGCGTCAATTCTTGGGCGCCGCTCTGGCAGCCGTAGCGGCCGTGACAGTCGGTGGCCAGGCAATGGCTGACAACTACCCCTCGCGCGATGTCACTGCTGTGATCCAGTGGGGCGCAGGTGGCGGTACTGATGTGGCTATGCGTGGCTATGCACCATATGCTGAAGAAGCGTTGGGCCGCAAGATCGTGTTGCAGAATAAACCCGGTGCGGCAGGCATCATTGGTGCCAACTTCGTGTTGCAGCAGCCCGCTGATGGTTATACATTGTTGATGGGTGCTGAACCCCAGTCGCTCTACCGCGTGATGGGCACTGCTGAATTTGACTACGACAAGTTCTACCCGATCAACATCGCTGCCATGGCCAATTCGATCTTGTTGGTGGCCCGCCCCAATGCCCCCTGGAATACCACCCAAGACTTGCTCAGCTTTGTTCAGGCCAACCCAAACAAGGTCAAACAATACTTGGCTGGGCAGGGTACTGTGCCCTTTACCATGAATGCGATGATCAGCACTTTGACCAAGTTCGAAACCATCAAGGTGCCTTTTGATGGCGATGGACCCGCCATTGCAGCCCTGCAAGGTGGGCACGTGGACATTGGTTTTATCGCCTCGGGTGCAGCCATTGAGCACATCAAGGCTGGGCGTCTGAAAGCATTGGGCGTGGTGGATGGCAAACCTTTCCAGGGTATCGCCCCCGTCACTGATTCACCTTCTCTCAAAGGCATCACCAAGTTCTTGCCCTGGGGCTCATGGTACGGCGTGTTTGTACGCAAGGAAACACCTGATGATGTTAAAGCCAAGCTGGTTGCAGCCTTCAAAAAGGCTGGCGAAAACCCAAAATACCGTGAATTGATGACCAGCCGTGGTACCAACATGCTGAACATCCATGGTGCAGAGGCAGAGGCCTTCATTAAGAAGTTCCAGTCCACTACTGCATGGCTCTACAAAGAGGCTGGTGCGGCTAAAGTGGATCCCGCTACTTTGGGCATTGCTAAGCCCTAATGTTAGTGACGGTCGACGCTGCCATGGTGTGGCGTCGGCCATCCGATGTGGTGATCGGCGGTCTGTGCGGTCGCCGAATTTTTAGATGATGGGGTATTGATATGCACACCAGTCACACCAGACTGCCCGGTGAGATCACGTTCATGGTGCTAATTGTGGCGTTCAGCAGTTTTATGCTGTGGGCGTCCTTCCACATTTCCAGGTTCGAGTCAGTCTCATCAGCAGGAGTCTTTCCTATGCTGTGTGCATCAGCCATGTTGGTGAGCGGATTGATGAGCCTGCGCCAGAGTGTCAAAACGCCGTTGGTCTTAGAGGTCAACGAAGGGGTAATCGGTCAGTTCGTACGCAAACTCGCGCCTGTGACTCTGGTGCTCTTCACTTTGCTGATTGTGGCTTACATGCTGCTGTTGGAGGTGCTCGGTTTTGTCGTTTCTTCCTATTTGTTTTTGCTGCTGTCCATGCAGGTTTTGGGCAGTAAGCGTCTGATGCTTAATGTACTGGTCAGTGCTATGGTGCTGGCAGCTATCTTCATAGTTTTCCAAACGGCGTTTTCGGTGGTCTTGCCAGCTGGTTCCCTGCTTGGTTCTTATTTGCCGGAGTTCCTCAAATGATGGAAGTAATGGGCTACTTTTTCATGTCTTGGCTTGACTGGCAAATGTTGCTGTTGACGGCCATGGGTACTTTTGCTGGTATTTACATTGGTGCCATTCCCGGCTTGTCCGTTACGATGGCTGTCTCCATCCTAATCTCGTTCACCTTTAAATGGGATGTGAACCACGCGCTGGCGTTGATTTCCGGAATCTACCTTGGTGGCGTCTATGGAGGTTCGCGCAGTGCCATCCTGCTTAATATTCCTGGAGCACCCGCAGCAATCGCCACCGGGTTCGACGGTTTCCCGATGGCCAAGCGTGGCGAAGCAGGCGAGGCCATTGGTCTGACAACTGTGATTTCTGTGTATGGCGGCTTTATTGGTATTTTGGCGCTGGCAGTGGCAGCACCTCTGGTGTCAGATCTTGCTCTCATGTTCGGACCGCGTGAATATCTGTTGCTGGCTGTTTGGGGTATTTTGCTGGTGGGGTCGCTTTCAGGCGAGTCGCTGTCCAAGGGTGTTTTTTCAGGAGCGCTGGGTGCCCTGATCGCCTGTGTTGGTCTGGATCCTATGACAGGTGAGAACCGTTTGACTTTCGGTAGTCTGCAATTGTCTGCGGGCATCTCTTACATTGCGGCCATGATCGGATTTTTTGGTGTGGCCGAGGTAATTGCGCAGGTTCATGAACTGCATCTGACCGCGATCCGTCAGAAGGTCGACAAGATCATTCCTTCTTGGGGACTCGTGCGTAAATACCTGCCGCTGGCCACGCGCACCTCGTCTATCGGTGTGGTAGTGGGGGCGCTGCCTGGGGCTGGTGGTGATATCGCTGCCTTGATGGCCTACGATCATGCCAAGCGCACCGTCAAAAACCCCTCTCGTCCATTTGGTGAAGGTGCGCACGAAGGTTTGGTAGCCCCCGAATCGGCCAACAATGCCGCGGTTGGTGGCGCCTATATTCCCATGCTGACTCTGGGCATTCCCGGAGATGCGGTTACGGCTGTTATCATCGGCGCGCTCTACATTCATGGTCTCAAGCCCGGCCCCATGCTGATGGCTGAAACTCCGCACCTGTTCTGGTTCATTGTGGGTTCATTGGTACTGGCCAACTTGTTCCTGCTGGTGTTTGGCCTGACAGGTATTCGTATCTTTGCCAAGATTGTTGAGACGCCGAAACCGATTTTGCTTCCTTTAATCTTGGTGCTTTCGGCTGTGGGTGCTTATGCCATCAACAACAATCCAGTCGATGTTTATTGGATGCTGGGCTTTGGTTTGCTGGGCTACTTCCTAAAGATGTACGGTTTCCAAGTCGGGCCTGTGATTTTGGGCATGATCCTGGGGCCCATCATGGACAGAAGTTATCGCCAGGCCATTATGTCCACCGGCAGTGATGTGGGTCTGTTCCTAACTGAATTCGTGACCACTCCACTGTCGTTGATTCTTCTGCTGTGCGTGGTGTTCACTGTGCTGAGTCAGACCAATTGGTGGCAGCGCATGCGTGGTCGTAAATAACCCCATTGGGGCTGATCTGAAAACCGGGCTGTGGCCCGGTTTTTATGGACGCCTATTGCGTCAATGCGGCCAGGGCTCGTGCACGAAAAGCCTTGGGGCTCAAACCTGTGTGTTTGCGGAAAAAGCGGCTGAAATAGGCGTCATCTTCAAACCCTAATTCCGAGGCCAGTTGCTTGACTGGCAAGTGGGTGTAAATGAGTTCGCGTTGAGCTTCATGGACCAATCGGGAATTGATGACATCCAGCCCGGACATGCCCAGCACTTTACGACACAGGCGTGAGAGTTGACCAGGTGTCACTCCCATGTTGTGTGCGTAATGCTGTAATGACTTTTCCTGGCGGAAATCATGCTCGAGCATGGTTTTGAATTTTTCAACTTGTCTTACTTTGCGTGGCAGTGCCAGCTCCGTACGGTTACTGGCGGGGTCCAGTTGCGAACTGACACGATGCACCTGGATCATCAATGCCAGCAGCAAGGCGGTTCCAGCCGCCTGGTGTCCTATGGCGCTGGTGCGTGACTCATGCTCCAGCGCCAAGAACAAAGGCATCAGCTGGGTCATGTACCGCATGTCCAGATCGAGTTGCAGCAAGACGGGGGTTCGGATGGTGCTCAGCAGTTGAGGCATGGCCACCGAAGCAACAGACTCCAATGCTTTTTGGCTAGCGGTAACCACAGGGCCTTGAACATCCGCGCTGAATTCGAAGCCGTGCACATGTCCCGCAGGAATGACCATCACACAGGGGGCAACACCTTGCAGACGTACATCATCGAGCAGGAAATCGACTTGGCCTTGGGTCAGGTAAAGCACTTGCACGAAGGCTTCGTGTCGATGCGGCTGGATGACCCAGTGGTAAAGGCCTGACCGCTGAGGAATCCATTCGAAGTTGAAAGCATTGTTCCAACTTGAGGAGGCTTGGTCACCGTAGAGATCGTAATTGGGGATGCCTTTGGACATTTTTAGCGGAGGTGATTTGGCTCGAATTGTCCAACTGTTGGGTTGATTCGTCAAACATGCGTTGACATCATCTGCCCACAATTGAAGCCTTGCGCTAAGGAGACAACATGGAGCGTTCAGAAGACTGGTTGGGCCTGCGAGGCAAAGTATGCGCCGTGACCGGCGCTGCTAGCGGTATTGGTGCCGAGGTGGCGGCTCAGCTGGCAAATGCCGGAGCCAAAGTAGCCTTGATTGACCGTAATGCAGTCGGGTGTGAAGCTTTGGCGAATACGCTGCGGCAGCAAGGTGCCGAGGCGCTGGCGTTGGCTTGCGATATCTCGGATCAGGCGCAAACGCAGTCGGTGGCACAGGCTGTAGCCTCGCACTGGGGGCGTTGCGATGCTTTGATCAATAATGCGGGCATGTTGCGTCCAGGCAGTCTGGAAGAGGTGTCGATAGCCGACTGGAATGCTGTGCTCGCAGTCAACCTCACAGGTTATTTGCTGTGTGCCCGCGCCTTCAAGCCCATGCTGCAATCTAAGCATGGATCTATTGTGAACGTGGCCTCGATTTCCGGTTTGTTCCCGCAATCCCGTAGCGGCGCCTACAGCGCAGGCAAGGCGGGCGTGTTGTTGCTTTCACGGCAATTGGCTGCGGAATGGGGTCCTCAAGGCATCCGAAGCAACGCGATCTGTCCCGGCATGATTCGCACAGCCTTATCGGCCAAGTTTTATGAAGAGCCGGGCTTTGAAGCCAAACGCGCGGCCGTGACAGCCAGTCGTCGCATAGGTGAGCCGGTGGACATTGCCAATGTCGCTGTGTTTTTGGCAAGCGAACGTTCGGCTTATGTCAATGGCGCAGAAATTTCGGTGGATGGGGGGATGTCCAGCATGTTGATGGACATGGTGCCGCGTCCTGGCTACAACCAGACCCAATGAGTGGAGACAAGTGATGGAACAACAATTTGATCTGATCGTGGTGGGTTCAGGCGCAGCTGGCTTGACCTGTGCGATCACCGCAAAAAAACGCGGCCTGAAGGTTTGTGTTCTTGAAAAAGAACCTGTTTTTGGTGGTACCACAGCGTTGTCGGGGGGGGTGCTCTGGATTCCGCTGAGCAGTCACGGCCGCAAGCAAAATCCTAACGATAGCGCTGAGGCCGTCCGCCAGTACATGATGAATGAGACTGGCCGCTTCTACGATGAAAGCGCTGTGCAGGCCTTCATCGATAACGGGCCCAAGATGGTGAAGATGCTTGAAAAAGACACTGCCATGCAGTTTGTGCCCACGCTGTACCCGGACTACCACCCGGATGTGGGTGGTGGCGTGGACATCGGTCGCTCCATTTTGGCCAAACCCTATGACATCAGAGGGTTGGGCAAGGACATGGTTCGGCTGAAGTTGCCGCTCAAGACCATCACATTTATGGGCATGATGTTCAATTCATCCAATGCCGACCTTAAACACTTTTTCCGTGCGACCAAGTCGCTAACGTCGGCGTTGTATGTGGCCCGCAGGCTTGTCAACCACTTGCGCGAGCTCCTTGTTTACCGCCGTGCCATTCAGGTCACCAGTGGCAATGCGCTTGCAGCGCGCCTGGCTCAGTCAGCGCTGGATTTGGGTATTCCCATACTCACGTCCCATGCCGTACGTGGTCTTCGTGAGCGAGACGGTCGGGTCTGTGGTGTGGAAGTTCAATTGCCTGATGGGTCTTCCAATGAGATGCATGCCAAGCAAGCTGTGGTTTTGGCTTGTGGTGGCTTCCCGCATGATCTTCAGCGTTTGGCGCAGGCATACCCGCATGTTCGACGTGGGCATGCGCATCTGTCTCCCACCCCTGTATCCAATACGGGTGATGGTGTGAACATGGCCGAACGGGCTGGTGCGGTTGTGGATATCCGCTTCGCTGACAGTGCTGCATGGATGCCTGTTACCGCCGTGGACTTTGGTGGCGGTGAGATCGGTGTGTTCCCCCATTTGCTCGACCGGTACAAACCGGGCGTGATAGGTGTCTTGCGCAACGGGCGCCGTTTCACCAATGAGTCGAATTCGTATCATGATGTGGGCCTGGCCATGATCGAGGCCTGCAAGGACCAGGACGAAACCGCCATGTGGCTGGTGTGTGACAAGGCGACGCTCTCCAAATATGGCTTGGGCTATGTCAAGCCTGCACCTCTGCCCATAGGACGTTTTTTGCGCAACGGATATTTGCTGGAGGGCAAGACCTTGGTGGCCTTGGCCCAGAAGGCGGGACTGGATGCCAAGGGGCTTGAAGAGACTGTGGCTGCGTACAACGTACACGCTGTCAAGGGCGAAGATCCTGAGTTCGGGCGTGGCCGTACCAGTTTCAATCGTTATCTGGCCGATCCCGAGCAAAAGCCGAATCCATGCGTCGCGCCGATTGTCAAAGGTCCCTTCTATGCGATCAAAGTCATCATGGGTGATCTGGGAACATTTGACGGCATTCAAACCACTGTCGAAGGCCAAGTGCTGCGTCGTGATGGATCGATCATTGCCGGCTTGTATGCTGCGGGTAATGACCGCGCCAGCATCATGGGGGGAAACTACCCGGGAGCTGGCATTACCCATGGGCCTAACATGACGTTCGCTTATGTGAGTGCCAACCATATTGCTGACCAATCAGGAGTCTGAAATGCCCGCTACAAACAACTTGCAGTTGCCTTTGGTTGATCACCGCAGTTACACCATTCGCTTACGAAAAATGCCTGAGTTTCTCGAGGTATTCAACCGCCTTGCCATGCCTGTGTTGCTGCAAACCCTGGGTACACCTCTGGGCTTTTATGTCAGCCATGTTGGGCCGCTTAATCAATTTGTTCACCTGTGGGGCTACGAGAGCCTGGCTGACTATGAGCGCCGGAGTCAAGCGCGCGATACGCACCCGGATTTTCCAGCCTACCTGAAGGCTTCAGAGCATTTGATCGAAGCGCAAGAAACGCGCTTGATCAAGGCGGTAGATATGCCTGCCTGGCAGCTCTGAATCACACCAGGCTACGCAAGCTTTTGGCAGCATCCTGCAGTACAGGCAAGATGCGCTTGAGTGCGTGGCTGGTGTCTTCGTTGTTGATGGGCATGGTCACGCCAATGGCTCCATGCACTTGGTTGTTGCGGTCGAGCAAAGGCACTGCAATGCCACGGTAGTTGAGTTCGAGTTGCTGCTCTGAGAGGCTCCAGCCTTGCCGACGAAAGGCGCGTAAATCAGCCAGCAAACGCGTTTTGTCAGCCACGGTGTAGGAGGTAAAGGCTCGCAGTTCGTGGTTTTCAAGCCAATGCTCCGTTTGATGCTCATCCATTGCAGACAAAATGGCCATGCCGGCTGCTGTCACCTGGGCCTGCACGCGCGAACCCGGCAAATATCCAGACGTCATGTAGCGATGGGTGCTGCTGCGAGCGATGAACACGGTTTCCGCATTGTCCAGAACTGCCAGATAGGCGGGTTCTTCAGTCCCATTTGTGATGCGCTGCAAGTAGGGCTGTACCAGTCGTGGCAAGCGGGCTGATTCCAGGTAGGCGTGCCCCAGCTTGAGAATTCGAGGCATCAGCCAGAACAGTTTGCCGTCGCTTTGTGCATAACCCAGGTGAACGAGTGTCTTGAGATAGCGACTGGCTGCCGTACGCGTCATGCCGCACCGCTGGCCAGCTTGTGAGGCCGTCAGTCGAGGATGGTCTGCATCAAAAGCCTCGATGATGCTCAAACCCTTTTCAAGGCCGGCAATCCAGTCTTTGCGATCCAGCGCTGCAGGGTCATTGGGAAAACTGTGCATGGCGAAATTATGCGTAATACTTGGAGGCAAAACCACACAGCCGAACTCCTTCAAGATTTCATCATGAAAACACGACAACTTGGTCCATTTTCCGTCAGCGCCATTGGTCTTGGCTGCATGAACCTCAGCCATGCTTATGGTGCCCCGGTCTCTCGCGAGCAGGGCGAACGCGTGCTGCTTGCTGCTCTAGATGCCGGTGTGACTTTTTTCGACACCGCAGCACTTTATGGTTTTGGCGCCAACGAAACTCTGGTGGGTGAGGTAATGAAGCCGCACCGCCACAAATTCACCTTGGCCAGCAAGTGCGGCATGCAGGGCGTGACCCAGGCCGATGGCAGCAAGGTGCGGGTGATTGACGGTCGCCCTGCCACGATCCGTCAAACCTGCGAAGACGCGCTGCGCCGTCTGCAGACCGATGTGATCGATCTTTACTTCCTGCACCGTTGGGATAAACAGGTGCCCATTGAAGAGAGTGTGGGTGCCTTAGCGGATCTGGTGCGCGCAGGCAAGATTCGCACCGTGGGTTTGTCCGAGGTGTCTGCAACGACACTGCGCAAAGCGCATGCGGAATACCCCATTACGGCCTTACAGACGGAATATTCGCTGTGGACGCGCAACCCGGAAATCGCCGTGCTTGCAGCTTGCCGCGAGCTCGGCGTCACGTTCGTGCCTTTCAGCCCGGTGGCGCGTGGCTTCTTGTGCGGCCCCCTGGACATCGCTGCATTGGATGCCAAGGATATTCGTCGCACCATGCCGCGTTTTTCGCCTGAGAACTATGCGGCCAACCTCAAACTCTTACCCGTCTATAACGCGCTGGCCCAAGAGGCAGGCTGCAGTCCTTCCCAACTGGCACTGGCTTGGTTGTTGCACAAGGGGGATGACCTGATTCCCATCCCGGGTACCACCTCCGTAGAGCACTTGCGGGATGACCTGGGGGCTGTGGATGTTCAGCTTTCCCCTGAGTTGATCGCTCGCGTCGAAGCGCTGATCAATGAAAAAACGGTGCTTGGAGACCGCTATAACGCGCAAGCCAACAGTGAGGTCGACACCGAGACTTTTGCCTGAGGCTCACACCTCAGCGCATTTTTTGGCGGCTTCGTTCATGCCATCGTGTTCAACTGGGAAAAAGCCCGGCATGTTGTATTTGTTGAAATGGCTGTAGCTTGAGAAAGCCATGGTCCAGTCTTTGAAGCGCCGGTCCGCAACGGGGCCGCGGGAGAGTAGCTCTAACTGGTGGTGGCGTTCATCGCGCTGGATGCTTGCCCAAAGTGCGTCCAGACTGTCCTTGTGTCCTTCGATGCACTGCACAAAAATTTCTTCCGTGTAGAGCAAATGGCCCGTGATGCCGAGTCGTTTGTTTTTTTCTCGGCACTGGCTCAGCAGATTGAAAAGGTGCAAGCTTCCCAGCTTGTGGGTAGCTTGAGATCGATAAACAAGGCGTTCGAGCACGACAAACTCACAGATGACACTTTTCTGTATTTTCGTGTGCTCGGTTTGAAGAAAGCTGACATGCTCGCACCACCTTGGTGCAATGGGCTTACGCGCTAGCGTCGGGTTGCTGGCTGGGGGCGGCCCGTTGGAATGCTTCCAGTTCCATGCACGCCTTTTCTACGGCCATGATCAGCGGCCAGCGGCTCAAATCGACTTTGAAGCGGCGGGCGCTTTCGATTTGCGGGATCAGGTAGCAATCAGCAATCGTAGGGGTGTCGCCGTAGCTGAAACGTCCCCGTTGGGTGTCGGCGGCCAGCAAGGCTTCGTAGGCGTCAAAACCGGCGCCGATCCAGGTGCCGCACCAGGCGTTGATGGCGTCGTCATTGGCACCAAAGCTGTGGCGCAGGTATTCCAGAATGCGACGGTTGTTGACAGGGTGAATGTCGCAGCCCACGATGGCTGCCAGCGCGCGCACCTGAGCCCGGCGCTCCGGCTCGTGCGGCAGCAGCGCAGGTTCGGGGTATTTTTCTTCCAGCCATTCGATGATGGCGGGCGATTGGATCAGCACCTCGCAGCCGGTGTCCAAAGCGGGCACCAGTTGTTGGGGGTTGACCGCCTTGAAGGCGTCTTTCAGGTGTTCTTCCTTGGCCAGGTGCACTGCCACATATTCAGAGTTCAGGCCCTTGAGGTTGAGCGCGATGCGTGTGCGGTGCGAGGTGCCACTGCGCCAGAAGTTGTAGAGTTTCATGGCACACGATTGTGCCGCAGACCTGTGGGCGTTGCAGCTGCCAGGCGGTGGGCGCATCACAACCCTCCGGGCGAAGGGAACAATTGCCTGGCAATGCGGTCTAGCTCGCTGCGCAACCAGCGGTGCGCCGGGTCCTGCTGATGCCTGAGATGCCAGATCATGTACATCGGCAGGGCAGGGCAGGGCACGGGGACTTCTGTGTCGGCCAGATCGCGCATCCGGTGCTGACGCAACAGACCGGGGAGTGTGGCTAATAAATCGGTCCCGCGCACGAAAGACGGCACGCCTGCAAAGCCCGGTACCCTGACCCTGAATTGCCGCTCAATGCCCTTGTTTCGCAGGTGCTCGTCCAGATCCAGCGGGCGCTGGGGGGCGTAGAGCACGGTGACATGTTCAGCGGCCAGATAGTCTTTGCGGGTGCGTGGGGCGTCGCGCATGGCCGGGTCATAAAACACGCGGTAACGGTCGGTGAACAGGCGTTTCTGGACAATGTCTGTCCCCTCGGGTGGGCGTGGACTGATGATCAGATGGCACTCCTGCTGACGCAGCATTTCTGGCGTTGGGACGTCGGAGGCGATCACGCGCAAGGACAAGCCGGGGGCCTGTTGACGCAGACGTTGCATCAGCGTGGGCAGCAAGGTATCACGCTGAAAGTCGTTGGCGGCAATCGTGACGGTGGTTTGCCAGCGTGCCGGATCAAAGTCTTCACTTTGCCCAAAGCGCTCCAGATCACCCAGCAATTCCCGGGCGCGTTCGGCCAGTGTCAGCGCTCGCGCCGTGGCCACAATGCCGCGCCCGGACTTGGTAAACAGTGCATCGCCCGTGATGCCACGCAACTTGCCGAGCAGGTGGCTCACTGCAGATTGGGTGACATCCAGCCGCTGGGCCGCGGCCGTGATCGATCCGGTGTCCACCACGGCCACCAGCAGGCGCAGTAGGCGAACATCCAGATTCATCCAATCTAATTTACTCATGGATAAGATGATAAATCATCTATTGATTGAATGTTTTTGTGGTGTGAAACTGCAACCATTCTGAACAGGAGATCGGCATGGAAAAACGCTGTATTGAAGGAACCACCCCGTTTGACGGTGATTCCGCACGCAAGGGCTATGCCCTCAACAAGATGTGCTTTTCGTTCAACTCGGCCGATAACCGCGCCGAGTTCCAGAAGGACGAAGAGGCCTATATGACTCAATACAACCTGACCGATGCTCAAAAGGCGGCCATCCGCTCACGCCAGGTGCTGCAGCTGATCGACGCGGGGGGCAATGCCTACTACCTGGCCAAGTTTGCCGGCATCTTTGGCCTGGATATGCAGGACATCGGCGCTCAGCAAACCGGCATGAGCAAAGACGAGTTCAAAGCCAAGCTGCAGGCTTACGCTGCTTAAGGGGATCACCATGGCACAACTCATCGGCGGTCTCGCCTCTTCGCACATCCCCGCCATCGGCGGCGCAATCCACAAAGGCCTCCAAGCCGAGTCCTATTGGGCACCTTTCTTTGCCGGGTATCCGCCCGTGCAAAAGTGGCTGGGTGAGCAAAAGCCCGACGTCATGGTCATCTTCTACAACGACCACGGCCTGAACTTCTTTCTGGACAAAATGCCCACTTTTGCGGTCGGTGCGGCTGCACAGTACGATAACGCTGACGAAGGCTGGGGCATCCCGACCCTGCCGCCTTTCAAGGGCGAACTGGACTTGTCCTGGCACCTCATCAACCACCTGGTGGCCAAGGACTTCGACATTGTGACCTGCCAGGAAATGCTGGTAGACCATGCCTGCACGCTGCCCCTTAAGCTGTTCTGGCCCGAGGGCGAGGCACCGGTGACGATCGTGCCGATCAACATCAACACTGTGCAGTTCCCGCTGCCGTCGGCCAAGCGCGTGTACGCCTTGGGCAAAGCGGTGGGCGAGGCCATTGCCGCGTGGGACAGCAACAAAAAAGTGGCGGTACTGGCCTCCGGGGGGCTGAGCCACCAACTTGACGGCGAGCGCGCAGGCTTCATCAACAAAGACTTCGACCTGCAATTCATGGACAGTCTGGTCAGCAACCCTGAATGGGCTACGCAGTTCAGCAGTCTGGACCTGGTTGAAAAGACCGGTACCCAAGGTGTGGAGTTGCTGATGTGGCTGGCCATGCGTGCTGCCTTGTCAGTGGCCGGCCCTCGCGTGAAAGATGTGCACCGCAACTACCATATCCCGATCTCCAACACCGCCACTGGCCTGATGGTTTTCCAAGTGGGCTGACCTTGCCAGCAGCGAGTCCGAGGGTCATGGGGAAACCCCTGTCCCTTTTGTTTTTAGACAGGCGGGATACACGGCTAGAATTAACCAACCAATTGGTCGGTTAATTCAAAAGGTATCTCCATGTCGCAAGTTTTGCAGAGTTTCATTGGTGGGCGGTGGTTGGGTCAGCAAGGGGCGCAGCAACTGCGCAGCGCCATCAACGGCCAGGCTGTTTGCCAGACACATGCGGAGACCATCGATTTTGGCGATGCAGTGCACTACGCCCGCACAGTGGGCCTGCCCAATCTGCTCAAGCTGGATTTTCAGGAGCGCGCCCAGCGCCTCAAGGCCCTGGCCAAATACCTCGGCGAGCACAAGGAACAGCTCTACGCGATTTCGGCTCACACCGGCGCCACACGCGCCGACAGCTGGGTGGACATCGAAGGCGGCGCGGGCACGCTCTTCGCCTATTCGAGCATGGGCAGCAACGAGCTGCCCAGCGGCAACCTGATCCACGAAGGCCCGGCCTTCCCTTTGGGCAAGAAGGGCGGCTTTGCCGGCACGCACATCCTGGTGCCGCGTGGCGGCATCGCGGTGCATATCAACGCCTTCAACTTCCCCATCTGGGGCCTGCTTGAAAAGTTCGCGCCAAGCTTTCTGGCAGGCATGCCCTGCATCGGCAAGCCAGCGACTGCCACCAGCTACCTGACCGAGGCCATGGTGCGCTTGGTCGAGCAATCGGGCATCCTGCCGGCTGGCGCGCTGCAGCTGGTGATCGGCTCGACCGGTGATCTGCTGGACCGCCTGAACGGCCAGGACGTGGTGACTTTCACCGGCTCGGCCGACACCGCGGCCAAGCTGCGCGTCCACCCCAATGTGGTCAAGCACAGCATCCCCTTCAACGCCGAAGCAGACTCGCTCAACTGCGCCATCCTCGCGCCCGATGTCACGCCCGATGATGAAGAGTTCGATCTCTTCGTGAAAG
>JACCDG010127182.1_pt1 | contig 20283 bp, 4 predicted proteins | sample 7442471 | NCBI WGS metagenome assembly JACCDG01 (sample SAMN15323444, study PRJNA562643) | freshwater metagenome | isolation source: river surface water | place: USA:Blue River Watershed | collected 2017-08-17 | reverse complement strand
TGTAGAAACATTTGCCACCACTGTAGCCGGAACTGGCGGAACGGCCTATGTTGTCGCTAAAGCTATTGTTGCTCAATATTCAAGTGCATACGTAACCCTTACTACCTGCGGCCCTACTGTTGAGGCCGAGATGATAAATGTTGGCGCGTACACCCTTCAATGTACGGCATACAGTAATGGCTTTGTGCTGTTGCCCAACCAAGTCATTACTGTTGCCAACAACTTTTACCCTACCCCATACGTAGAGGATTTCATTGACCGCCTTAAATATCCACCGCACTGCGAGCCAACAGCAGAATACAAGTACGATCCATCAAGAGGTGTTAGCCTTGTCGAAGATCGTGTGTTTCAGTTTGCTGTACGTTATATCTATGACGACTACGAAAAGTCTACGCTAAGCCCGCACAGCTTAATACCAACATACAATTCTGGATGCAGCGCCACAGCCAGCTCCGGAAACTATATCCAAGTTGACTTTACAGAGGCAAGGCTTAACGATCCGGATATTCGCAGCATCATTAAAAAGGTGGACATCCTTTTCAAGGAGCGTAATGACGGCATCTGGAAGATAGCTCAAACCTTGGAGCCAGATCAGTTTGGCATCAACACAAACATCTTTAACTTTTATAACGACAGCGTATATGCGGCCATTGATATTAATGAGTCGGTAAAGCTGTACGATGCTGTTCCTATTAAGTGCGGCGCATCAGAGTTTATAGGTAACAGGATATTTGACGCAGACATCACCGAGAACTATGACAATGTTTGCGTTGATGCTAATATTGATGTTTCTTATCAGAACGCAAATAGTACTGGTGTAACCATTAAAGGTCTTTTAAGTGTAATAACAAATAGGAGAAGCACGGCTGATCCAATGAGTCCGTTGCTTGGAATATTCAGGGAGCCAATATACAAGTTTGAACAAGCAACAGGAACATCTAAAAACGGATATGGTTTCAACCTAGCGTATAATGGTCCTTTTGGATTTAATCCATTTAACGATTATGAGGTTGTTGCTATTGATCAATACAAGCAAAACCTAGGACTAGACGGCTTTGTTGTCTACTTGGCCGGCACAGATTATTACGGAACGTCAACACAAAAACCAGCTGTTGGCTTCGGGGGATATCAGGATCCAGCAACAGGTGTTGTTTCTATTGATAAGAACAGAAGAGGAATTAATAATCAGTGGGATGACGCTTTAAAAATTGTATCGTACACATCTACTGGCGGTCAATTCCAAAGCGAATGGTTTATCCAAGGTGTTAACCCTGGGCGATATAGCCTTAGAATTGCCTCCCACTTGACTACAGGGACTGATATTGCAGCTGGAAAGGAAATCTATCAAAAGACATCTACTACGGTAATGCCAGGAAGTTATGGCGGTACATTACTGGGTGTTGCAAACACAGGCCAGTTTGAAGCCATTGTAGACGTAAATGCAAACGGATCCGTAGACATCTACGATCCGTTCAGCCTTGCTTTATTATATTCTTCACCAACAGGAGATTGCGGAGAGACATTTATCTGCGATCCAGCATACGTAAAACAAGAAATCAATTTCATAACTCCACCATCAACAGTTCCTGGCTATGTTTATGCTGGGTATTATGTAGATGGGGAGCAGGCATCTTTGCCTACAACCTTGCAGGATGGACTTGCTGAAACCAGGATACCATACGCAGGAATAGAAGCATATCAGATAGGCGTTCCTGGATTTTCAAGCGACTACCCTACATTCGGTGTAGCTGATCATAATGGCTTCTTCTATCTTGCGGCGCAAGTAGCTAGTAGTATATACATCAATAAAACAAGGATAGGCACAAACACGTATGACAACCCAGGCATACTTAACGGAACACTACCATCCAACGCTGTATATTTCTACGACACATTCCCGGCTCTTAATGGAAACAGAACAACAGCAGGGGCCACTTATGTTGTAATAAGATTAAACGATCCTACATCAACACAGGACCGCAGAACACATATCACCGGAACCATAGTTGATCAATACGGCAACGCCTTAGAGGGTGTAAACGTGGTCTTGGCTACTGGCGTATTTGCGGAAACTGATGCGCTCGGACAATTTGATATTATTACCTATTTAGAGAATGGTGTTTCACCAACAGTGTTTAGGGTGCTATTATTGTCGACATCAAACTACAATTGCCTATACACGATTTCTCAAAATCAATTTCCTTATTCATTTGATATATCGGCAGGAGCTTTTAATAATACAAATCCTTTTGCCATTACCCCATCATTCCAGATAACGGTATCAATGCAGCCTTACAACAGCTCTTTTAAGAGAGGTTTTGACGGCACGTTTGGTATTGTTTATTATGACAGAGGAAATCGAAGCGGAACGGTAAACACTATTGATCCGCTGCAATTACATATTCCTTATTACACAGAGAAAGATCCTGTTACTGGGCTTGTCCCAACAGGAGATATTCCTGTACTTACATGGACCATCTCTAGCCCACCTCCGGACTGGGCCACCCATTACCAGTGGGTTAGAACAAAGAACCTACAAGTTTCTTTCTTTATTGAATGGGCCGCCGATTCTATTGAATATGTTAACGAAGCGCTAAGTACAGCGCCAACAGTAAACGCAACCCAAGCTAAACTTGTAAGGATTAGTTACGCAAATCTTTTATTCTACCAGCAGCAAAATGCTGACAGTATTCTTGCGTACACGTACCAGGCGGGAGATCGAATTAGATTTAGATCTACGCCGAATGGAAACTATTTCACACAATACCTAGATTACAAAATAACCGGTATTGATACCGGCTATCTGTTTATAGAAAACGACTCTTTTCTTTCGAGCCTTGCATCCGGAACAATAGTCGAGATATACAGAAGCAACCTTATTACAGAAGAGAAGCTGTATTATGAGTTTGGTGAATGCTATGAAGTCTATGAACTGAACGGCGTAAAGTACCATGCCGGCCCACTTCAAAATCAAACAAGCACACAGAACGCTAGAGGCGTATTTAAAAGCGGAGATGTTTGGTACAGAAGAAGAGCGATCCCATACGATACCACTACAAGCCCGCAGCAAGTAATTACATACATATCTGATCCTAACATCAGCGACTTTTATATTAGTAACGACCAAAACATCGGTCGTATCAATATTGAGAACCGAAACACCCGACAGATCAGACGCGAGCGTTCGGTAAGATTTTCCGAGCCTTATGTTATTGAAAGCTACATAAACGGATTATCCACCTTTAACGCCCTTGATGTAACGTCAATCGACAAGGGCGAGGGGCCTATCAACAAGCTGCAAAAGTCAGGCAGGGTACTTTTAACCTTACAACAATCACAGGTTAACAGCTTGTATATCAATGAGATTATCTACATTGATGCTACCGGCAGCAACACATTGACGGTTAGTGATAAGGTTATTGGATCAAAAACACCTCTAGCCGGTCTTTACGGAACCGTTAACCCAGAGAGTGTTGCTGAATACGAGGGCCGCGTATATTTCTTTGACAAGACAGCCGGAGCAGTATTACGATATGCGCCAGACGGCCTAACGCCTGTGAGCTTCTACAAGTTCAGAAAAGGCATCCAGCAGAAAGCATCCGAGATGTCATCCTTTGCCAGCGACAAAACGCTTGCTATCGCAGGGTTTGATCCGATGATGAGAAAGTATATCGTCTCATTCCAAAAGACAGACCAAAACATTTCTTTCCAGGACGAAACCGTTTCTTTCAGCGAGCCATTAAACAGATGGATATCTTACTATTCATACACCCCGGAAGAGATACAGTGCGTTGGTATTGAGATGATTACCTTTAAAGAGGGCGAGCTATGGGTACATGATGGACCGGGATATGCAAACTATTACGGCACTCAATACCCGAACCAAGTTACGGTAGTATCCAATCTAAATTCCGATAAGGTACGTAACTTCCGAGCGTTGGCTACAGAAAGCTCCCATGCTTTCCACATGCCGGTAATCACTGTTCCTATTGATGGAACACAGATGATGACTCGCATCCTGCCTAACAAGGATCGTTATGTTGAGGGGGTATATTACTATGTTATACCAAAAGACATGACCAGCCCTAACTTCCCATCACAGGCCGATGCTATTGTCAACGGCAGGGATATGCGCGGACACGTCATTTCCGTAACTTTGCAGAACGACATGGCTAACCAAGTACGATTGTATGCTATGAACGTGAGATATATTGCAAGTGAATATTCTAAAAAATAAATAATATGATACTAGAAATCATCCATCAAATCGTTGCAGCCAAGCCGCATGTTCAATATGCAATAGCTCCGCTACTTGCCGCTGGTCTTATTGGCTCATTCCCAAGCGTAGTTAAAACCGTATCCGGAATAGCACAGGTTGCCGCCGGTAAAAAGGCAGAGAAGAAACATAAACGTCCGGAACTTATTATTCCAGTACAGAATATTCCAGGACAAGTTACCGATGTTACTAAGAACGTAAAGCTGGATGCGCTTGATACATCTCTTCCTGGCGCAGATATAATGAAGTCCGAGATTGACGCTGACACAGCTGGCGCCATCACTCGCGCACAAGAGTCGGGAACGTCAAGTAGCGACATCCTTAATACAATTGCGGCTATGGGCGCACAAGGATCAAGGGCAAAAAGAGGCATCGATTTAGAGGGCGCTAAAAGATACGATGCGATGAAATCAGATGTCTACCGAGCGCTTATGACCGAGGCTGGATATGAAAATCAAAAACAGGCTCTTGATAGAGAGAAGTACATGCAAGAGTTTACATACAACAAAGATCAGCCATACCAAAGTGAAGCGGCTACAATATCTGCTTTAAGAGGCGCTGGCAATCAGAACATTTATTCTGGCATATCAGACTTGGCTTCGCTTGGAACAACATTAGCTATGCAAGGAGCTTTTAAAGGAACCCCACCAACAACCAAAACAACACCAGCCGCCACACAACCGAGCGGAAGTGGTATGTCGGGAATAGCAAATTATGTAATTGGGCAAGCTAATAAATACATTCCCGGAGCAGCTCCAGGACAAGCCGCAACACCAACAGCCGGAGGCGGTATGTCAAGCATAGCTAGTTATGCTATAAACCAAGCTAATCAAAACATCCCTGGAGTTGGTTTAATGAATAACGCTGGCTTTGGAGCAGGAAGATTAAACAATCAATTTACCGCACAGCCTCCAATAATGCAGCCAACCCCTCAAACCACCATGCAGCAATCTATGATGGGGCAGTATTTTCCGCCGCAGCAAGGTGGATCATACAATTATATCACAGGAGTTCCAGGAGCAAACCTAGCCCCAGTAAAACCAAGCTGGTATTACACTGGAGCTAATCCATATTACATGTATAATTATCTTTCTAACCCATCAGGCCAAAACTACAATGGAGCGCCATTTCAAAGCGCCGTAGGTCCTCGTGAACAATAAACGATTGAAATTTAATAATAGAAATTATGGCGTTTGAAGTAACACCGTTTGCAACTGATTTCCCTGGCAGTGAGGGTAGTGGCAGAGCTTTTATCCTTGGCGAAAATAAAGCCATAGATACTTTTCAGCAGAACCTTAAGTCTACGTTAGAGGATATTGCCAAGAAGAAAGCGGCCGCAACAAAGGATCTTGCAGAGCTTGATGTTGATATGAGCAAAGTATGGGATGCAGATACGCCATACTTTAATCAACAACTTAGCGGGTTCAGAGACAAGGCATCTCAATTCTACAAGTGGTCATACTCAAACCCAAACATGTATGGAAGTGAGGAGTATTTTAAAAGATACACCGACCTTAAAAAAGAGTCCGACAAACTTCGCCTCGAAGCCGACATGAGTGGTGTTCAGAAAGGAATATGGGATAAGGCTAACTCAACATACATCACCAACCAAGATAAGTATGACGAAGAAAGCCTTATCAATCAGGCTAACTTCCGAGGTATGAATATCTACCAGCGTCAAGCTGCCCTGTCAGGAGCTTCTGATCCGCAAACCGGACAGGTACAGCCTGTGAACTTACTTACGCCAAGCATCGCTGTTGATTACAATAAAATGATCAAGACCGGCGCTGACAATATCGGAGACTACGCCAAACAAACCGACAACGGAGTAAACAAAATTTTCCAGTCAAATCCATATTTTGACGAGAAAGGAGCTATGACAAAGGTTGGCGGCAAGGCCCTAGAGCAAGCAAGGGTATTGCTTAATAAAGATCAGGAGTTTGAGAAGTGGATAAAGCTCCAAGAGAAGAACGCTAGGATGGCTGGCAAGCAAGCCCCTCCGCGTGAGCAGATACTTGAAGAGGCGGCCATGGATATGATCAAAGCCAAAGACACCCAGTGGAAACAGGATGTCATGGCTCCCAAAGAGTCTAAGAGCAAGGATGAAATCAAGAAGTCTGGCAACAAGCTGACCATTGGCAATACGGTCGTGTCTTATAGTAGATACAAAAGTCCTATAAAAGGCGCTCCAGGCGCAATGACCGAAACAATATACTTCGATCAAATTGATGGCAACGGAAATGTTGTAGAGAAAAATGACCGAGACTGGGTTGTCGAGCAGTATGATGATGCTACAAAAACCATGTCAAAGCAGAATGTAATAGGCCGTTTACGTTCAGTTACAACAGATCCAAAGACAGCGGCGTTGGTTGGTAAAATTATAACCAACGATATCGAGGCTATTAAGTATAGCGATCCAACAAAATACGCAGCAGAAAAGAAAAAAATGAACGCAGACGCAGCGTATAAGCCTATTTTTGAAGTCACCATTCCGCTGCAAGGAACAGATAATTATCTTAACTTAATGAACCAGTATGGCGTTAGTCCATGGCAGGTTCGTTATTTAATGACTGGATCTTACGATGTAACCGATACAGAGTTTACAGGATCAGGCATCACAACACCGCCAGACCAGCAGCGTCAAGCCGGTACGGAAGCGGTTAAAAAGGTGGAACCGCCAAAGCCAGCAGAGAAAAAGCAGGCAGCAGCAACATCAACATATTCTAGCGCAAGTGCAGCGCAAAAGAAAATTGTTGATGAGGTAATGAGAAAAAACCCTGGCAAATTCAAAAGCCAGGATGAGGCTTACGCCTACCTACTTAACTACGCAGGTGGCAAAAAATAAAGGTTTTTTTACTATATTCACAAAAAAATAAATAATGGCTGTAGAGGAGAATAATAATGAAATCAACCTCGATGGGTTGGATTTATCATCATTTCAAAGTCAGCCCGCTTCCCAGGACAGCATTGACCTTTCAGGGTTAGACCTGTCAGCGTTCGGCGGTGAGCCATCGTCAGAGCAGGCGGATTTTCAAGGGGTTGGGCCGGTAAAAGACAAAAAACCAGAAACCATATATTCCTCTTCTGGAAGTATGTTGGAGAAATTGTCTGGAGCCGAACCTGTAAAAGAGCCGTTTTCTTTATTGCGGCCTACTTCCCAATCAGAGTCACCATCCAAATCAAGTTCCCCAGAAAGCCTGGACGCAAGAGGGCGCGTACTTCCAAAGCCAAAACCCGCTCGTCAGCCAAATAATGACATTCTTCTAGGCATGGTCCGCGAGCAGGTGCTTAGCGGAAATCCTATTTTTAATACAGAGGCAGGTCGCGAAAGTTATGTAAACCGCCTAGGACAAAAGGGTTATGATCGTGAGGCAATCAGAGAAGTGGTTGCTGTTGGTAGCGCTATGGCTCCGCAGTACAATCAAGCTAAAGCCGCTGTTCAAGAGAACCCAAATAATTTTGAAGCTCAATACGCATTAGGAGAAATCGCCCTTGCTACAAGAGACTATAAATCCGCCGAAAGCGCATTTTCCAAAGTAGCTAATAGTGACAATGAGGAAATGGCTCTTATGGGAGCCAAGCAAATGGGCCGCGTAGCCTTGATGAAAAAGGATGGGCAGGCTGCATTTAGCATCTACCAAAACCTATCACAAGCATTTCCTGATGATCCGGAGATTACCATGGGGCTTAGTTCCGCACTGGAAACCATGGGTGATCGTGCAGGAGCGCAAGAATATAAAAAGAAATTAGACTACCAGGCATTGCCAGAGTCACAGCCTGTCAATTACTACGAAGCTCAAAAAGCCGTAGATATGGGCAAGATGAGCCAGGAGCAGTTTGATGCTATGTACAAGCAGACCAGTCCATTTATGACTGGCGCTGGCGCTGGGCCGGCAACAACTATCGCTACCCCGGAGTCAGAACGTATAAAGAGTATTGCTGCCGGCATCGAGAACTTTGGTAAGATGGCGATCCCTTATGCCTCTATGCCAGACCTGACCACAGGAACAATCGAAAGCGCCCAAGGCGTATTCGAGGGAGCTAAGCAAATATACGAGGGTGAGACCGCAGCCGAAAAAGCGCACGGAGCATTAAACACTGTCATCAATCTTGGCCATACCGTAATGGGGGCTATGATGGCCGCGGGTTCCATGGGCGGATCTTTGGCTAGTCCATCCATCTCTACTATTGCAAAGACATACGGTTTTGTTTATGGACCGCAGGCTCTAACCGCAGCCACTGGCAGTGAATTACCTACACAACTTGCTTTTGAACCAATAACCACAATAAGCAAGGGTACGATGGATTTTGTAAACAACAACATCCCATACCTGCGTGATGAGTTTGCAAAAAGAGGTATTGAGGTTCCGGAAGATGACCAGACGTTTACTCGTCAGATCATGTCACTGGGTGACATCATCGGAAGTTTAGCGATAATCGGAGGCGTAGAAAAGAAAGCTGCCGACCTTTATACAAAAGTAAAAAGTCCAGCAACAGGCCGTAAGCGCCAGGCTTTACAGGAGCTTGGAGAGGCTTTGGATTGGGCTGTTGACAATACTGACTTATCCACGGTAAAAGAAATTGCCAGTGGAGCACAGAATAGAATTGACCTAAAGCCTATAGTAGAGCAGGGTGAGCAAAACGCAAAGAGCGCTGCAAACGCTCCGTTATACCCAGAGCCAACGGATGTTGATGTAATGGAAATTCCGGCAGACGCTACGCCGGAAAAAGTTCAGCAGATCAAATCCATTGAGCCCGACACTCCATTAGATCAGATCCCGATGAATACCGCTGTGGAATATCAGGGTATGGGTGGCTTCTTAAACAGGGATACAGAGACCGGCGAATATGTTTTCACTAGTGGCGATGGCAAGGAGTATGTAATATCCGGTGGCGGAAACCTGGGAACACCAGAGAGTCTGGGTGTTACTGTTATGGAGGGCTACTATAAGGATAAGCATGGCGAATACTATGTACGCCGTAACGGTGATGGTTACATGGTTTACCGTATTGGTGCCGACAACTCATTAACCCCGGCATACGTAGGCGACAAAGCCAACATGCAACGCCGCGATGCCATTATCAATAAGGCACTCGATCCAGAACGTGTCGGTTCCCGCGACTACACACAATCATTAAGAGACAAGGCAGCACAGCTGGAGAACGCTATGGTACAAGCCAAAGCGCAGAACAGACCTGTAGCAGCAGCGCTTGAGAAGAAACTCGATGAAGTAAATCGTAAGATTGCCGACATGGAGCAAGAGGATGCAGCCATTGATGCTGTAAACTCTGCTAAAGATGTTGCCGTCAAGGATATTGACGAGCAGATAAAAGCTGTTGACGAGGATCTTGCAGGTGAAATTCCTGACGAGGTAAAGCCAGAATTATTGCAAGAGAAGCAAAAGCTCGAAGCCGTAAAGGATGAGATCAAAGGGCAGGATGTGCCAGCGGAGGTTCCAGGAGAAGCCATAACCACTACGGCAGAAGCAAAAATAGAACCTACGGCAGAAATGCCAGAAGTAAGAACCATCAATGCTGACGAACTAGCTAAGAACCCAAAAGCCTTAGAAAGTGATCCCGGGTTAGATACACGAGGATTTCATAATAGCTTTATTCCTTTAGAAACCGATGTCAAAACATTGAAAAATCTAGGGTTTAAAGATTTAAAAGTAGGGGATAAAATAAATTACCAGACCGGCGATGAGTTTTTGACTCACGTTGTTCATAGAATAAACGGAGATTTAAAAAATCCTAAAACAAAGGTAGAGCTTTTAGCTATAGATGAAAATGGAAATCTAAAGCGAGAAATAGATATTATATCGCCAGAGCAAGACCAAGCAAATCAAATATCTGCTAGTAAAGCAGCTTCTGATGAAGGAGAGAGCCAGGGTCCATGGAGAAAAAAATTATACGCATACGAACGCGAAAAGCCAGTATCGGATATTAAGTCCAAGGAAATAAGTAGGACTGAATACACCGATAGTAAAGGAAATGTTTATCAGGTAAGATTATATGAAGATAATCAAGGTGAACTGTGGGAGTATAATGCAAATCGAAAAGCGTGGATGTTATTAGAGCGTCCATTAAGAGGCGCCGATGAGTATTTAACTAAAGATCATATTGAATATGTAGCTGGCGAAAAACTACAGCCTAAAGAAATTGACTTAACAGCAGAAGCTCCAACTGAACCAGTTAAAAAGTGGTCCGTTAGCGAACTTGAAGAACGCGATGCCGTAGAAGTTATGCAAGCTCTGGGTAGCTTAAAACCAGAGCTTAAACCGTTAATGGATGAGGCTATAGATGTTCACAATAAGCTAATTGAGATAGATAACAAAGGCGGTAGAGAAACAAGAATAAAATTATCAGGAACACAAGGGTATGAATTTGAAATATTACCCAAACAAAAAAACTTTGTAAGTATCTTACCTTTTCCATATAGGATATACTCACAATTATTTAATTCCACCAGAAAGGGCAGGCTTGAAAAAGCTGATCAAGCTATTGAAGATTTCAAGGTTAATTTAGAAAATGCTAAGAAGTACCTAGAAAATCCACCATCCAAACAAGAGCTTGCGGCTAAAAAGAAAGCTGTTGAGGACTTCTACGAAAAAAAGATAGCTGAAATTAAAAAAACTCAAAGCGAGGCAAAGCGAAGAGTTGAAGCTGCTAAATTCGATAAGGAGCTAGCAAAAGAATATTACAAAACATTTCCATTCGTAAGAGACGGCAGCTTTTTATCAAACGCCGAAAAGGGAACTTATTTTTTTGAATACACATATAGAGGCAAAGAAATCCTAACCAAGGACCAGATTGAGCAGGTAAAGAAATGGGCCGAGTCAAAAGGGTTAGAATTTATTGGCGAAACAAAAGAGGAGCTTAGAGATACTATTGACTTCAAAGTAAAAGAAGAGAAAGATCTTGCTACCGAAAAGCCAGTAGAAGAAGTAAAGGCAGAAGCGCCTGTTGAAGAAGCGCCTACTGAAACGCCTATCGAAGAAGTTGTTCCAGAGTTTACCCAGGAAGAGATTGATCGCGCTTATGATGAGCGGATGCGGGAGCTGGAAAAGATTAGCGGAAGAGCCGGTTATCTCGAACAAATTATTCACGATAACTTTGCCGGTATCAGGATGCAAGACTGGGAGCGATGGGGTGATCCAAACTGGCTTAAAGGAGACAGTAAGTATAGGGCTAAGTTTAAGCGCGACTATATAAATGAGAAAGCGCTGCCGTTAGACCTACAAGCCATATCTCTTGAAAGTGAGTCTGGGCTTGCTATTGAGCCGCAGGATGTCATTAATTATATAATGGACAGGGAGGCCACTAAAGGCCAAGGAAAATACCGAAAAGGTCGCAAGGAAGTTACCGAGTTTAATGAGGCTAAAAAAGCTAAAGTAAAAGAGGACTTTGAAGAGACGGTAAATAGATTGTTGGACGAAAATAATGTCAACTCTGTAGAAGATGTTGAGTCACTTCGAGGCTTCCCGCTTTCTGATGCGGAAGCTGACGTACTTGTAGAATATTTTAAAAACAAAGAAAATGAGAAAGCAGCAAAAGACATCGAAACAGGAGCGGAGGAGATCAGCCGAGAGACCATCGGCCAAGAGGGTGACGGCATACTTCCGGCTGAAAGAGCTACTGAACAGGGCGCAGCTATGGAAAGAGAGCCAGGAGTCCAAGGAGATGAAGCAGGAGCCGAAGCGCCGCAAGCCGAAGTTCCGTTCGGAGAGCAGGCTGCTGCAAAAGGGGAAATAAAACCAGTCGAAGAAAAAGGTATTAAATTCTCTAGAAGCGAAGAGGAAATTAAGAAAGCCCAAAAAGATCTCGATGATTTGTTAAGCGGACTTGATCTTAGTCCAGAGATGGGCGGTCTAAAGAATGTCGACAAGCTGGTTCCAATTGTAGCAAAGATTGTTCAGCTTGGATATTACAAGATTTCCGATGTAGCTAAATACCTTGTAGAAAAAGGACTCAACGCAGCGCTTCCATATCTTAAAGATGCGTATCGCCAGTTCAAGAGTACCTTTGATATGGACACGGAGGTTAAAACCAGCCTGTCCAGTGATGGCGAGATAGAAGCATTTAATATTGGCGAGAAGCCAAAAGCTGTTGCGGCAAGCCGCCGTCCACCAATCCGTATTGCAAACAAAGAAAGTTTGCCATCCATCACAAAGGAAACGGTAGCAGAGGGTAAATATGAAATTGATGAGACGCAACGCTACGGTGTAAACCTGGCGCTACAGCGTTTTGATCAAGGCGGAAGAGGCTTCCTGCTTGCTGATGGTGCTGGCGTAGGAAAGACGCGAGAGATCCTTGCCATCACAAAAGAGATGTCGGATAAGACCGGCAAGCCATCACTTATCGTTACGCTAAAAGCCGTTATTGACGACTCCATTAAAAAGGATAGCAAAGCGCTTGGCATGGATATGAAGAACATCGAGGTGGGAACCTATGATGATCTTCGTACTGGCAAGATCGGAAAAGGCGATTATGGGGTGGTGGTATTTGACGAGTCTCATAATATCAAGAATATATTCTCTGAACGCGCAGCAGCAGCCAAGCGAGTGAAGCGCGACCACACTGTATTCGCCTCCGCCACACCGATGGACAAGCCGGAGCATGCCGTTTACTTTATGTCCGAGCTTACAGGTGAAGATCCTAAAGCTATCGAGAACGAGCTTGGAATACAGATTGATTACCTACCTAACAAATACAATCCGGAAGAGCCGCGCCCAGTGCCTAGGTTCATCGCCGGCTTTGACACATATATTGCCCGCTTAATTGATAAGCGAAACAAGATCATCGGAGACGGTGGTATGGTTCGCCGTGAGTATCCTTTCTTTGGTGATGTGAAAGAAACATCTCTTCCTATGCCAAAGCCAGTGGAAGCGGATATCATGGAGATCAAAAAGGTTTTTGCTAACCGCTATGAAAACCGTAAGCAGATTGTAATAGGCCGCATGGCAGCAGAGATGACCAGAACACAGGGTGGCAACTGGTCTCAAAACTACCAAAAGCTCGATCGCCTTATAGCTAATAGCGAGCCATGGAGAAATACCTATAAGCAAAAACTTGGTGAGTTTTTAAAAAACGAAGCAAAGGAAAAGCTAGAGTCCATCGACAAGTTGGTGGAGCCAGCAAAGGTTGACTATGTTTTTGATGAAACAAAGAAAGCACTAGCCGAAGGTAAAAAGGTGGTGGTGGTTGTCAGCGATGTTGGCAAACAGCAAATTGAAGTTGGTAGCGAAAAGAGCAAGAATGGTTTCTTTAAGAAAACTGTTGAGGAAACTCTTCCTGTCCTGCTCAAAAAGAAGTTTGAAGAAGCCGGCATCAAATCCGCAGAGATCTATGGCGGAAACAAGAAAACCGGAACCCGCAATAAGTACGAGATTGAAATGGAGCGTTTCAATCAGGGAGACGCAGACGTTGTTGTAATGACAGCTAAGAGCGGAGGCACAGGTATTAACCTAGATGACGTTGTTGGCGACAAGCCAAGAAAGATGATCATCGCTACGGTGGACTATCAGGGTGATGTATTCGAGCAGACTCTTGGCCGCGTATCACGAAGAAACACAGCATCCCCAGCAGAGGTTATTATGCCTATGATGGAGGGCGCTGATAGCGATCTTAACAGAAAGTCTAAGGTTGCTAAAAAGGTAGGCGTACTTGCAGCTATTAACAGTGGCCGTACTGATATCGACTATGAGCGTATCAGTACCCAGCACTTGATGGCCGAGGAGGATGCAGCAGGAGCCAGAGATCAGGTTAAGGCTGACGAGCCATTGATGCAGGGAGAGCCAGGGCGTGTTGCTACCCGCCAGGCATCATCGGGTGATATTAAATTATATTCCGGATCTCGCCGATTAGGTATCTCTACCGTATCAGAAGCCAATAAGAATTACAAGAACATGCTAGAGGTCGATGGAGACATCGTATCCTATGTTATTGATCAGGCTGCTAACGGTGACGATGCGGCTATGGCAATCTTGCAAAAGAACCCTACCGAGCTGTACCGTGCCGCTAACCAATATGTATTTGATAAGTTTGGCGAGCAGTATGATGCTGTCAAGTTTACCAATAAAGGGCGTGATGGCGGAAATCCAGGGCCGGAATACTTTGATATGAAAGAGCGCAAGTTCTTATCAGAGTCAAAGGCGCATGCTAAACTATATTCAACAGCCAACCGATCTAAAGGATCAGAGGCTTTTGCTTTACAGGAGACCAAGCAGGCTAAAGACAAGACGCAGCTTACCAAGATATACGAAGATGTGTTTGGCCTTGATAAAGAAAAAGCAGGAGCCGCCGCAGAAATTACAGACCTTGTTGTTGGTGAATACGCTCGCCGTCAGGAAATATCCAAAGACGAAGCATACACCATCCTTAACTGGAAGAAAGCATCACTATACGATATTGCTATGCTTGGCCGCAGAGCCAGTGCCTTGTACCAGGAAGCACGTAGCGGAGTTGATCCTTTGTCTGTTGAGACATCCACCAAGCTACCGGATGGAAGAGTTGTAACTACCAAAGAGATGATGCCAGAGGTTGTCGATGGCTTCTATTCTCCTATTGAAAAGCGACTCACCGAGTTTAAGCAAGATAACGCATCCGCTCAAAAGTGGAAGTCTATCATCGGATCCGGTGATGAAGCTGTATATACTGGAGTAAAGCAGTTCCTGGAAAGCAAAGCCCCTAACGAGCAGGTATCCAAGTCAGAGATCATGAAGTTCATGAAAGACAATCGGATTAAGATAGAGACTGTTGTAAAAGGAAAAGGCGAGATATATAACGTCATCAGACGTGATATGGAGAAAAGAGAGCTTGTTGCGGAGGATGATGGATACGGAAACATAGAGATTAGAAAAGCCGGCGAAGAAGTTTCTTATGACGATCTTTCAAAAGAAGATCAACAGCTTCTTGACAGTTATTCTAATTATTTTGTTTATGACATGGATGCCAGTCAAAGCAAATATGGTACTAAATACGAGGAGTATTCTGTTGCTGGAGAGAGAGATGCCGACAGCTATCGCGAGCTATTGATAACCAAACCAGGAGACGAGCTTTACACAGGCGCACACTGGAACGAGCCGAACGTATTAGTGCATATTCGATATGACAAACGCACCGATGCAAACGGTAATAAGACGCTGTTTATCAATGAAATCCAAAGCGACTGGGGGCAAGAGGGTAGAAAGAAAGGATTTATAGATCCTAATAGAGAAGCTAAAATTCAAAAATTAAGAGAAGAGATACAGGGCCTTATGCCAGAATACACTAAGGCATCAGCATCTTATACTGAATATTTTCTAAAAAATAAAAAAAGAGTAGAATGGGCAAGTGATCTACAAAAAAGGGATCCTGAATTTGCAAAGATGAGCCGCGAGCTTCTTGACTTAGAAGAAGAGTATCAAGATAAATTAAAACAAATAGATGACCTTACTTTTGTTGGAAAAAAAGTAGGGCAAGCCCCGTTTGTGACAGATACAAACTCCTGGACCAAACTTGCTGTCAAGAACTTAATTAAGACAGCTGTTGAAGAGGGGGTAGAGTCTATTAGTATTGCCAACGGAGAACAAGTATCCGACTCACAGGGTATAAGTAAAGTTGTAAATACAGTAAGTGCGATAAAATCAAGAGAGGGTGATAAGTATAATATTGTGATGGAGGATAAGTACGGAGAGCTTGACGAGTTTCGTGGCTCCGGAAAAGCATTAACACCATCGCAACTTGCTGATTATATTGGCAAAGAGCCAGCAAGAAAGCTAATTGAAAAAGCAGACTTAAAAGCTGAAAAACCATACGCTGAAAGAGAGTGGGCTGAAATATCCGGCGATGACCTAAAGGTTAGCACCAAGAATATGAAGTCATATTATGGTGATGCTAGAGATAACACGACCGGCATTCTTGGTAAAGTTGCCGAGTCTGTAGTAAAAGAGCTTACAGGCAAGGATGCTAAACTTGAAAAGCGAGACGTTGTAATACGAAGCGAGCAAGAGTCTAAGTTTTTTATTGAGCAGATGGGCGATGAGTATGTCGTCTATGATAGAAATACAGATGTCCCAGCTTCTAAAAAAGTACACGACAATATATTTGATGCAGAAGCCGAGCTTGAAAATCTTAGAAATAAGTTTGACTTGCCAGCCGAAACATCCGAGCAGCTTGCCATCAAGATCACGCCGGAGTTAAAAGCCGCTGTTGATCGTGGTATGCCATTGTTCCAGGAGACGGCCAAAGGCTACAAAGGATCAATGGAGTGGATACCAAACGGCAAGGCTGTCATCACAGCGCTTACCGATCCAAACGTATCTACACCTCTTCACGAAGTAGCTCACGTATTTGAAAAGGCACTGACAGCGCAGGAGCGATCAATTATATCCGACTGGTCTAAAGCCACCCAGGGAACAAGGGCTTGGAGCGAAGCATTTGCCACTGGCTTTGAGAAGTATCTAGCAGAGGGCAAGGCTCCATCAGCCGATCTGCAATCTGTGTTCAGTAAGTTCAAAAGCTGGTTGATGGACATATACAATAAGATCATCGGAACGCCGCTGGAGAAGCAGCTCACCGAACCGATGAGAAAAGTATATGATGCGATGATAGGCTTTAGAGAGGGAGAGAAACCTTTCGAGATGCCAGCCCGCGAAGTCAGCTACGCGGAGTCATTTAGAAAAGCCGGTGAAGCTCGTATGGCAGAACGCTCCAAGATCTTCGATAGTCAGTTCGGAGACATGGGCGAAAAGGCTAAATATATATATCAAAACTATACCAAAATCCTACAGAACCTTAATAAAGCAAAGCTAAAGGATGGATTGGACATAGACTTTAAAGGAGATTGCATCTAACATAAAATAAAATGAAAGCACCGCTTATCACTAAATCATGTATTAAGAAGCTCGACAAAGCTATCGAGTTTGAACTTGGACACTTTTATCTTTACAAGAAGCTCGCCAACTCTATGCAGATGCTTGGGTACTTCGGCGCACAAGATTACTTCCTGGAGGAGTCAAAGGAAGAGGCAGAGCATTACCAGAAGCACGTTGACTTTCTTAATGACGAGGGTGTAATGGCCACCTTGCCAACGCTTGTCCCAGAGCAGTTTGAGTCAAAGACCTTGATGGATGCAATCGAAAACGCATACGCTAACGAGCTTGATCTTTTGATGTATTATCGCGACCTTTACAATGAGGAGGGCAAGGAGTATCCGGAAATCGCCGAACACCTTATGTTCTATCTAAAAACGCAACGCGAGGCTGTAGGCTTTTATGGAGACATCATAGCCATGTTTACCAGCGAAAAGAACAACCCGAACATCAATATGATCATTGATCAAAAACTTGGCAAACTAGCTAAATAATGGCAAACCCCTGTATTGTAATTTACAAAGGTAAAAGCTATACCAAAGAAGAGTTTATGGATCAGCTCATGAAAGGTGAGCTTGATCAGTATTTGGGTAAACAATTTGAAAAACCTATAACACCACAAGCCGATGCCATTCAAAAGCAAGGCGCAGCAGAAAGCATGCTACGCCAAGAACGATCCCAACTGGGATTGCAAGAAATGGTCCAAGGAGACCAAGGGAAAGAACCTGCCGGCAAGGTCACGCCGCAGGCAGAAGTAAGTCCAATAGAAGCTAGGAAGCAGCAGCTCCGTAAAGAGATTGACGATCTAACGCAAGAGGTATATCGTAAGTCAGCCCTGTCATCGGGTGGACAGTTTCAGACATTACCGCAAGTTGTTGAGATCGTAGGTAAATACGCGCAGCTGGGCATGGTAAACATTGAGTCCATCGCCAAAGACCTTATTGAGAAAGGATACAGCCGATTGTTGCCTAAATTAAAAGAGGCATACAACGCATACATCCGAACCGAAGAGGCTAAAGCTCTGGGATTTGATCCTGTCGCAGATAAGATTAAAGACTTTGACCACCAAGCCTTGATAGATCAGGCTATTAAAGAGGCAAAGGCAGAGGCCAAGATGACACTAGAGAAATCTGTCGACTACCTTAAAACAGAACTATTCCCGGAAGAACCAGGAAAGAAGCCTGTGATAATACAAGGCAGATATGGCGTAGGAACACGAAGAGCTGGATTAGCCAAATCGGTTATACAAGCTCCATTTGTAATTCTCGATAAAGTTCAAGAGGCCACCGTTGGAAAGCTAGTTGACAACATATCCAACAGCATGAAGAAGTCTTTCGAACAAAGGCTTATGAACCCAGATAATAAAGGGGCTAAAGCTATTGTCCTGGATATGGTTAATACTTTGTTTAGACCTATATCGGAAGAGCGATACGGAGAAAGAGGCGAGAAGCTGTATGGCCAGATGGAGACCGGTAAACTTTATGCAAGCAGCATACTTCACAAGCTGCATGATTTATATGGAATGAACAAGGAGTCCATAGAAAAAGTTCACAAGGTCCTTGATCCTGATTTCTATCGTGTAAAAAGCCAAAAAGAATTTGAGGCCGAGCTTGCCAGTTCAATAGGCCAGGATGCTTACGAGCTTATGAAAGAGCAGGATCAGGCGTATCTTGATCAGGCTTATATGGATTACCGAGTAGCTACAGAAGCTAAAGGTGGTGAGAAGATACCTACCATTGATGATCTTGCCGATAACGAAAAGCAATACTACGAAACAATACGTGCTGCTGGAGACGCCATCCATTCTGCTAACATGCTTAGTGGGCTAATGGGGCTTGATACCTATACGGTAAACAAGTCTAAATACATCCCGCGTATGTATGAGGCTATCGAGAAGAAGCAGGAGATCGCAAGGATGGAGGGAGAACGTAAGCAGGCTCTTGATATTTTCAAGACCAGAGAGGAGATTGATGAGTGGAAGATGACTAACCGCATTACCGATCCATCATACCTTATGGCTAAACGTATGCAGCAGGCTTACCGAAACAAAGCTATCGCTGATTACGCTCAATGGGTAAGCTCTAAGTATGGAACAAAAATCTTTGATGCCGCTACGGTTAAAGAAGCTCCGGCAAATTATGTAAAACTTGGAAAGGGTTATGGCGTACTGTCTGATAAGTATGTTCCACTTTCTATCGCAGAGGACTTCAAAGGATTTATGTTTACTAATGACTATGCTCAAAAGGCTTACAATATCCTTAAAGCATACGATCAAAGTAAGCCAAGAACCTTTTACAAGAAACTGTTTACACAATGGAACCCATCTACCCAGATTAGTAACTTTGTGTCAAACATACAGTTTGCGCTATTGATGGACATTGATCCAGTATCATATAACATTAATATGAAATGGGCCAATGGGGAAAGGAAAGCCGCTGGATCAGATTATCAATACTTGTTAAGTAAGGGGTTATTAAAAAACTCCATGACGCGCGAGGATTATGTCGAGGCTTTAAACAAGTTTGAGTCAGAAATAGACAATGTAGTTGCCAGCAAAAATCCTTTGCAGTCTATGACTAGCGCTATTAAGAGTGGCGCTAAGTGGGCTAGTGATATGTATGAGATTGCCGATGACAACGCAAAGATGGCAGCATGGAGAACGCTTGTCGAGATGGGCGTAAGCAGTGAAGATGCCATATCAAGGGTTAGTAAAGGATTTCAGAACTACACCAGACTTCCAAAAGCATACGATCTGGCGGCACGAACCCCTGGTTTGGCCAGCCCATTCTCTAGGTTTAAAGCCGATCTTGCCCGCATCATTCTTAATAATGCTACCCGCAGACCATTAACTACAATTGGTTATTTATATACGCTTAACGCAGTAGCAAACGCTATGTCGGCTTACAGCGGAGAAAGCGAGGATGAAAGAAAGGTGCGCGAGTCTAGAAAAGGTACTCCAAAAATACCGTTCGCAGATATCCCATTAACATGGAAAGTTGGAGGAGCTGAACTTAATATCGCCCGCTATCTTGCTCCATACTATACCTTTGAAACCTATGATGGCAGCGACTTCAATGCTGCTATGAACAAGGTGCTTCCATACGATTACACACAAGTACCGGAGGATAGCAAACATCCGGACGGTCCATGGGCATC
>JACCDG010037977.1_pt1 | contig 20287 bp, 9 predicted proteins | sample 7442471 | NCBI WGS metagenome assembly JACCDG01 (sample SAMN15323444, study PRJNA562643) | freshwater metagenome | isolation source: river surface water | place: USA:Blue River Watershed | collected 2017-08-17 | reverse complement strand
TTAAAAATTAAAAATTAAAAATTAAAAATTAAAAATAAGCAGCAACATTAGTATAAATACTTGATCTGTTAGAAAATTGATTTGTAGGCCAGATAATAACTTCTTGAACTGACTCTCCGGGATAAGAAGCACTTGCTCCTCCTATGTATAAATTTTCACCTGTAGCAGTAGCAGTAAAATCATAAGTCTCGTCATTTGTTTCTACATTAGTTCCATCTACATAAATAAAACTGTTTGAAGAAGATGTAATCCCATACTCAATAATATATTGAGTTCCTTCAACACCATTGAAGGTTCCTTCAACATACGAATTTGAATTATCTACACCTCCAGTTGCAAAATCTTCTCCGGTAATTAAATATCCTATACCTACAGGAGAAAGAGTGAAGTCAAAGGAATATACAAGTATTGTACCTAAATTTGAGTTGTCTTTATAAGTAAACGTCCCAACTACATAAGTAGCGTTAGCCCCCAAAATATCAGGCATATCAATAGTTACCACAAATTCATCCGACTCTGTATTAATGGCAGGTTTTCCGTTCTTTTCAAGCACAACACCATTATCACAAATTAACAATGTATTGTTATCTACATTTGGTGTTAAATTATGTCCGTTTCCACTTTGATCGTACCAAATTGTTACAGTAGCATCTACAGAACCTGAACAAAAAGTAGTTATTGCTGATTCATCTAAGTTTCCGTTAGAGTCAAATCCTACATCTAAAGTTGTGTTATCACTTAGACGTTTAATTCTCATACAATATCCAGTATAATCTTTGTCTAATTTTCTAACTGAGTACGCTACTCCTGCTCCTGAATAACTATCTAAAAGCCCTGTAAAAGTAGATAAAGTAACTCCGTTGACCTTTTTAACATTAGTGTCAGAAACACCAGATACTTTTTTGATATTAGTATCTGTTACTCCATCTACTTTTTTGATGTCTTGAGAAAATAAACAAAAAGGAATAATTAATAATAATAATAAAAACAGTAATCTTTTCATAGTATCTTATTTTACTTCAACAATAGTTTGAGAAGGATTCACCAGTATCCTGTCAGCATGAGTAGCAATACCTACAATCACTACACAATCATCAGTACCACTTGGAGCAGTTTGAGTAAGAGTGTTTCCTGTTGTTCCTGTAGTAGAAAGATAGACGTATCCTCCTACTGTCCAGTTCCAAGAGTCATTTCTTGCAATACCTTTAAGTAAGTAAGTTGCTGAGTTACCAGTAGTAACAGTAGCAGTACACATAGCAACTACTTTTGCTGTTGCTATGCCATCTGCATCAGCAAGGGTTGCATCACCATCAGAACCTATATATACTACATCACCAAACGCTTGGTTCTCATTAGCAGTAAAGGTTATTTTTTCACCACTTACAGTTGTGTTGGAAGAAGGTGCAGCAGTAATCACCATTGCGGAAATAGCAGAACCATCATAAGATAACCCGTCCCCCACAGTAACTTCTCCTAAAACACCATTAGAAGTAGCACCCACTAAAGTATTTCCAGAAGAAGTTAAATCACCAAATCTAATTGTACCGTTGTTTGCATAAATAGCATAGTTAGTTGAACCTCCTGAAGCAGAAGTGTAAATAGCATAGTTAGTAGACGAAGTACCTGTGTGAGTATTTAAGAAAGAAGAAGCAAAAGTAGATTGAGAAGAAGTAGAGTTTGCTCCTGAAGTTGCTACATTAAGTACTGTTTGACTATTAGATGCAGCAGCAGTAGTAGATGCAGATAAGTCTAACAATATACCACTACTTAAGGAAGAACTACTCATACTGAAAGCACTTGAAGTAGTTACACTGTTAAAAGTAAAAGCAGTTGTATTACTTCCATGAGCCAAAGATAAGTTTCCAGAGGGTGCTGTAATGTCACTCCAAGCGGCACTTCCAGCACCACCACTTGAAAGTTTAGAAGTAGATCTCCAACGATCAGAAGTAGTATCATACCAAAGAGTTATACTTTGACCTGATTCAAGAGTAATATCTCCATCAAAAGCGAATCTATTTGCTGCTGTAGAATTTGCATCTTCGTTCTTCAAAACGATGTTAAAAGAACCTACATTATATAGCATTAAAATTCTACCATCTGTAAAACTACCAGACACAGTTATACCTGTAATTTCTCTTGAAGCATCCGTGTTGAGTCTAAGTGCAGAAGTTGTGGATAGTCCTGTGGGATTGTAGTTGTTTTGATTAGAAGTGATTTGAGAAGGTGATACAGCAGCATCTAAAGACAAGTGTCCGCTATAAATTCTAACATCGTGATTAAATTGAGAACCACCATTTACTTCACTTAATACATAAGTATCTCCTTCTGAAGTTAATCCTATTTGAGTGGCATCTCCGGCAAGATAAGTATCTCCTGTTTTGTCTAATAAGAAAAATGATCCTGAACCATCATTTAAACTCAAACCGTTATTTCCACCATTATAATCAATTGTAAAGGAAGATCCAGAAGTTATAGTAGCAACAGCACCAGAAGCAATAGTTCCTGATCCAGTATAAATACCGTTACCATCAGCACTTGCTCCACCAGAACCAAATTTTATCCAGTTTGAACCATTATAATATTCAGGGGCAATACTATCTGTGTTAAATCGAAGTACACCTTGAGCACCCGTAGGTCTTTCTCCTGTATTACCTACAGGAATTCTAATACCATCTGTTCCACCCACATCTAATCTGTAAGAAACTACAGATCTGTCTGGCCCTATACCTAATTTACCTCTGATAAAAGATCTTACTGTATCTCCAGAAGGTTGCCATAAGAAAGTATGAGTAGAAGGTTTATAATTAATTCCTCTAAAATCATTAGGAGCAGCAGTAAGTATGGGATCTATAAAAAGACCGTTCATAGGTTGATTTGCTCCACTGGTCTGGTTTATAGTGGTTCCCATTCTAATTAAAGAAGGATAACCTGTAAGTGTACTTGCTAAAGTAGGTGAGTAAGTACCTTCAATATTTAAAAAAGTACTTCCTGCAAATGTATCTGTCTTAGCAGCAGTAGGAACTATGGTAACTCCTTGGATAAAAGAGTTACCACCCGGAGGTTCTAATTTTATAGTACCACCAGATGTTTTCATGGTCATGTTTCCAGTTCCACTAATATAAGAAGCGTCATCTTGATAGAGAGAAAATCCGGCAGAAGAAGAAGATCTTTCAAGAAATATCCCATCAGTAGTGGTAGATTGTTTTACATAGAGTCTATAACTTGAAGAAGGACTTACTCCAATTCCAACCTGAGCACCATTAAAAGTAAAATCCGCATCACTGGTTACAGTTTGAGTTCCGTTAAAATAAGCAACTCTTCCTGATACTCCACTACCTGTAATGTCATCTGAAGCATTAGTGTCTCCAGTGTTAGTTAAGGTGATTGTCGAACCGGATTCACTAATTGAAAGTCCTGTAGAAGCCTCAATTGTAACAGCAGTAGAACCACTGGTATTACTCACAATAGTTGAGGTGGTTCCACTTCCAGCACCCACAGTGAGACTTCCTTCGTTAGAAACAGAACCATCCACCTCAGTTGAAGTAATCCGAAGCACGTTAGCAGAGGGTTCACTTAAAACACTTATTCCTGCTGCTTCAATAGTGATGTCATTAGCAGAACTGGAAATATCAAACACATAAGGGTTGGTTCCAGTAAGAGACAAATCTTGTATTTCGTTGGTTGTCGAACCATCGACCTCAGTAGCACCAATAGTTATGGTTGATCCACTTTCAGTTACTGTAACAATTCCAGAACCATCAATAGTTACTGCTGTAGAACCAGATGTATTACTTACGATTGTGGAACTATTTCCACCACCTGCTCCAACAGTTAAACTACCTTCATTACTAACACTTGCGTCTGTAGCAGTTAAAACAAGTGTGTTTGCTGGAGACTCTGATAAGGTTATTCCACTTCCAGAGATGGTAACATCAGTACCAGTTGAAGATTCAATTGTATATGTTGGGCCACTACCACCAACTGTAAGATCCGTAGAACTCGAAGGAGTTGCCCAAGTACCATCACCTCTCCAAAAAGTTGAAGCAGATGCTCCAGAACCACCATTTAAGTTAGCAACAGGAAGGTTTCCTGTAATAGCGTCTCCATCTGCTAAATCTAAAGCACCCCAAGCATAAGTAGAAGTTCCTGTTACTCTAAGAACCTGACCTACCGTAGAAGAATTAGTGATAGCGGTTACAGCAGAAGTTCCATTACCTTGTAAAATACCTGTTAAAGAACCTGCTCCAGTACCACCACGAGATACTGCTAATTGTCCAGTCCATCCTAAAGTTAAACTTGCATCTCTCAAAAGAGAAGTAGCAGGATTTCCTCCTAAAGTTAAAGTAACGTTAGTATCGTCTGTCTTAGTTAGAGCACCTGCTGCGGTATAAGATGGTGCTGCTGTAGATCCTGTAGCGTTACCAAAGTAAGTATTTGCTCCAGCATTAGTAAGAGAAAAGGTCAAAGCAGGAGTAGTAGTAGTGGTTGCTTCAGAGGTAGTAAATAAGGGAGATAAATCACCTGCACTAAAGTTAGTCACAGTACCGCTATTAGTTGCAGCAATAGTTACTATACCTGCTCCACTTGTACCACTTGTAGTTAAAGTAATACCACTTCCTTCGGAAAATTGTATAGACCCGCCAGAATTTGACAGGGTTAAAGTGTGCGTAGTAGCATCACTTGTATTAGCAACTGTTTGAAGTTCGTTGGTAGCAGATTCGTCCTGAAATACTCTGGAAAACACTAACTCTGTAAATCCTAAAGTAAAAGGCCCTTTTGTATCTAATTTCCAATAAGTAGCACCATAAGTAGTACCTAATTTTACTGCTACTAAAATACCAGGATCTAATTTAGATGCTGCATCTGCATCACCAGAACGAGTCCAAGAACCAGCAGCACAATCATAAATACCATTATCTTCTTGATTGGTTTGTCCTGCTACTAATACTCGTTGACCAGCACTAATAGAAACACCGTCAATTGTTTCAGTACCACTAAGATCAAGATTAGAAGTAGAAACTGCTTGAACAAATAATTTATTGGTTGCTACATTAGTATTTAAAGTAAAAGTGGGATTACCAGAAACACCATTAGTGTTTGCACTTCCAACCCCTATAAAGGAAGAAGAAGAAGCGGTAGTTGAAATAGAACGAGTGTTCCAAGTACCATCTCCTGTTCTTACCGCTATTCCTGTGGTACTTAATCCTTCAACCCCCGCAAGATCGTTTGCTAATGCCAAGGTCATACTTCCACTTGAAGTAACAGGAGAACCTGATACAGTGATACCAGCAGCAGGTTGAGTAATTCCTACACTTGTAACTGTTCCTACAGTGTTAGATACATCAAAACTAATAGAAGGACTGTTTGTAAGACTAATAGTAAATCGTTCTATTCCTCCTATTGTAGTAGAGTCTATAGAAAGATCTTGAGTATCAGTATCGGTAATAGTTGAGGCTATAGTTACGGTTCCAGCAGAACCAGTACCTCCAGTGGTTAAGGTGATTCCAGTACCTTCAATAAGTTGAACTGTTCCTCCACTATTAGATAACGTTACAGTGTGGCTTGTAGCATCAGAAGAGTTAGTTATAGTCTGAAGTTCGTTCGTGGTAGAACCGTCTACTTCGGTAGCAGTTATTGTTAAAGTGTTAGAAGTAGCATTATAAGAAGTAGAAGCAATACCAGCACCAGCAAACAATAAAGTTTGATTGCTAATAACTTCAGTATCTCCTGCGTCACCATCTACTGTCCAAGCCTCATTAGTAGTACTACCGTCAACCTCTGTAGTAGTGATTCTAAGAACATTAGCAGAAGGTTCACTGAGTACAGAAATACCAGACGCTTCTATGGTAATGTCGTTAGAAGAAGTAGAGATGTCAAAAACATACGGGTTAGTTCCTGTTAAAGAAAGGTCTTGAATCTCATTAGAAGTAGAAGCGTCTACAGCAGTAATAGTTAATTCGTTAGAACTACGGCTAAGAGTAACACCAGATCCCTCTGCAAAAGTTACATCTGTACCTGTGTTTGAATTAAGAGTATAGGGAGAACTGGAACCTGAAAAGGTTAAGTCAGTTACACCTGCACCCGGAGTAGCAGCAATAGTAATAGTAGAACCAGATTCAGTAATAGTAACGTTAGAACCACCTTCTATAGTTACTGCGGTAGATCCACTTGTATTACTAACTATGGTTGAAGAGTTACCTCCACCAGCACCTACAGTGAGTGAACCTTCATTAGTTACGCTCCCGTCTACCTCAGTAGAAGTAATTAAGAGCACATCAGTAGAAGTATTATAGTCAGTAGTGGTTATACCTGCACCTTGAAACTTTACAGTTTGGTTACTAATAACTTCAGTATCGGCATCATCGCCATCAATAGTCCATGCTTCATTTGTAGTGGAACCATCAACTTCAGTTGAAGTTATTGTAAAATTAGGGTAAGTACCTGTCACTACAGTAATTCCACCATTATTTAATACAACAGTTTGATCAGGAGAAGAATTAGTAATAACCAGAGTGTTAGCAGGACTTTCCGAGAGTGAGATTCCAGTACCAGCAGAAAAATTAACATCGTTAGAAGAACCACTAATATCTAAAGTGTAAGGAGAGGAAGAACCTGTAATAGTTAAGTCTTGAATCTCGTTTGTAGTGCTTCCATCCACCTCCGTAGCAGTAAGAGTAATAGAACCACCATTAGAAGAAGTAGACTCACTAATCGCAAGAATACCAGCAGCATTTATAGTTACAGCGTTTCCAGTAGAAGTTGTAGTTAACAAAGTGGCAGATGTACCACTACCTGCACCAACTCCTAAAATACCTTCGTTCGATATACTACCGTCAACCTCTGTCCCTGTAATGATTAAAGTATTAGCAGGAGACTCAGAAAGTGTAATTATACCAGCACCAGAAATAGTTACATCTGTTCCTGTAGAAGACTCTACTGTGTAAGTAGGCCCGCTTCCTCCTATAGTTAAATCAGTAGATGCAGAGGGAGGTACAGCCCAAGTTCCATCTTCTCGCAAAAACTCATCAGTACCACTTCCATCTCCATCTGGAACCAAACCTCTCATTGTAGAGGTCATTACTGGAATAGTAGTACCTGTTCCACCACTGATACCCAAAGCCCCGGTAGATTGAGTATAACTCAAGTTTTGAGCATCTGTATTATCTAAGTAAGGGGAGAGATCAACTGTTTTGAAAGGAACCCCATCAGAACTAAGAGAAGCACGAAGTATATTACTTACGATTTCAAATGTATCAATTTGTTGAATTTCGTTTGTTGTGCTACCATCTACTTCAGTACTTGTAATAGTAATTGTGTTTCCAGATTCGTTTACAGTAGTGATTCCAGATCCAGTAAGTGTAATAGTTGCACTACCAGAACTGTTAGATTGAATTAAAGAAGTAGTTCCAGTACCTGCTCCTACTGATAATACACCTTCATTTGTAACAGATCCATCTACCTCTGTTGCAGTTAAAATTAAAGTGTTAGCAGGTGATTCACTTAAAGTTAAGATACCTGCCCCCTGAATAGTTACGTCAGAACCTCCACTGATAGCAATATCGTAAGTAGGCCCGGAACCTTCTATGGTAAGGTTTTGAGCATCAGTGTTAGTGACAGTACTTGCTATAGTAAAGTTAGGATAAGTTCCTGTTACATCAATTCCTGTTCCTTCAGAAAGACTAACTGTTTGGTCTGGAGCACTGTTAGTAATAGTTAACTCATTAGAAGAACGAGACAGTGTTATTCCTGTACCTTGAGCAATTGTAACATCTGTGCCATCGCTTGAATTCAAAGTATAAGGAGAGGACGCTCCAGTAAAAGTCAAGTCTGTAGTTACATTAGGAGCACTGTTAGTAATTGTAAAAGTAGGATAAGTTCCAGATACACTAATTCCTGTGCCGTTATTCAGAACGACAGTTTGATCTGGACTTGAGTTAGTAATAACTAAAGTGTTTGCCGGAGATTCACTTAGACTAATTCCTGTACCAGAAGCAAAGTTTATATCATTACTTGATCCGCTAATATCAAGTGTATAGGGAGAGGACGATCCAGTTATAGTTAAATCTTGAGCATCAGTGTTGTCAAGATAAGGACTTAAATCTACTGTCTTAAAAGGTACTCCATCAAGACTTAAAGAAGCCCTTAATATATTTGAAGCAATTTCAAAGGTATCTATTTGTTGAACCTCATTGGTAGCACTTAAATCTCCATCAGCAGATTCGTGAGCATTAATATCATCTTGAACTACTGCTACGTCATGTAAAGTTGCTATTTGAGCGGTATCCACTTTAATAGTAATTTCAGTAGAAGTATTAGAAAGATCAATTCCGTAGCCTTCAACTAAAGATTTAAACTGAAGAACAGTATCTGCTTTACCAGCATAGATACCAGTTCCTGAACCTAAATTAGCACCTACGTTATTTTGTCCTCCACCAAGACCTCCAATTTGAGGAACATCAATATAAATAGTATTTCCATTAGAGATCGAAACAGAAAATCTTTCAGTAACACCTCCAATGTCAGTAGAGTCTACAGTAAGAGTTTGTGCATCAGTATTATCTAAGTATGGAGCAAGATTTACAGATTTAAACGGAACACCATCTGAACTCAAAGAAGCCCTTAAAGTGTTACTTACAATTTCAAAAGTGTCTATTTGCTGAATTTCATTAGTTACTGATCCGTCTACCTCGGTGGCTGAAATAGTAATCGTGTTTGCACCGTCATTAGGAGTTATCGTAACAATACCTCCTTGCACTAAATCAATATTACCGCCGTCATTTGTAACTCCATCTACTGAAGATACTACGTCTACTGCTAAATCAGTAGCAGTAATTGTATTATCAAGAATTTTAAGACTGGTAATTGCAGAAGTATCTACAGTCCAAACAGTTCCCAAAGTAGTCACATCTACATCTCCTTTGTCTCCATCTCTGGTTCCATTAGAAAGATTGTTTTTGGGTTCTGTAAAAATATGTTTTCCAGAAGTCATTACCCTGTTTGTTCCAGTTGAAGCCACTGCTACAAACATTCCATTACCATAGCAGACACTTTCCCAAGAATTAGACTCTGGTTCAGTTGCACCAGTCCATGTAGCAATATCGTTTTCCGAATATGCTATATCTCCGTTTCTTGCAACAGCAACAAATTTTTTATTTCCATAAACCACATCAGACCATGTGGAAGTTGTTGGAGGAGTTCTAACAGTCCATGTGCTTCCATCTACTGAAGTTTGTATTCTGTTTCCTGATACACCACCTGATGCTACTGCTGCAAAAAATCCTCCACCATAAGCAATTCCTTCCCATCCACCTGCTACAGACACATCGTTTGGCCAAGTCAATCCATTGTCAGTTGAATATCTAAATCCTGTAGTACGACTATGTATCCATCTTCCATTCCCAAACGCTAATGCTTTTTTAGCACTTGCGTAGTTATTTGCCCCATCAAACCAATTTATTCCATCAAAACTGTATTGTTTTGAAGGTATTGTTCCAACACAAGATGCAATAAAAACCCCGTTATCATAATGAATACCATTATAAACATTGTCATCCATTGGTATTGCTGTCCAAGTTACTCCATCTGGAGAAACCATTCCTTCATTAGTACCATCAGATGCTACTGCTACAAATAAACCATTACCGTAAGTTACTGATTGCCAAGAATTTGCTTCAGGAGATGCAACAGCAGTCCAGTTTATACCATCTTTAGAGTACATTATTCGATTAGTTCCAGTTTGAGCAACTGCTACAAAAGTTCCGTTTCCATAACAAACATCCATCCATTCGTTTGCTTCAGCAGCACTTCTTGCAGTCCAGTTTACCCCAACGGTATCATTTACTGCAAGAGTTATTGTAGAACCAGATTCAGAGATAGTAACGTTGTTACCTGCTGAAAGAGTAACTGCTGTAGATCCTGAAGTGTTAGATTGAATCAAAGAAGTAGAGGAAGTTCCTGCACCAACTGTCAGAGAACCTTCGTTAGATATAGATCCATCTACTTCAGTACCAGTAATGGTAATATTTCCACTCGTTGCAGATAATGTGTTTATTCCTGCTGCTGTAATAGTAACGTCTGTACCAGAAGAGGAATTAAGAGTAACAGGAGAAGAACTTCCTGAAAAGGTTAAATCAGTAGCACTTGCAGTAGATGCTATTGTTACTACACCATCAGAAGAAGTTCCTGTGGTAGTAAGAGTGATACCTGTTCCTTCTGCTAATTGAATAGAACCACCACTATTAGATAAAGTGAGTGTGTGAGTAGTCGAATTTGAAGTATTTGTTACAGTTTGTAATTCGTTGGTCACACTTCCATCTACTTCTGTTGCTCCTATTACCAAAGTGTTAGCGGGGGTTTCAGTAAGAGTAATAATACCTGAATTAGAAAAAGTTACTCCTGTTCCACCACTAATATCTAAAGTGTAAGGGCCACTACCTCCTATAGATAAATTTTGTGAATCGGTGTTATCTAAGTAAGAAGTTAAATTTACACTTTTGAACGGTTGATTATCTCCACTTAAAGATGCTCTAAGTGTGTTAGATACAATTTCAAAAGTATCTAATGTTTGACTATCTGTGTTGTAATCTACATCAAAAGCAATAGTGTTCCCGTTGTCAATAGTTACTAAAAACCTTTCTTTAGTGGTTAAGTCTACAGAATCAATTGTTAGTTCTTGCTCGTCTGTATTTACGTCCGCTGGAAGTTTTACAAACAAAGTTCCGTCTCCATCCGTGATAAAAAGAGTATCGTTAGAACGAGTAAAAGAAAGGTTATGACCACTGGTGTCAGTATTATCTAAATAAGGACTTAGATTCACAGAACTAAAAGGAACTCCATCATTTAATAAGGAAGCCCTAAGAGTATTAGAGACTATCTCAAAAGTGTCCAATCTTTGAATTTCGTTAGTAGTAGACCCATCCACTTCAGATTGGAGATACCTTCCATCAAGGTCTACCGTATTACCTCCACTGATTGAAAGTTCTCCGTTAGACCCATTCCAAGAGAGGGTCTGAGCATCAGTATTTGTAGAGGTATTAGTAATGGTAAAGTTGGGATAAGTTCCAGTAACTGAAATACCTGTACCATTATTAAGTACCACTGTCTGATCAGGAGCAGAGTTTACTAAAGTAGTTCCACTAAAGTTTAACCCTGTTCCTAAGGTAATTTCACTTACATTAGCAGTAGATCCTGTAGGATTTCCTAACAATGTTTGAGCAGTGGCTTGCTGCATTTTAGCGTAAGTAATTTGATTATTACCTACGTGAATAGTCAAAACATTAAGAGTGTCCAAGAAAAGACCTCCCGGAATCCAGTTAGAACCATCTGATGCGTAGAAATATTTAGACCCGTTGACATCTACTGTCTTGAGAATAATAGATCCTTCTACATCCACAGAGGGTAAAGGAGTTATAATATCTAAATTATAAACTTGAGGACTACTTCCGCTTACTCCCGGAAGAACCACAAAGTTTTCGGGAATAGAATCGTTAAATAGAGAGATGTAAAGAGTATCATTAGAAATTCTAAACGTGTCTACATACTGTAGATAAGTATCGTCATTATAATCTTTGTGAGTAATACTCAAGGAGTCAAACGTAGCCCTATGATCTGAGTAATAACGAGCATCATTACCTCTGATAGTAACTCGATCTGGAGAAGTAGTAAATAAATTAATCCCATTACCACTTATGTCCAATCTGTTAGTTCCTCCTATGTCGTTTTGTTTAAGAGTTAAACTATCAGGAGTGAATCTTGCTTGTGCTCCATATACTGTAAGATCGTAAAGGATGTCAAAGTAAGCAGAATCTTTATCTGACAAGAAAGTAATACCGGAATCAATTACTGCTTCGTGATGATAAGTTACAGTGTCAGAAACTCCATAAATACCACCTCCTTGACTTGCCGAAAGTCCAGTAAGAACTACAAATTTTTTAGGAACTCCATCACTTGATAAAGAGAGATAAAGAGTGTCGTTAGATAGAACGAAGGAGTCTATTTGTTGAATTTCATTAGTGGTAGATCCATCAACTTCTGTTGAGGTTATAGTAAAGTTAGGATACGTTCCACTAATAGCACTAATACCTGCTCCAGTTAAATTCACAGTCTGATCAGGAGAACTATTTGTAATAGTAAAATTAGGATAAGTTCCACTTGTAGTTATTCCTGTACCAGAGTTTAAAACTACAGTTTGGTCGGGTGCTGTGTTAGTAATTATGTTACTACCTATGCTAATTCCTGTTCCTGCTGTGTAAGGTACTGAAGCACAGTTAAGACAATTCCAAGTAGAACTGTTGTACCAATAAATTAAATTGGAATTGTTAATAATAAAGTCTGGTTCTCCATACTTGGGAGCCACAGTAGGAGCAGCATTAGAGTTTAGTTTACCAATCATAGATCCTGCTAAAACCCACACACTATTAGTGCGGTTAAACCTCCAAATCTTTGAAGTGGTAATATCTATAGCCCATTCACTGTCATATTGAACTCTTGGTGTACCTGTAGGTTGACCATTAGTATAAATAACAGCAGCACCTTTACTCACGTTAGTAACCTGAGAGTAAAGAGTAAGGGTAGAAAGTAAAAATAAAAGAGTAAAAATAATTTTATTCAACATCTTCAACAAGGAGTTTAGGTGAACCATAAGGTAATCCATAAGTATTATTTTCTGAAAGGTAATAGATTTTGTCTTTTTGTACTCCGTTATCAAAGGCTTCTTGGTCATTAATAAAGAATTTAATAACGGTAGTTTCTCCGGGTAAAAGAGTACCGTCAGAAGTTACTATTCCCACATATCGAGTAGTTACCGAGAAAATTTCCGTAACTTCTTGGGGAAAGAACGAATTATTAAGTAAGAGATAACTGTGTAGTAATTCAGACCAATCAATATCTTTTTGTCCTATTCCAAGATACCTTGAGAGGACATATTTATATTGTTGATTGAATAGTTTACATTTGGATTTATCGAGAGAAAACCGCATATAAGTTTTTTAAATATTTGTTACAGTTTGTATCATAATTCTTAATTGCTCTGTTAACTACTGAGAGGTCATAAGTAATTCGAGTAAGTTGAGTAGGAGTAGCACTAATCTTTTGATTTAAAAGAGACTCCTTTTTAGATTGAAGTTCTTCTAAAGTAAAATGACACTCATCACTCTGTATTGGTTCTTCTACAGAACGAGCATAAATCATTCCAGCATATTGCTGTTTTTGAGCACAAGATGCACAAGCCATAGTATTTTTATTAACAGTCTCCTTGACAATTATATTTTTTAAACGCTCTATCCACTTGGTTATAAATAATTGTAGCCTCTTCATGTTTTCCACAACACTCTGCCAGAAACTTTGCAGAGTCAAGGAGTTGGAGTAAGATAAAAATATCTTTAGACCAATTAGAAATATCAAGAGTGCAATTATTAATACCATCAAGTGTTGAACTAACATAACACATTATTTTCTTCTTAAGATTAACAATTCTAAAGTGATAATAATCTTTATAAAGACAATCATTGGGATAAACTGATTGTGTAAACTTCCAAAGTCCATCTGGAAGAATTAACATAGAATCAAAAGAAGTAGTATCTGTCCACCCCAAAGCATTACTATTGATATAAATAGTAGAAAGCGTAGGATAAATTAAAGAATAAACAGTAGAAAAATTAGGAGGACTAACTTTAAGCAGGGGTTGATCCACTTCTACGTCAGGGTTATATTCAGATACATCCTGAAGATAAATTAACTTTTCATTAGGGGTATCTATAAACAATAATTCTAATTGAGTCTGGTTCATTTTTTAAAGTTAAGTATGTTTAATTCCTCTCTCTTGAGTTGTTTTATAATTCCACTGATCTGAAGTATCTGCCGATAAAAGGTTACAAGTATCGTTTAAAATTTCAATTAAAGACGATCCTTGAAACTCTGGATCTATGTCAGTGGTGATTACTCCGTTTACATCAGTAAATCCATCACTCATGTTGATTGAGATTGGATACCTATAATATACTAAAACTATATCAGATATTTGAAAAGAATTTTCTAAATCTGAATAAACTCTTAATTTATTACCTATTAAGGTACACAGAGTTTCTCCCCACTCTATAGAAGGTTTCCAAAACTCATCTCTTAACAAAAGGTTGATGTCTCCTTCTTTTTTAAGAATATTTCTTATTTCACAAGGAGCATGGGAAACAGATCTTTTATAATGAAAATAGTCCGAAGGAAGATTAATTTCGTAGTAATTGTTAGTTTGAGTAGGTTTTAATGGATCGGTTTCTTTTAGCAACTGTTGAATTTCATCCTTACGAATAATATTAGTTTCTGCTAATTTTATTCTATCTTCTACCCATTGAAGTTGAACACTATTAAACGCCAGTACAAAAGCGTGTTTTGGAATGTTATCTCCAAAGTTTGAACCAAGACGATTTAACCTGTCTTGCATATATTTATAAGCCTCGTTAACCGTCATCGTTTTAGATTTAAAAAAGAAAAAAAGGGGAGTAGGAGTAATACCCCCACTCCCCCAGTTATTTAGCAATTAAAGGTTAAACCCAATTTTCCAGTTTTGCTTCAGGGAAAGCACTACCAACAAGTTGCTTAACACTTGTTACTGTAGCACTATCTTTTTGGTTGACAAAAAGAGTTACACAGTGACGACGATTAGAGTGACTTGTAGTAGTGTTTTGAGCGTAATCTTCATTGAAGTAGATGTCTACCGCATAGTAGAAATCATTTGTATTTACACCCAACTTAATTCCTTCACGCTGCAAGAACAACTGATTGGTTTTATCAGTTTGGTTAACCCAAGGCTCTTGATTGTAGTAACGATCAGTAATGATACGTTTGATAACATCATCTCCTCTCAGTTGACGGAAAGTAGCACGTTGAGCATGCAACCAAGTAGGACTTGTGTAATCACAAATACGAGTATCTTGGTCATCACGATAAACAGTTACTACCAGTTCAACAGGTTCTTTCTCCAAATAAGTTGCAAAGTCGTATCCTGCAAAGTTGTCCAAAAGTTGAGTTGTGGGTAAAGTTTCAAACTTAATACCACATTGGCAACAATTGTCATCTGCTACAGGAGGTACAGGACAACCAGTATCTTCATCATAAGTCCAACCTGCACAAGGACAGACTGCCCAATGAGAACCTTTAAAGGGAGGAAGAGGATCAAAGCGTGGTGCAGGTTCAGTATCACAATCTGCTGTCAAATAAGCGTTGTTGTACTGACTGATAGTGAGTTGCATCACACAACCAGAAGGATCATTTTGATCACCCAAAGCAAGAGTACCGGAAACTACGTCAGAAAGATTACCGTAAAATGCTTGTGCTTCAGCAAGAAGAACTGCTTGAGTATCTTCAGGATCATCACCACATACATCAGCACCCAAAGAAAGACACAAATCACGTTGAACTTTATAAGTAGTACCAACAAGCAACCAAGAAGTTGTAGTAGTACCACTTGTACAACGTGCTGGTACAGTACCTAAAGAAGTTAGAACCTTTGCGCCACTTGCAAGAACATCACTTATTTCAGTATCAGATACTACATACCAAGTAGATACTTCACTTGTAGTGCTAATGTTGGTAGCAGAAGTTACATCAGTCCAAATAGCCTGAATTGCAGCAAGGTTTGCAGTTGGACTATTAACTTCTACGATGTAAGCGTAACCGGCATCTACAGAAGAATAACCACTTGGACAATCACCGCATTCGTTTACAAAAACTACAGTCTGTTGAGTAAAACTGGAAGGAGCACCACCAGTTTTAATAATTTCGTAAGTAGTATAAGGGGCCTTACGTTCTACTACAGTTACTTTGTTGCTGGTGTATTGATTTTGAACAGCAGAAAGAGCAAGTTCATCACCATTGTCACATACAGTAAGACGATACTTGTTAAAAGTAGTCTTGGTTAAACCAGTGGGTTCTTCTGCGCATTTAACAACTTTAGAAGCCTTAAAGAAGCGAGATACCCACAAACCATTGTTAAAACGGTCTACCAGATCATCAATATACTTGTAGCAATCTTCACCAGTGTTACAACCTACCTGAGTACAGTTGTCACAACAATCGGTAGTGAATTCGATAATCTCTCGCATTTCACCGGGAAAAATGTTACGAACAGGACGACCTTTTACTTCTACATGAAACATGTAGGTCTTACCACACTCAAAATTAAGAGATTGGCAAGGTGCAAGTGTACCGTTGTAACCCAAGTAATATACGTTGGGTTTTTCAGTTTCTTTCGGAACCTGATAACGAAGTACATCCACGTTTTTTACAGGAATCAATTCTGTACGAAAATTGATGTCAGAATTGTTCAAATTGGAAAGACGCTCCGGTTTGGAGTTCTGTGTGAATTGACGAACGTTGGGAGAACCCACAGCCATATAAACCCTGCGATGTTTAACAACATCACCTGCACTCAAGGTTTTGTGTGTGTCCTCATTAAAGATACCCAACTCAAAGGGTAACAGATTTTCAATGCTTTTGTTAGCACTGGCAACACTTCGTACAATCCAGGAAGTTGGAATGTGTTTTGGAAAAGACATTTTTAATTAGTTTGTTTGTTTAAATTAAAAGTTAAGTAGTTAATCTGCGTATTGCTTGAGTTGAGATGTAATTGAAGTTGGAGAATCGTTTTTACTACCTGTTCCCATAATATCCTGATTGGCAGGATCAGCACAGAAACGGATAATTTCTTCTTCATTTCTCCCTAATGGGGTTTGTGTTGCGAACAACACATATTGACCATTTGTGTTTCTAATAATGTTGCGATAAATTGCTTCACGAACACTTACTACAGTTTGAAGATATTCGGGTTCAATCTTCATAATTTCTAAAAACTGAATAGCGTTTTTAGAAGACTTGTCTACATAATCGTAGAGTTTATCAAAAGAGGTGTCTTTGTTGTTACCTACACCAATACTTACTCCAAAGATATATTTAGCCAAAAGATTAATACGATTGGAAGAAGCAGACTTGAGTTTACCCAATTCAATAAATGCTTGAGTTTTAGACTCTTTACCTTTTACTCTTTCTTCTACTTCAGCATATTCATCGCTGGCTATAAACTTAAAAGTATCAACAGGAGAGTTTTCAATCTCTACTTCACTTGTTGCTACAATACCCATCCCACCATTTACTTTAAGAACGTGAAGATCAAACGCATCTTTAGGGTTCTTAATGTCGTAAGCAGAAATATCGTGATTAATTTTAATCTCGTAAGTACTTAAAAAGTGTTCTCCTTCAGGAGAATCAAAAGTTACACCAAAATGTTTTTCAAACCTCTCTCGAAGTTTTTTATCTTCAAGACCAATATTGTAACGATTATTAACAATAGGAATTTCCATTGTAGTTACACAATTAGGAAATACTGACATATTGTATCGTTCCAAACCCATCAAATTTGTACCCTCTTTAGGAGGACGTTGTTTAACAAAAATTGCCATTTTATTTTTATTATTGTTGATTGTTAGTTAACTAAAAGATTAAAAGTTTAAAAAACCCGGCAGTTTGAAATTAATCAGGGACTGCCGGGAATAAGGTTCTAAATTACCCAAAATAGGGTTCAAAGATAGGACGACCTGTACGGGGATTGTAAGGTTTAATCAAAAGGGATTTAGTGGGGTCTTTTACCCAATAAGCTTTGTGACGTTTTTCAATATAAACTTCAAAACCTGGAACACCGGGGCCACTGGATTGATAAGGGCCGGAACGAGAAGTACCAAGGTTAGGATTATCCATGTAATTCATACGACCGTTCACATAGAAGTGATTGAAATCACGATCAGGGCCATACACAATTTCATAGATGTTGTCGTTTTGAGCAGTCAAGTCATCAATGATAAATACATAAGAACTCAAACGGTGTCCATCAACCATCGGATTTTCGAGATCATTAGCATGGATAGGATCAAGTGCAGGAACATGCACAAACTCTACTACACCAAAAGACATACGATAACTAATAAAGTTGGGAGGATCAAGATAAAGTTTTTGATTGTCTTTACCAGAAATGTATTTGTCGGAATCCCAAGTAAGACCAAAAGATTGAGCAACATCCAACATTTGACCTCTTACTAACTTAAGACCTGCAAGACCAGTACCAATACGAATTACATTTTGACCATAAGGATCAATTTTGTCTTTGAGACGACTGGTAATCCAACTTTCGAGTTTACGAAGTTGGAACTTGGGAATATTGTAATTGTAAGTAGGGCCAAGATTCATTTGTTGGAAAAGACCAACAGGAAGACGTACTTGAGTTCTACCTTCTACATCAAGAGTACCACCAGCACCCCACATAGCGTAGAATTCAACGTCACGTTCTACCATTGTCATAGCAAGTGCTTCAACTTCAGGAATCCATGTACGTTTCACAATGTCACGTGCAAGGGCTTTTTCATCACCTTTGTAAGCCTGAACAAGTGTAGAGTAATCACCTTGTCCACTACGAGATACATCCCAAGCAGCACTACCGGGACGAAGTTGATACATCTCAATTACTTTACGATACTCTTTAAGACCAAGAACACACTTCTGACTAATAGTAGAAAGGGCTGCATCACGAGTTACAGTAAAGTGTACGTTAGCAATACCCTGACCTACATAGTTGTAGTATTCGGTGTAACCAGTCTTAATTGTACCAAAGTCATTGTAAGTCTGGCCGTACTCACCCAAGAGAGAACCAATCTGAAAGAAAATAGTACCTGCTTGCAAGTACTCTTTAGGGAACCACTTGAGTTTTTTGTTGGTCGAGTTAAGTTTAACGGTGTAAATTACACCATCACCGTCGTTACGAATTTCATCAGCAGTGACATAAAGTTCAATACCACTGAATTTGTCAGGGGTGATGATAGCACTGTTACCAAAAGAACGTTTGTTAAGTTTCAACTTAAAGGTAGTTCCTTCAATACCGGGTTTGTCTACACCACTTACATCTTCTACGACATAAGTAGGTTGGTCTGCAATTGGGGTTTTCCAAGTAAAAATGTGTCCATCCATTTGGAGAACACGATTTTGACCTTTACCAATCAAATCCCACATGCCCGGACGTTCCATATAACCTGTGGTTATCCAAGGAGTAATCATACCGAGATCTGTGGCATCTTGAGCCTTACCTGCTTCCATTTGCATCAGGTGGGCCTTGTCAAGGTGTACATGGTAATCATACTCCCTCTGCTGGAGGTAGATACCATTTACAAGTGTTTTTGGAATCGTTTGAACATTGGTTGTCATTTTCTTTTTTTTTAATTTAATTTAATTAAAGTGTGTTAGTTGTTAGTTGTTTAATTATTATAGAACAAGAGGCCATTTATAATGCTTTTCTTTGACCGGAGTTTCTTTTCGAGAAGAATCCGGTTTAGAAACACCCCCACCTATTTTTAATCCGTTACTTTTTTTGATGTCTTTTACTACTTCGTTGGTTACTTGAGTAACTGCTCTTTTAGTGTAGACATCTTCAAACTTTTCTGGATTAGTAAGTAAAAGAGTTGCTAAAGCAAGGTTTTCAAGAGAACCTTTTTTATCGTACTTATTAAAGAAGATGATTGCTTCAAGTGGGGTCATGGTTACTTTCTTACCTCCGTGAATGGTTACTTCCATTTCATCATTGGTTAAGAAAGAATAAACTTGACTCAAATCTTCTTTGTTAAGTTTTACTCCCTTGATTTGTCCTTCTTTTAGGACATTGATTACCCTTTGAGTGTAGTCTTCAGAAACCTTTTTTTCTAACTCCCGAAGGTTTTTTTGCTCTTCTTCCTTTTGTCGAGCAATACTTTCTGCTTCAAGATCCAGTTTAGGTTTAATTCGTTTTGCTTCTTTTTCCATTAAACCAGCGTCTTTTAACTCGCTGATCTTTTCATCTATTTCCTCAGAAGTAAATTTGTCTTCGTTCTTATACCATTGACGAAGAATTTTTTCCTGATCGTACTCATTCTCTACATTTAGAGATTTAATTTGATTTTCTTCTACTAAAGTTCTAAGAAACTGATCTACATTTTCTCCCTTAGCGTTTACGTCATACTTAATAAGACGCTGAGAGTAATCTGACAAGGAAGTAAAAAAGGAATCAAAAGATTCTTCCACCTTTTTATTAATGTTTACTTCTAAAAACTTGGTAAGTGTTTCTTTAGTTACAGGAGCGTTTTCATCAAAGTCTTCCCAAACTTCACTATAACCAAGGTCTACAAGTTCATTAATTGCAGTAACGTAGACTTTTTCATCAGTTTCTATTTCTTCTTCTTCCTCTTCTTCTTTTACAGAAACACCTTTTACAGGTTCTTCTTTT
>JACCDG011459781.1_pt1 | contig 20293 bp, 23 predicted proteins | sample 7442471 | NCBI WGS metagenome assembly JACCDG01 (sample SAMN15323444, study PRJNA562643) | freshwater metagenome | isolation source: river surface water | place: USA:Blue River Watershed | collected 2017-08-17 | reverse complement strand
TTTGTTCAGTTGTTTTCGATGTATTATTTTTTAATAAAATAAAAAAACATATTTTATAATTTTATAATTTATTTTTTTTTATTACTTTCGTTTCCGTATTTAAAATATTTATGGAAACATTTATTATTATAACTAAAGAAGAATCTGATAAGGGTTTAAAAACTTCTTTCCTCTGTTCAAAGGAAGTTTTTTTAAATGATAAAATATTTTTTGAATCTGAAAATACCCCTGTATTACAGGAGGGAATTGTTGAAAAAATAGACAATGACAATCAATTAGTTACAATACTTAATAATAAAAAAACATTTGTAGTTGATTATAATAATTGTTTTTTTCCTATTATTGAGTTGTTTAATAATGATGGGATTTTTCACAAACAGGAAATTAAGAGAGATGAATTGTATTTCTCAAACATATGTCCAAAGTGTAAAAATAATTCCAGAGAACTAGAGAACTGTTCATACTCTAAAAACGAATGTTTAAAACAAGAAAAAAAACCATACGCATTTATAAAAATTTAATCATGAAAAAAACCATTATTACATTTTCATTAATTCTTTTCTGTTTGACTGGATTCGGTCAAACCAGAAAATTAACCTTGAAAGATTTCAAAACTTGGTCTGTTCAAGGTAATTTCAATTCTAATATTGGAAACGGAGACATTGCAAACAACACTCCATTTTATTCAAAAACTTCTGTTAATCTAGGCTATGGATTAAGAGTGAATAAATTTATATCCAATAATTTTGGATTAGCATTAGATCTTTATAATTCAAAAATATCCGGCAGCGATGGTAGATGGAGTTATGAAAGTAATATTAATTACCAACCTTCTTTATTATTAATAGCCCAAACTGGAAACGTTCGATACTTTGATGAACTCAAAAATTTTCAACTTTATGGTTACTTGGGTTATGGAATGATGAATTATAGTTCACAAGCAAAAAATTCTGATAAACCACAATTAAATACATCATATAAAGGCAACTATCAAATTATACCAATAGGATTGGGTATAAAGTATCATATTGCACATGATTTTACAGCTAATCTAGAATACTCTTATAACAGTGTTAATGGAGATAAATTGGATGGATACGAAAATAGTTTAACAAATTATGATAACTATTCAAGATTTTCCATTGGAATAAGTTATGCAATAGGAAATAGTTATCATAGAGAATTGGAGTGGCACGATCCTAGACCAACACCAAAGCATCAAGTTTCACAGAAAGATACTGTTGTTGTTATTCAGAAAGTTTTAGTAAAAGATACTGTAAGCAACAATATTGATTCTCTTTATAAAAATGTTGCAGAAAAGATTTTAAATGATTCTATAATAACAGATTCTTTAAATATGATAAATGCTAAGGTAACTATATATTATCAATTTAATGAGTACAGTTTACCTATGCTTTATCATTATAAATTACAAAATATAGGCTTGGAAGCGTTGAAGAGGAATAATTCAAGAATTATTATTGAATCTTTCACAGATACTATTGGAAGCTCTGAAAACAATCAAACAATAGTAAAAAGACGTTCTAAAGAAATTTATGATTATTTTGTAAAAATAGGTGTTTCCGAAAGTATTATTGACATTAAGCTTCATGATGAAAAAGATGCATTATTGCCAACAGATCCGGAGAATAGAAAATCAATAGTTTACATTTTAAAATAAATAAAAATATTCAAAAAGAGTCCTTCCTTTTAATAAGGGGGGACTTTTTTTTATAGGATTTATTTATTATTTTTATGAAATAAAAAAATTTAATATTATGGATGGAATGATAATTGGCTCCGAATCGGAGCAAAAAAACGTTGAAAATTTCAACTTAAGAACAAATCATATTTCTGAAGAAGGATTTATAAAAAATATATCTGAAAGTAATCCTAATTCTGAATTGGTTTTCGAATCTGAATTTATGAACATGAAAAAAGTTAATAATTATTTCTTTGCTGAAAGAAAAAATATTGACTCTTTTGCATTTGTATTCTTTGCTTCAAACATTGATGATGATAGAAGAATAGGTTTATCATATGATTTTCAACCCAGTATAAACAAATCAATCATAAAGGCTTTTACAAGTTCTATAGAAAATGTTGATCTATTAGATATAAAAGATCTCGTAATTCAAGAGGCGAAAAAACAAGCAGGTTTCCATGTTGACAAATCTCACATAGAATATCTGGGAAAATGTTTAACTTCATCTAAAATGAGTGAATTTTGTCATTTATTTGGTGTTTCAGTCGATAAGACCAGACAAGTTAAAAAAGACATTAATAATAATTTAAAAAATGATTCAAGTCATTATTGGTCTACAGTAGAAGAAATAAAGGAATTAGAGGACTGGAAAGCACAAATAATTGTTTATAAGCGATACCTTAACAAGAAAAATCAAATATTAATTAAGAAAAAATAATTTTTTATGAATAAAGCAAAATTTAATAAAAATTTTTTAATGTCAATGGGAATTGATGAGTATAAATCTGAACTCATTGAATTTTTGATTGAAAAAGAATCTTTGAATAAATTTGATGAGACTGAGCATTTTTATTACTGGGTTTTTAAATCAGAAATAGTGTTAAGAAGTAATTTTAAATTTCTTCAAGGAGAAGAGAAGTCATTCATGTATAAAGCAAATGGAAAGGAATTTGATTTAAATACTTTCGATGGCATATCACAACTTGTAATAGAAATTAAAAACACATCTGAAATAAAAAGTATTTTTAATAATAATCTAAACTTTGAGAAAAAAGAATATATTTTAAGATACTCAAAAAAATATAAAAAATTAGAGTATTATTCATACTACAGTTATATAAGACCAGTCAAAAAAAGAGATATGTGTTTTATAACACACAAGAAATTTAACTTTTTCTCTATCAATGAAAAAAACTTTGTTAGATTTTATGTTTTAAGATCTCCAAGATATGTATCAAATAAAAATGCACCATTTTTAAGAACGGTTTTTAATTATAATTTCATTAATTTAAACAATAAAGAATATGAAAAATTTTTAATGTCTCTTAACAGGAGATTAGTTTCAATACATCAAAAAACAAAAATCTATAATGATCATAATTTTATAAAAGCAGTTTTGGATCTAAAATCCATACCAAACAAATTAATGTTTAATACAAACAATATAGATCAATTATTAGATAAAATAACAAACAATAGACCTGTACCAAAAATATTAATTGATAAATTTCCAAAAAGTGAAATAGTTTATTTGTATAACCTAGTAAATTACGAAGAAATTGATAAAATAATTAAGTTTTTATATGAAAACATAGGCTTATATGATACGAGTGAAAATGAAAATAATTTATACTCAAGAAATAGTATGCATAATATTTTAGTTGATTACTTATGCTATCGTTTTATATCACATGATAAAGATTTTAATTATGACAATAGATATGAAAAAAGTATAATTATGGATTATATAAGAATCTGTGAAATACAAAACACGAAATTAAACCTTAAAATAAAATCATATAAAAGATTAGTACAAGAACATGATAGATTAACGTTCAATATAACTGCGAAAAATTTGCCGGAAATTAAAGTTAACAGAAAATATCCCAAAATTAAATCTGAAGATTCTTTTGAAATAGAACAAATAGTTGATAAGAAAAGATTATTAATAGAATCAGAATTACAAAAACACTGTGTAAAAACATATGCCAGTTCAATAAATTCTGGAAGATGCTGCATATATAGTTTTTTGGATAAAAGAAATAATTTGAGATATACTCTAGAGATTCAAAAAAAATATAACGAGTCAAAAGATCTAGTCTTTATTTTGAATCAAATAAGAGGTAAATTTAATGCTAATCCATCAGATGATATTTTACTTGAAGTTTGTGAAATATTAATTAAAAATAAAATTTATCCAAATTTAGAATCGGCAAAAAAGGATCATAAAGCAATTCTGGATCAAATAAAGGATAAAAAAGAGAATAACTGGGAACCATTCGACAATATAGAATTACCATTTTAAAATTATGAACTATAAACCATTTATTAAATTAGGAAATAAATCATTTAACCTTCAAATGATTAGTTATTTGAGTCTTAATGATGAGGAAAAAAGGGTTATTCTCATTATTAACAATCAAAATATCAAATACACTTTTGAAAACGAAGAAACATATAAGAGATTTAAATCTTACATCAAACTTTTTTCTACTGAATTTGAGGGGGGCGAAGTTTCATTAGATCAAGAAAGTGAAGATGATAGATCATTACTTAGAGATTAAAGGTGCCACAATACATTAGAAAACATAAAAATTATTATGATAGAAAAACCATTCTTCAATTTAAAATGAACGGTGATTTTATCAAAGAATGGAAAAATGCACATGTGATTCAAAGGGAATTAGGTTTCGATAGAAATGCTATTCTCAGATGCTGTAAGGGTAAACAAAAAAAATCATATTGGTTTATATGGAAGTTTAAAGATTAAAATGTCAATAAAATTATTTACATATGATTTAAGAATTTACAAGAAAGCTAATCAAGAAATACAAAAGCAAATAAAAAAATATAACATTAGAATTCATAAGAAAAAATTTAGAACTAATGTTGGAAGAGCTTGGGTACACTTGAATTTAGTTAAAATTCCTTTTATATATGATATAGAATCAATATATATAATATTTCATGAAATTGGCCACATAAGACACAATCATGATGATAAAAAATGGAATTACTTGCAGGAACTTCAAGCAGAATCATACGCTTTATCTCAATTAAGAAAAATAGGAATAAAACAAAAATATCCTAAGGAATACAAAGAAGTACACGAAAGAGCAAAATTATATGTTATGACAAATATTCTATATGATATAGAGGTTGGTTTAAAAGTAAAAGACATAAGTAATCAAGCTCTTAGATTTTGTAATTTGAAGAAAATAAAAAGATGAAATTTACCAAAAAGAATAGATTTACTAATTTTAGAAAAAATAAATTTTTTTTCGCTAATCACATTAACGAATTATTGAAAGATATAAGAAAAAAAATTGTCTATAAATCTTATCTAACAGCTTCTCCTTTAATAACAATTCAAAATAAGAATGATGTACCAGAATTTTTTGACTGGCACATTAAAAAACTTGGAAAAAAAGTAATTATACTTGAAGGTAAAAAAATAATAAATGATTTTGAATTTAAAAATAATTTATTGTATCTTTTAAGAAAAAGTGGAGTAGTTCTCCTATCATTAAATAACATGACCAATCAGAAGTATTCTGATGACAAAAGAGAGATAGTTGAACTATGGGGATATAAAGCCAATTTATTCTTCAATTTAGTTGTTATAGAAAAGATCTCTAGCGAGGAATTATTAGATATAAGCACAGGCAATATTGATGGAGTTAGAACTATTGAACCAGAACCCCATGTAATTTATTGTGGTCCAGACGGCAAAATTTTTGGTTGGGATTTGGTCTAATTTTTAATTTAAAATGTAACTTTTTGAGCAAAAAATACGTTTAAAATTAAAAAAAGCCATGAATCTATTAGAGGGAATTTACGTTTCAGAAATTTATTCTACACTTTTACAAAAAAATACTTTACAATTGAATAAATTCCTATCTCAGCTTGATAAAAGTGACTGGGAATGTCTTTTTGAAGACAATGATGAAGATGGACTCCAAAAAATCTTGGAAGAGTACGATAAAGGTACTCACATCGAATATTTTATCGAAAAATTTCCGAATATTTTCATTTGCAAGGTTTATAAAGCCAGATTCTTTAATTTTAAAGATGACGGCATTGACATTTCATATGAAACTGATTATGAGGACTTGTTTTTATTTTATAAGTTTTCAAAAGATATACAGTCCCTTACAGAATCAATAAACAAAGAAACAACTGATATTCTATATCAAGAACTAGAAAGGGAAAAAAGACAAAAAAAATGAATCAGAATCAAAACTTTCAAAGAAAAAAATTTTCTAAAGAACCATTATTTAGAATTAACAGAGCGATACAAGCAGATGTAGTAAGAATAATTGGTGATAATATTGAAAGTAAAATTGTAAGCTTACAAGAAGCTTTAAATATAGCTGATCAGGAAGGTTTAGATTTAGTTGAGATCAACAGCACTTCAAAACCAATAATTTGTAAAGTTTGTGATTATTCAAAATTTCTTTATGAAAAAAAGAAAAAGGATAAAGAAAAGAAAAATGCAAATAAGCATAGTCTAAAAGAAATAAAACTGGGGGCACATATTCAACAACACGATGTTGATTTTAAATTAAAGAATACAAGGAAGTTTTTAGAAAACGGAGATAAAGTAAAAGCTTACATTCAATTCAAAGGAAGAGAAATAGTTTATAAAGAACAAGGTGAATTAATATTGTTAAAATTCATAGAAGCTTTAAGTGATATTGGTAAACCGGAGAGTTTACCAAAGCTAGAAGGTAAAAACATGTTCGTAATTATAACCCCGAAATAAATTCGGGGTTTTGTTTTTTTAGATTTTTTTAATACATTTACATCTATTAAAATATAAGATATGCCGTTTTTAAATGAATTTGTTTCAGATAATATAGATTTACAATCTATTTATGATAAATATCCAGATGAAGAATTTTTAATTGCTGATGGATATGATAGTGCAATATTAGGTGTAGATGATGATAAAATGATAATTGTTTATTCAACAAAAAAAGTTTTATCCATTTTAATGGAGGATGAAGAAATGACTTATGAAGATGCTTTAGATTTTTTTTATTATAATATCAAGGGTGCTTATGTTGGAGAAAAAACACCTTTATTTGTTGATGATTTAATATAATATAAATGTATAATTGGGATTTTAATTTTAAAAAAGAAAATTGTTTGTACACCACACAAACAGATTGGAATAAAACTATTATTCATAAACTAAACGAATTTGTTGATAGATTCAATATAAAAGGTAACCCTATTGTTATAGAATCTCCAAAAAAATATCTTGAAATTTTTGACAGTATAGTTTTTTTTAGTCGTAGTACTGGTATGTTGGGTACTAAATATAAAATAGTATTCCACCTTGATAATATGGATAACTGTCTTAGATTTGAAGGGGGGCAAAAAAAATTCTTAATAAAGAATTTTAAAAGAGATTTATATAACACAAAAGATACATATAACAAAAATGATATTAACAGGTATTAATATTAGAAGTGGCTTAGAATTAGAGGTTCCAGTAGCAGATATATTTAATGTAAATGTGGCTCCAGATGGAAATATTATAGCTAAACATTTTTATAAATCACAAAATAAAAAAGATAAAAAATTATATGGGGAAGTAAAAGACCTTTTAGAAAAAGATCAATTTATTTCTTACAATGATTTGAAAATAAACAATAAATTAAACGATACTTTAAATTGCTACGTTTATGATTCTTACTTCATTTACGAAGATGAAAAGCTGAACAATAAAGTAACGATTGCAAAAACTGTTGAGTTATTATTTGTAAATAATAAACAACTTAGCTTAGATGAGTTCTGTTCTAACTTAATGACTGCACAAGCATTCTCCGGAAACTTTGTAAGACCAGAATTTAATTATCCATTTATAGGAGTAGGGGATTTTGATCTAGAAGAATATATACAGCTACATCAAATGTGTGCCTATTCAAACATAAACCTAGTCAACTTCTATATCTATCATAAGAAAATTCTATCTTCTATCGGATATTTTATATGTGGCCTCTTTGAAAACGATATAAAAGAGCAAAGAAAATATATTACAGAGAAAGAATACAAAGAATTACTGTCATTGGTTAGGAAGCACAAAAGAAATCTTTTAAATGCTTTCAAAGACCTAGATAGAGAAGATTCTGATATGAACTTCTTTTAATTAATCCCATTCTTATTCATAATGTTATATATGGCTGGCATAAAGTTAGTCATATATTCATTTTTATTACCATTAAACTTATCGTAGATGGTATCTGAAGCACGATTAATTTCTTTCTTGATCTGCTTGATTGAATCATTCTTTTTCTCTATTTTATTAAGAAAATCTTTCAAGAAAATTTCAAATTCATTAGAGAATGAAACCTCCAAATCAGAATTAGTATCAATTGATATTTCTTCATTACTATAAAATTCAATGGATCCATCGTTAATTCTATAATAAAGTTTTCCCATAGGGCCCTTTCTGTTCTTTTTACCCCAATAAATGGTCCTTGTTTCTGTTTTTTTATCGTATTCAAGCACCATATGAGCATCAACCATCTGCATGTTGGTGTTTTTACCAGCAAATTCGTTGTCCTTCGTATTGTGACCGATCAAAAAGAGAGTAGCATTGTTTTCCTTGCACCATTTGGTCAAAATCTCTCTTACCAATATGGAACCCTTTTCCTCACTAACTTCTGGATAATCACAAGAAGCAATTGCTTGTAATGAATCTACAATAACAAACTCAGGCTTTAGAGAGTTCAATTCATTTATATAATCTTTCAAATTAGGACAATCTTCTTCATCAACAAAAAAAGCATTTGAATTATTAAATTCATAATCTTTTACCTGTTGTTTCAAAGATCCAATTCTCATTTCTCTTGAATAAAAAGAACTTTTATGATTTTTAAGCCAATTCATAATATTGACCATAAGAGTTGTTTTACCAGCCCCAGAAGTACCAGTAACAAAAATTATAGATCCCGGTACTATACCACCATCTTTTGAAAACCATCCATCAAATAGTTCATTACCTGTAAGAATGGTTTTTTCGTTAATAATCTTAATTTCTCCAAAAGACTTGCTTTTCATAGCCCTAATTTTATAATTATAACGTAAAAGTCAATAAAAAGTTACAGTTTTTAGGCTTATTTTTTAATATTTATATTAAAACAAACCTATGAATATTACAAATAACTTTCTTATTGTAGTTTTTGCCCTGCTACCTATCATTTTATACGTTTATTTAATATATTTTATGATTCCAAAGTCATTTGTAAGTTTAGATAGAGGTAGAAGATATTTGGTTTCTGGTCTAATGTCACCTTTTTTGATTTTTTTGGTGTATTTCATATTTCCTAACTGGGGAAATACACCAAATGTTAATTTTTTATTTGATTATTTGTTTTTTACAATAATTCAAATAGGTCTATTAGAAGAATTAAGTAAATACACAATTTTTCAGTGGGTATCCTCCGAAAGATTAAGCAAAAAACATGATCTACCGATTGCAACATTGTATTACAGTTTTATGACTGCTTTAGGATTTGCTTTAACTGAAAATATAAGTTATTTAATTTCTTTATATCAAGTAAGTTCAATAGATCCAACAGTCACGAATTCTGCACTAAATGTTTCTATGCTCAAATTATCTTTGAGTAGATCATTAACTGCTGTAGTTATGCACATGATATGTGGAGTAATAATAGGTTATTTTATAAATATGTCTATCGAAGCTTCTAAAAATATAAAAGTTAATAGTAATGTGTTTAAACACAATTTAAAGATATCAAATAAAATCTATATTGTTTTTGGCATTCTTTTAGCCTCTGTTTATCATGGTATATATGATTTGAATTTAATGCTTCCTGATAATAATTATAAAACTCTCTTTACAGTTTTAATAATATTGTTTGGATTATCTATTGGATATTTTATGATAGAAAAGTTGATTAGAGAAAGCAAAACAAAAAGATTATGTAAAATGAATTAAAATGAAAGTTCTAGAAAAAAAAATGGATAAGGTAGTTATAGAACTCACAGCCGAAGAAATAGGAAGGTTGGGTTTTGATAAAATCTGGGATGATATACGACTAATTTATCCAGCTTCAAAATTTGAAGTAGATCATATCGATGAAAATCACAATGGGAAAATTATAATAATTAATTTGAAAGATCTAGATTTTTACAATTCAATTTTAAGATTGAATAGTAAAATAAAAGATGATGAAATTTAAAAATTACTTGTTAATTTATCTATTGTTATTTCTTTAATAATTTTATCTGGAATTGATACACAGTCCCAATAAATATCTTTTATCTCTAAACCTATTACGCTACCATTGTTATCTGTAGTAATAATTCTATCTCCGGCAGTGCAATATTTTAGATTTGAAGGTATGTTTATTTCATGCTCAGTCCAAAGTATATTCAGTTTAATTTCAATATTTTCATTATCATCTTTAACTGAATTCTTTAGTAGTTCAGGTATTTTATTTTTATAATCCTCTAAAAATTTACTAATTTGCTCAATTTTACTATCAAATTCTTTTTGAATTTCATTGATCTTGTTATTATATTTTTCAATAGTAGAATTTAATTTATCATCTAGCTTTTCATCAAAATCCTTTGTTATTTGATCTTTTACATCACTTACTTTCGCTTCAACTAATCCCTCAAATTTAATATTTTGATTATAATTTTTAATTAAAAAATCCTCATCTTTCAAAATTCTTCGGCCAGATGAATAGGTATCAATTAATAATTTAATAAATTTTGGAGTTGTTACATCTGGATTATAAATTGGATTTCTTGGGTAGTTATATTTAAACAATAACTGATAAATCGCATCATATTCTTGACCATTATACTTATCAAGAATATTTGGTATATCAGATTTTTTAGACGAATTGTAAATATCATACAAATCGTTTAATAGGGTTTCAAAATGTTCTCTAGTCATAATATTAAATATAAAAAAAAACACCCTAAAGTGAACTTTAAGGTGTTTCTTTCAAACTAAAATATATATTAAAATGGAAGATCCTCATCAGTATCATCCATTGCCGGAGTTACAACTGGCTCAGGTGCTTTTGTAGTTGAAGTTTTTTTCGCTGCTGCTTTTGGAGCTTCAGAAGAAGTCGAAGAACTTTCTGACTTTCCATTACTTCCACCATTACCATTAGAGAGAAACACAAGCTGAGTTATGTTAATATCTGTTGCAAATTTCTTAACACCATCTTGCTCCCAAGAACGATTACGAATTTGACCTTCAAGATATAATTGTTTTCCTTTAACTACATATTTCTCTACTAAATCAGCTAATGGTCCCCAAGCTACGATATTGTGCCAATCTGTTCTTTCTGTTTTGTTGCCTGATTTATCAGTATATTTTTCACTTGTTGCTAAAGTAAATTTAGCTACTTTCCCACCCTTATCAAGTGTGGTTACTTCTGGATCCTTGCCCACATTTCCTATGAGCATAACTTTGTTTAACGACATGATTATTATTTTTTAATTGTTTAAATTATTAGAACAAATATAATATAGTTTTTACAAAAAAACAAATTATTTTTTATTGATTAGTTTTTTTTCTTAATTCATTTGCCTGTATTTTAGGCAAATAATTTTTCATTCTTTTTTCCAAAGCCTCATTTGGTTGAATATCAGTTTTGTGTAAATGATTGCTCTCTTGAACTATTTTTAATTCAGAACAAAATTTTAAAACGATGCTAATTAGAAGTCTGGTAGGACGACTGTTTTCATACCCTTTTAATTGCTGTAAAAAAAGTGTATTATTTTCAATTTTTAGACCCATTGTAGCTTTTTCCTTGGAAATCTTATCTTTTACTCTGATTGCTAAATAATTACCTTTTATTATATCACTTAGATAAGTGTAGATACAATGTTTCATTATTAAACCTTCTTGACTTAATTCCTTGAGATTTGGAATTACTTTAAATTCAAATAGATCTATTGTACAATTTAAATTTTTATATTTTTTTACGATACTTCTGAATAATATATCTTTATTTTCATCCTCCATTGCCCTATAGATGGCAAACATTTCATCATGAAGTTCTTTAAGTTTATCAAAGTTTTTCGTTTCAAAAAGTTTATTTTCAGAAATTCTAGTTAGATTATTATATCTGCCACCATTTATTTTTTTATCTTTTTTATTATCTAATAATTCAACAATTAACTTTAAAGTGTTTATAGTATCATAATAAATGGTTAACCATTCATCACTATCTTCATAAATTTTATATTTTAATATGTGTTGAATATGTTTTAGATCTAATTTAACATTTCTTATGTTTGCTCCACTTATGATTTTAGACATCACTTTAATAATATCATGACTGGAGAATTTTAAAAATAAATTTTCAATATCAATCTTTGTAAAATTCTCAATATTATAGAATTTATATAAAACTAAGAAATCATCCGGATCATGTAGATTTTTAATAATAAGTGGACTTAATTTAAATTCTTTATCACTTTTATTAAAATAACTTGTTCCTGATTTTTCTGATGAAAAATAATTTTTACAGCTCAATTCTATGATTTTAGCCGTATTAGTAGCACCATAATATTCAAAAAATGAATTTGGACAATAAAATTGTTTGTTATATGCCTGTACGACAAAATCCAATCCTTTTATCTTGTAAAGAGTTGATATTGAGGGAAAGGATGTGAAAATACAAGATATATCAGCAAGCTTTATAAGCTTATTCAAATAATCACCTGTATTTAGTTTCTTTTTTATTAATTTTTTTGTACCAAAAGGATCCTTTTGATTTACATAATTTATAGACCTTCCACCTTCTTCAACCTTAAAAATGTTACTGGATATTCGAAAATTGCTTAAGAACTTTTCATTATTTAGTTGCTCATAATCATATGTATGTTTTAACATATTATCAAAAAAAATGAAACAATTTTCAAGATTTATATAATTTACGGTTTCTTCAAAATCAAAAAAAGAACCAGTAAAATTATTTTCACTTAAATTAAATGTTTTAATTTTGTTCTGTTTTGAATTAGGAAGTGTTTCTTTAGAATCAAAAGATCGATCAATTGTTGAAAAAATATTAAAATTTAATAAGGACTCATCTAAAAAGTTGTTTATTTTCTTTGTTTTCTCGTCATAAACAATGAAATCAGTTAATGTAAAATTTTTCAGTTCATCTGCATTAACGTCAAAACAATAAAATAATTTATCTTTTCTAAGAATACTCAATTTTTTATCCCTCAAAACCATTTCTTCAATTGAGTAAGATACCTCAACCAACAAATTTTGTCCAATTTTTATACCATACAAATTGTTTAATATATTGTATTTTTTATTACAATTATTACATTTTATTTCATCAATACTGTACTTATCCTCATACAGGGTTTCGGTGTTTTTCAATATTGTCCTCTTTACTGTGATTTTACTTTTTTGTTTGTTTCCACAAGAGCACACTAAAATTTGATTATAAAGTCTGTTATTTCTTTGATTTTTACCTAAATCAACTACAAAAGAGTATTTGTTCATTTATATAAATATTAATACGTTAAATATACAAAATATGATCCGTTTTTTCAAATTAATGGCTATTTATTAAATAAATAGAAATCCTGAAATGGCAATTATGAAAAACAATATCATTTCTTTAAATGAAATAAGATTAAAAGCTCAAGAGATTTTTTTATCAAATCCATTTGATGAAAGAGCTAGAAAAGTGTTTTTAGAAGCTTGTTTAAAAGAAATAATCAAAGAAGAAGATAATTCTTTTGACTTATTTGGTGCGTCTTTAGAAGCTGGTGTATCACCGGAAGAAAAATTAAAGAAACAAATAGCTGGAAGCTTTGTACAAGAACAAAGAAACGTTGTTGATCCTGCGTTTGGAATGAAAGCAGCTATATGCTTGGGAGAAGCAACCGAATTTCAAAAATATATGTTAAAATCCATAGAAGATATGGATTTAGAAGATGAAGATAAAGGTTCGGTAGACCCAGAAGCTATATTTAACCCATATGATAGAGAAAAAGGTCAAATAAATACGGGACAACCGGGAACAGAAGAAAAAATTGGAGCACTAAAATCAAAATATTCCGGTGTCTTAAAAGACTTATGGAAAGCAAAATTTCAGGGTTCAAAATCAATGGAAAAAACTTCACCTATTGTTATTGCAAAAGATCTTACTTCTGCTTATTGGGTTCCTTTTGATCGTTCTAAGATGGCAAATGCAATAAGTTCTAATACATTAAAAGGTACTATATCACCAGAAGGTGCAGGAGAACTTGAATTTTTAGCGAGAATGTATTATTCTGCCTCAAAGGGATTGAATTATACTATCGAAATACCTTCATCGATTAAAATGCAATCTGGAGTAAGTAGAGAAACTGCACAAGAACAAGAAAATTTTCTATTAAATTTGGGAGAAGGTTCTTTAAAAGGTAAAATTGCTGATAGATGTAAAGCTATATTAGAAGTTTATTTAATTCTTGTAGCCGAAAAAGTTCTTCAACCAGTTTTAAAATTTGAAAACGTACAAGATTATGCATATGAAGGTGTTCAACACGCTTTAAGAAAGTTAGTAGGTGTTGGTAATGAAGTTGAAAATGTTAGCGATTATGATTTTGATTATGCAAATATTGGTGCTTGGGCGTACAAAGTTGTTAGAAATTATGCTATAGATCAATTAAAGGGTTATACTAATTTAAAATTTGATAATAGTAAGGCAGCTGATTTAGCTAATGGATTAAGATATCCATTTGAAATTATTTCTAAAGTTGATCCTAAAAATGCTGTTGGTCAATTTGTAAAACCCACTAAAGAAAACAACATTAAAATTAAAAGAGAGAATAAATCTACTGGTAAAATATATTATGTTTATACGTATGATGATAAAATAAAATTTCTTCAAGATTTGCAAACTGCAAATGGATTTACATTTGATGTTGGTGGAGAGAAAGAAGGAGAAACAAGAGGAAGAAAAGCAATTTATCAAACAAATAATCCCCTTTACTATAAAAATATTTCTGATAGTTTCAGGAGTAATTTTATGACATCTGTAAAGAAATACATTCCGTCTGAAGAAACATCAGAAGAAATGGTTGCTCCTATGGAGAAAAAAGAAGCAGAGTTAATAGCTGCAAATTTAGTAAACAAAATAAAAGGAAATTTATCAAATATATCTAAGGATATTATAGAAAAAGTAATAAATGAACCAGATTCAGAAAAATATGGACAAAATAAAATAAAATCTTTTTTATCTTTTAATAAAGATTTAGCAGCTGCTATTTTACTTAGAATGTTTGGTTATGGTATTTATAAATTTGTTGAAAAAGAATCAATAAAAGAAAAAAGAAAGAGAAAAAAAGAAATAGCAGCTGGTAATACACCATCTTCCCCAGAAGGAACATATGATTGGATGACAAACCCAGAATTATATTTGGATGATTTTATATTATCTCTACAAGATAATAATTACCTAGGTCAAGGTCTACCGTCAGAAGTAACAAATAAACAAGGTAAAAAGAATGTTCCAATTAGAGAGTTTGTGCAATTATTAAAGAAAGTAACTTTAGGTTCAGGGAAAGAAGGAAGAGAATTAGAGAAATATTTCAAGGCTGGTAAAGAAGAAACAGAAGAGTTTAAAAATTTAGTTAAGTCTAAAGGATATTTATTACAGAATCCTGCTTATCTTAAAAATATATATTCTTTACTTAGACAATTACCTTCTGGTACAGAATTGGGTTCAGCTCCACAAGCAAGATTGGATGAAAACATAATAAAAATTCAAAATTTAATAAATGAATTAAAATCTGATTTTGAAAATTACAATAAAATATTATTAAAAAGTATTAACATTAAATAAAATGACAAAAGAACAAATTATAAAATTCTTGTTAGAGGATGCTCTTGGTTTAATAAATGAAACAGAAGTTTTCTTAATAAAAGAAGGAGTTTCATCAATAGATGATCCTGAATTTGAAAAAATGGTCAAATATTACACAAGATATGATGCACCAAAATCTCTTTTCAATAAATTGAATGATCAAGAAAAAGTTAATGTTATTAATTATGTTGACGCAGTTGTAAATGGTGGAAAAAGAGAAATGAGACATCCTTATGAAGGTTATCCTACAAAATCACAAGATGCAATCACAACTATGTTGGCAGCAGAAATTGTTCGACCAAATGAAGAATTTGATGGATGGAAACCAGATAATGTTGATATTCAAAATATCTATAATTTTATATTAAAATTTTATAGCCCTTATGCAGGAGATGAAAAGAAAAGTAATGCTGCATTCAGAGCAGCATCAGGAATTCCTCATATTGATCCTGTGACAATTGACGTAGATATTGTTATTGATGCTTTTACATCATCAATAAAAGAATTATTAGTAGATAAAAAATATGATCCAAGTTTATCTCCTTTTGATTATAAACTAATTCAATTATCTTGGAAATCTGATATAGATGATCTTACAAGAAAAATAAAGAGAAGAAAAGATATAAATGTGGATCCAATGATAAAATCTGGAGAAGGTGATGAAGAAGAAGAAATTGATGTTGCTACCACATATGGAAAAAAAGACCCTGAAATGTCTTTGACTTCTGACAAAGACAAATTTCAAATAATATTAGATCAATTTGAAGGTAATGATCGTAAAGTGCTTCAAGGTTTTTACAACTTTGTTTTTTCAGAAACAAGAAATGAAGAACAAGCTGCAACTAAATTAATAGACGTTATGTCTGATAAAGACGGTGATGTATCTGATATTGAAGCGGATGATATCTCATCAACACAAGGCAAAGAAAGTATGTATAATTATATTGCAAAAGAACTTAACATGGAAATGACAGAAGATTCTTATGCATACTTAAAAAATTTAGTTTCTAGATTAAAACCAAAATTAGTTTCACTTTTTAGAAATCCAAGATTCAAAGAATTAATGGGAATAGAAGATTGGTCCGAGAAAAATTTAGAGATTTTAAAAGGAACAGGATCAAAGGGAAAAGAGTGGAGAAAAAGTAAAGATTTTGAAAAAGATTTAGATGTTAAATCCATAGAAAAAGAATTTCTACCTAAATCAGGAATTGCATATGATGAATTTGGAAAACCATTACCTGTAGATGAAAAAGGTAAAGTAATACCAAAAAGTAAAAGAAGCATTTCAGAAATTATGATGGAATGTGTTTTTGATATAGAAAATAATTTCAAATACAGATTATCTAAGATAGATAAAAATTTAGATAAGATTAAAAAAATAAATTTTTATTTAAATGAAGGTTATGATGTTGCAGTAAAAGATCTAGATCAGGATATATATAATTATTTAAATAATGCTGTTGATGGATTGGAGAAAGCCAACTATATGTTAAATGAATTAGAGGGAGTAAGTGATGATATAAAATTTGAGTATCCTGAAGTATCAGAAAAAATAACTGAACTTGTAAATCCTTTAACAGAAGATATTTTTAATCTTTTAAATAAAGTTAAAAATGTAAAAAAGATGATTCAACCTTTTCTAAACGAATCTGCCTCAAAAAAAAAGAATAAACCCGATGATGATGAATTAGATGAAGAAAGAATAACTAATCCAGAATCAAAAGATTTTGTAAAGAAAAGAGAGAATTTTATCGGTTCTCACATTTATGGTGAAGACTTGGGTGGTTTAGGAAAAATGTATGTTGCTTATTCTTATGGAGAACAATATCCTGCTTTTCTTTGGTATGATGGAAAATGGTATCACAATACTAGTAACTATGTTTTGGATGATGGAACTGTAAATGAACCAACAAATCAACATAAAGTTGATATGAGACCTGTTCAAGACACACATGGATTATCAACAATTGCTCTTAACACTATGATAAGTAAATTCAAGAAAAAACACGGTTTAGGAGATAATGTTCACACTGATGTTGAACCGGGTGAGAAAAACTAACACTATGTAATATATAAAAAAAGGCGATCAAATGATCGCCTTTTCTATTTAGTATTAATTTATTTTTTTAATCACCCAAAGTCAAATAGTTTGATAATATATCTTGAGCTTCTTCATAGCTTTTTAGAGCTATCTTTTGAGTGTAAGAGACTTTGAATATCTCTAAATAATTACAAAGAGTTAAAAATAAATTTATTTCTTTCTGAGAATATTTGTTTTTCTCTAATTTGTTTATAAAATCATTGTAGCTAGGTAATTCCATACCTGATTTTATTTCACCATTATTGTATAAAACATTTAACATATCCATATTTGGCTGTCTCATATCGTCAAGTCTTTTCTTTTTTTCATCTAATATTTTTTGAAAATTCTCTTCTTCATGAGACTCTACTTTACCATCTACGATTATATCATCTAGTTTTTCATCTAAATTATCTATAACTTTATTTTCAGAATCAGATTCGCTTTTTACCTCTTCTTCAGTTACATCATATTCTGCAACTATTTTTTCTTCAATTTCTTCTTCTTCATCTTTTACAACTTCAGTTTTTTTTTCAACTGATTCTTCGATTTGATTATTTTTATTTTCTTCTATTCCAAAGGTTTTTCTAATATAATCTACAAGCAAATCAAGAAACGAAAGAGATACAATTGGTAAAATTGCTCCTGATAAAATCGCAATTATTCTTTTCACCAAAATCTGATCTTCTTCGACTAACCCAAATAATTCAGTCCAATTCTTAATTAAATTAGGATCCTCTATCATTTTTTGAGTAATAAGATCATATGCATAGTATGTATTCCCCATCATTTGGAACGCAGTAAGAATAAGGAAAATAAACCATACTACATTTTTATTTATTTTACCCATAGCTACCAAACCAGCCAAAGCTGATAAAGCACCTATTTCAAATGCCATAGCAAGAGTAAGTGCTAAAGCAAAACCATTCGATAAAGCAAAAAAGTTAATTACGTGAATTGTACTAACAACACTTACTACTAATGGAACTAATAAAAAAGAAACAATAATAGTCCATACAATTTTTGAATTTTGTTTTTTATTTTCCATTCTTTAACTTATCTAATTTCTTTTGTAATTCATCAATTTTTGATGAATATTCATTCATAACATCGTCTGGCCTTGACGCTGTTCTTACAATAGCATTATTTGTATAGACAATTTCTCTAGATGTTTTAAGGATGCTTATTTCTCTTTCAATGGAGAGAATTTCCATATTTAAAGAATCACGCTGTATCAAAGCGTCTATTCTCTTATTTGTTTGTTTTATTGAACTTTTGGTTCCGCAAGTATTAAAGAATGTCAACATGGTGAACACCAATAAAGCAAGAATGCCATACTTACCAAGAATTTTGTTAATTTTTTCCATTTTTTATGAATTGTTTACTAATAAATATTTTATTATTTTTTTTTAATTGGTATAGAGAGAATTGATTTTCAATGATTTGTTTAAAAAGCCAATTTCTGGATTAATAAGTTCTTTGTCTGGCTCTATCTTATCCTTTATTTTTATAAGATGATCAATTGTTTCTTTATCTAAATTTTTTGGTATGTATACGTTTATGTGTAAATACAGATCACCAAAATTTCCATTATTAGGCAAACCCTTACCTTTTAATCTTAAAATTTTACCGTTTTCAGTGTTTGGTTCTATTCTTACACGCAAATCTTCATTAAAAAATTTAACTATAAAATTATCATTACCTACCAAAGCATCAACAAAATTTATAAAAACATCTCTATGCAAATCTGTGTTAAATCTTTTATAAGTATCGTTTTCTGAAATGTGACAAAGAATTATTAAATCACCCGGTATAGAATTTGGACTATTACTGAAATTGCCACCTCTTTCAATTTTATAAACAAAACCATCAGTTAATCCGGGAGGTACGTTTAACTCAATTGTTTCCGTTATATCTCTTACTCCTCTTGCTCCACAATCAACACATATTTCATTTATTATTTTTCCACGACCAAAACAAACATTACATTGATTATTTGATTGGATTCTTCCAAAAGGAGTTTGAACAACTTGGCTAATTACTCCATGACCAGAACAATTATTGCACACTTTTAAAGAAGAACCGTTTTTTGACCCGTTTCCTTTACAAGTATCACAAAATCCAGTTCTAGAATATTTAATATTTTTTTGAGAACCATATAAAACCTCTTCAATAGAAAAAAATAATTTTATCCTTAAATCTGATCCTCTTATATTTTGTTGTTGTTGTCTTCTTTGATTATTCTGATTTACATTAAAAAAATCAGAAAAAAAATCAAAACCACCAAAACCACCAAATTTATTATTGAAACCGAATGGTCCAAACCCAGAGTCTCTATTATCGTATTGCTTTCTCTTGTTGGGTTCGCTTAGTATTGAATAGGCTTCGTTTATTTTCTTAAATTTTTCTTCAGCCTCTTTATTATTAGGATTTAAATCAGGATGATATTTTTTGCTTAAATTTCTATAAGCTTTTTTAATATCATCCTGACTAGCATCCTTGCCAACACCTAATATTTGATAAAAATCTTCATTCATTAATCACTAAAATAATTAATGAAATTGATAAAAAAAATATTAAATATTATCGTCTTTTGTTTTTTTACTAACTCTTTTTTTAATTGTTTTACTCTCCTTT
>JACCDG011972140.1_pt1 | contig 20294 bp, 17 predicted proteins | sample 7442471 | NCBI WGS metagenome assembly JACCDG01 (sample SAMN15323444, study PRJNA562643) | freshwater metagenome | isolation source: river surface water | place: USA:Blue River Watershed | collected 2017-08-17 | reverse complement strand
GGAGGCGTCGACTTGCAACTCTACTACGGCTCTCGATATGTGAGCACCGGAGGCAATGCCGTCTCGATGCCGGCCGACGCTTATATGATTTTTTACAATCCTGCCGGACTCGCGGCTATCGAAAAGCCAGAGGTGGCGCTTAGTTCTTCAAGTATACTTTTCAATTATGGAGCCCCGATTGGTGCGGACAATGCTCAACGAAAGTCCGAGATTGGTTTCGGGCCGTATTTCTTTTTGGGTGGTGTCTACCCCGTCAACGATTGGATGACTGCTGGCATCGCCGTGTTTCCGACACAATCTCAAGGAGGTAAGTTTGCCAATGTAGATTTTGGAGATGGAATCACAGACAAATCTTATTCCAATATGCTTGTCCGCATAGAGATCGCCCCGACGCTCGCGGTCCGACTTCATAAGTTTTTTAGTATTGGAGCGAGCTGGAGGATTGGATACACGCGCTTTGATAAAAAAGTGGGAACTTTTTATCCGCAAGATGGCACGATTACGATGGCGGATGGTCAGGCCTATTTGGACTCCTCACTCTCGGCTTGGGATGCTCAAGGGCTCAAGATTGGAACTTACATCGACAATATTCCAAACTTGAAAGCAGGACTAACCTTTCGCTTTGAGAATCCTATTGAGCTGAATGGAACGACAAAACTTACTTCACCTCTTTTGAGTGCGACGGAGACTCCCATTTCGACAACACAAGATGTGACATTGCCTGCGCAAATTCAGGCTGGATTTACGTATGAATGGCTCCCCGACACATTTTTGACCACATTTACTTATGAATACACGATGAGTTCGTCGCTTCAGTATGACGCTCCTGTTTTGGATCAAAGCAATGCCACAGTCGTTGCAGCTGGCGGGCTTTTGGGTCCGGCAGCCACCAAAACGCCGCTCGAGTATCGCAATAGTTCGACTTATCATTTTGGAGGCGAGTACACCTTTAGACTGGGTGCGCAGCGTAAACTTCGCACAGGTTTAGGGATGGCAATCGATCAATCGACCACTCGCAACAAAAACCCCAACCCAGTTTTGCCACCGAGCGCTCACTATATCGGCTACGCTGGCGGCGTGACCTATGAATGGGCCAAGCAGAGCCTGGGTCTCGCCCTCAATTATGGAGAGTACGAAAGCCGCACCTCCACCACCGAACTCAACACCGCCCTCTCGACTGCCCGCTCTGCCTTTGCCGGCAAGTACTCCCTCGCAGTGTTTGTGGCGCAACTCGACTATAAAATGAGCTTTTGATCGGGCGACCCCCCGCGTCAATTGTCAAAAAATTTAGAATCGAGACCAACATTCCAGTATCATTGAGATATGCAGGTCGCCAAAAACTATGACTCGTCATCTCATTTTAGAATCACAGCTTCGTCCAGCGGTCGTGATGAATTCTTGGAATTGGTTAAACGGGAGGCCGAGGCTTTTCCGAAAACAAAGCTGATTGCGAAGATTCTCAATAAAACAGTGACAATGGATGACTACCACCGCGCGTTGATCTCCATTTATCACCAATCACGCACTAGCCCACTCACTTTTGCCCTCGCTGCTACGTCTTGCCAGAGTCACCATTGGGAAATTCAGTCCTATTTGTTGCGCCACGCGGAAGAAGAAAAAACACATTGGCAGTGGTGCCTCACGGATCTCGAAAAAACTGGATACCAAGGACCCAAAGCTCCTCAGACATTTCCGACGGCGGCCACATCTGCCTACATCGCTTTCAATTATTTTGTTTCAACCTATATGCCTGCCGCACGACTTGGCATTGCCATGATGCTTGAGTCTCTTGGAGCGAGTTATGGACGAAAAGTTGCGGAAACGCTCATGTCTTGCCTCAGCCTAAAACCAGACCAAGTGATGTTTGCCTTCGGCCATGGCGATACCGATGTGGGCCATGCCGCTGACATTCTCGAAGTATTGGATCGAGCCAATCTGACTGAGAATGAGTGGACATATCTCGCCTACGCCGCCTCCACCGCTGGTACACTTTATCGACAAATTTACCAAGAGATTGGATGATAGACGCTTCTCAGTTTCTCTTTTGGATCAGCCTCATTATCTATTTGATGAATGTAGCTGCGTTCTCTTGGGCTCTCAAAAATTTTTTTCGCAATGAAGGTCAGCTTCCTCCCAAGATGCGCCAGCTGAAGAGTATTGCTGCCGTCATAGCTTTGATTCAGATTGTAACAATTTTGTTTTCGCCACGGGCTTCTCTCGTTCTGCAGATCATGGGATTCGTATTGTGTCTTCTCTCAGCAGTCTTATTCTGGATAACTCTGCGATTCAATCAGCAGAATCCATTACCCGTCGCGTTTTCTAAACTAGAAACGAACTCCATACGATCCACTGGACCTTACAAATTTATTCGGCATCCATTTTATCTCTCCTATATTCTGACTTGGATGGCAGCACCCTTTACGGCAGAGAGCTGGGCCCTCAGCCTGACCAGCTTCCTGATGCTCGCAGCTTACATCAAGCTCATCAAAGATGAAGAATCCGCTCTCTTATCCGGCGCCCATGCAGAAACTTATCAGAAGTATCGATCACAAACTGGGGCATTGATTCCTAAGCCTTGGGCTTTCTCTTTACGAAAATCGCTCTAAGCTTCAGAAGATTTTGCTCAAACCTTTTTTTCAATTGAAGCCACCGTCGATTGGGCCTGTGAGGCAACATTCCCATGGCGTCCAGTTCGGTAATGACATCCTTGTACATATGGTCCCAAACCAAAGCACTTACCCCACGGCCCTTAATCAACTGTTGGGGATAAGCAATCATAAGTCCCATTTTAGAATGTTCAAGCACAGGGTGATCTACAAAATCACTCACATTCTTAAATCCAAATCGACGATACACAGGCTGCAGAACAGTTGTCGACAGGCAGTAGAGATAATGAAACTGCGCTCTGAGTGATAAATCAAAAAGGAACTTAACAAGTGAGGCGGGCAAATCAGTTCCCTTTACTTCTGGGTCCACAGCCATTCTTGAAATTTCACAGGAAACTAATCTGACTTTCGGAGGAATTTTGTAGTTCAATCCATACTCCTCAAATGGAAAAATATCTTGCGGAGCATGAGCCCGAATTAACCGAACTGTTGCCACAATTTCTCCATTTAATCTCAATCCAATAATCGTGGCACGTTGATCAAACTCATCTGCCATATGTAAATGCGTAGTGCCTGGTTTCAATTTTCCAACTGCCTCATAGGCCTTCAATCTAAGTTCCAATATTTTTTGGTAATCGACAGGCGTAGAAATGATGTCCAATCTAAAGGCTCTAGAGATTCTCTTACGAGAAAATCCCGCACTCTCAAGCTCTTCGACGATATCCTTAATTCTGTTATCGGGCGGTACTTCGTGAAGCAAAAGCCCAATCTGCCCTAGGCAGTCGAGAAGTTCTTGATTTGGTTTGGAGAATTCTACGCCTAAGTGCAGCCGGCCATTTTTATGATGAATATTTCTCACCTGACATGTGAATCTCAACGTCTCTGCACGAGGAAAAAGAATTGTACACCCTTTCAATAGAGCGCCCTGAAGCAAATGCTTATTACGCAACGAGGTTTCCAATCGCATGCCTGACGAATGCGCATCCAAAATTGAAAAATAGAGAAACTCCGTGGGAAACATGGGGTCCTTAGCTGTCATCTGTAATTTCCAGACCCCGTCCGATCTAATTCGTATTCTAGGAGTCTTTCGAGCTCCCTTCCTAACCTTGCCTTGATCGAAGGCTACAACCAGCTCCTTATCCTTAGGATCCCATCGTACGACATCAAGTCCCTCTATCTCCCCAAGCTTTGCCTTCCCGAGCATAACGATCAACCGATGAGGTACGGGTACCCCATCCAATTCAGAGAGTATAGAAAGACGTGCACTTGTCGCAGTGAAGTCCAATAATTCAGCCGACAGAGAGAGGCTCGTAGATTGGATGAGCTGTACTTTTAGGCTGAGTTCCCTCGAGTTCTTCACGCGATCTAGAAGTCGTCTGTCAATCTCAGCACTCAACTGCGACCACTCTCGATGAATCACGACGAAAGTCCCCGCTTATGCAGATTCAGATCAATTGTGTCTAGTTCCGGCGCACTGACGAGGATGAGTTCATCGGCCTTCTCTCTCCCTCTCACTGTGTGCTTGCCCAATGCGTGAGTTCGAAGCTGTAGCTTTCCTTCTTCAAAAGTTGCTCTTGTGCCCACCAATATTGCTGAGGCCTGGGCTCCAAACTGGTCAGAATAGTTTTTAGAGAGCCCCTGTAAACGAGAAGCTAGATTTACTGTATCCCCTATTGCAGTGTAATTCTGTCTATGCGAGCTCCCCATGTTGCCCAATACGGCCGTGCCTGAGCAGATCCCCATCCCGAGAGAAATTGACGTAAATCCTTGTTTTAGCAATTTTAGATTGAATGAAGGGAACCCCCCGATGATCCGTGCTGCAGCCTGCAAGCCAGCTCTGGACGAGTTAAATTGATTTGCTTCGGAAGGTAGAAAGAACGCCACCACCTCATCTCCCACTAGCTTGTCGATCACTCCTCCTGCCGAACTTATGCACTCAGTAATGAAGTCAAAGTAGAGATTCACCCAATCTACTACTCGATCAGGATTCATAGTTTCAACAGTTGCGGTGAATGCTCTCATATCAACAAACAGCGACGTAATTTTTGTCGTCTTTGGGCGGAGTGAATCCTGATTGAGACCTTCAAGACTCTGCAAAACTACCGCTGGCACATATTTTACAAAAAGATTCTTCGCATTTCGCTCATTCTCAAGCGTTCGAACATTCTTGAAGTACAAAGACATTACACGCGATACTTGATCGAGAAGGAATACATCGTCCTGATTAAGTGCCCGGTCGCCCTCTGCAGATCCAACAGCGAGGAGACCAAATTTAGATATCTCATCTTGCAAAGGACAAACGATGAGGCCCTTGATTTTTAGAGCGTCAATGAGATTTCGGTTCTCTTCTTTGAGTCCTTTCTGAAAAGACTGAACGTCAAAGATGGATTTTGTCTCCCCTTGAGCGAGAATATCAGCAAACAACCCTGGTCGAATGTTCCCCTTCTCAAACGAGAAGGAAAGTTTTCCCATTCGATCAGCAGCCCAGTCGAATCCCCTGAACGCAGCTGTCTGCAATTTGGACCCCGAAGAATCCAACATCATGACGAGGCAGCGAGAGTACTTCAGGCGCTCGGTCAGAGAGTTGAGGCAAGTATCAATGACGCCTCGAGAGTCTGATTGACGGACCAATGCAAGACTCAATTCATTGAGAGTTTTACTCTCTTGAAATCTCCGTTCGAGCTTTTGATAACTCTCATGAAGAGCCTGAGACTTTTGATGAGCTTGCTCGTGATATTGATTAATATGCCGCCTTAAGGACAAATAGCTCTTACCGATCTGCAACAGAACAAGTGAGAATAGATAGCTCACCAAAAAAAGAATGTTAGTGATATTGCCTGAGTAATCCTTGGAACCTGCGATCCAATCCAGCGCTCGAACTCCGAGATAGGCAAGCCCAAGAACCAAACCAAAATTTCGAAGTCGCTTGAGCCACAGAGTTCGGGCCGAATATACAATCTCGAACTCACACTCCTTCGCGTCGTTGTGAATGCACTTATCGTGTTTGACATGAATAGAATCAAGATTAAAGACCCTCTGCGTCCCTTCCAATGATCCAATGAGATTGTTGCAAACCTCTCGATTGGGAATCTCTAAGGAATTTGGAACCATTGAAAACCTGACGTGTCCGGGACGAAATTTGGTAATTTTGATATCGACTAGTCTATTGCCCCACTTAATTTCGGCGGGAAGCCTGAGGTACACAAGTGCTGGAATGGCCAGACTTTGGATCAGCTCGTATTCAATCGGGCCTAAATTATCAGGCGTCACGATGTGTCGCCCAACATCGCGCGCGATGAGTTGATTTCCCGTTTTACGCTTGAGAGATTCTACAAAATCTAAAGTGAATTGATTCGATACCCAATTGTCGTCTTTGAGTATGTACTCTGTCGGCATTCCAAGTTCTTCACAGGTTTCATAAAAAATCGATTTGTCATAGTACTTGGAAAGATAACCAAGGTAGGCACGCCACAGCTTCGTGCTGTAATGCGCTGCCATATACTGTATTGGTCCGCCCCCGGTCACATAGTGAATTTCGGCAGGAAAACTCAAATCTTAAGGAATGCACAATATTGAAACATAGGCACAAGCAACTCAAAATCCAAAGCTCAGCATTATAAAAAGCCTCAAGATTACAAATCTTTATGCTTGAAAATCATGCGAGTTCAAAACCTGTTTAAGTTCTCATCAAGAATCGATCAGCGTCAAATTGAACAGAATCCATGGGGCATTGCCCCAAAATCTATCTCCTCCCCGCTTGTTCATGAAGGTCGGCGAGGTGTTTGAAGGTCGAAAACGGCGCTTGAGTTTCGTCAAAATAAGGGAGGTTTTGGGACTTGAGTTCGGACCAAACGAGCGACCACTGGCCCGCATAGCCAGAGCTCCAGGCCTGGAGCTCTGTTCGACTCGTCGGACTCTCCTTCGACGGCACCACTTGTCCGTGGTTGGTCCATGAATTGAGCTTGCTCAAATATGACTCCGAGACTTTTTCACTCAGCAAGATTCTCCATTTGAACTTTTGCATATTCTCGCCCGAGTAAGTGGAATCTCCGTTCACCCAATTGAGATTTACTCGTGCACTCACTCTGAGAGTTCCTTCCAAACCAACACTTCCAATGCTTGAGACTTCTATTGCGTTTTTGATACCGCCATTGGCGCTCTTTCGATTTAACATGACGGGTTGCTCAATCCAGCCGGGACTCGGCATTCCGGCATCGGCATAATATCTAAAATCAAGTCGTGAACTCGTTCCCTGAACCCAAATCAACCGACCCGATCGACCCCCCGCTACCTTACCCGTGGCCGAGCGAACCATGGGTCGCTCTACTTGCACCCGCAATGTTTGTACGTTTGGTTCTAGAGAGGCCTGCCGAGGAAACACTCCCGAACGCGTTCCACTAAACGCAACATCCAAAGACTGATGAATCCCGAGTGCCGATCCCAATTCTAAATTTTGAGCAAAGGCATTCCACTCTCCCCGATTAAATTTCTCAAAAAGTTGTAATCGAGAAAAATCCTGAGTGCCCGGAATCATGGGGACTTCGAAGCCGACACGATTGGATCTTTGCTTCATTCGGTTCAGCACAGCGTCTTCGAACGCCAAGTAATAGGGATTGGAATCATCATCCGATGAATAAGAAAACTCTTTAGGATTCGAAAATGATTCTGGCGCTCCCTCATCAATCAGCACCAAAGGAGACTCAGCCCCTTCAAACAAAACTGACTTCAAAAAATTTTGACGATCAGTATCCGAAAGACTGTCAAAAGGAACCGGCTTTACTTGCGCCAAAAAGTCCGCGCCCGACAAATTGACTTCAAAATTCGTACCCGTTTCGACCATCTTTGCAAAAATTTTGAGGTCTCCTGCATCCAGTTCTTGAATACTCGATGGATTGAGGGGTGTAGTGACAATGCGGCCGTTGAGGCGAGCCATTTCGGCAACGATGATAAGCGTGCGCCCATTTGTCGAAAGGACCTCGTCCTCCGCCAAAACAAATTCTTTGGCATAGATATAAATGGGTCGATTGACAGACAAAGCCAAAGCTCCGCATGTGACCTTGAGGTTGTTGAGTGGCCCTCTCTCAGCGCGCGCTCGCTCAGCCAAAAGCTGATAGAGTGCCTGACTCATTGATTTGGCACTCACCTGCTCTCCAGAAAAAATGAGCGCTTGGGCTTGATCCAGATGGAGGGCCTTTTCTTCGAGCAAGATCAACTCATGAGCCATTTTGTCATCGCCCACGAGTTTGACTTCTGTGGCCCCATCCTCAGAAATCGGTGAGCCCTTTTTCACAGATTCTTCGAGACGCTTGAGCGCGTCTTCGGAGATTCGAATTTTGTCAGCGGTCTCGGTGGTCTGGCGGAGTTTTTTGATGGGATCGCCTTCTTTGAATTCCACATTCACGCCTCCGCAGGAGGTCAAAAGGAGATTGGTAAGAATAATTGCAATAAACAGAATAAGATTACGGGTTGTCATAGTGAGGGGGCTTCTTTGCAAGGTTGAGGCAATCTGACAACCCCCCAAAAAGAAGCAAAAATCGGGGGTTTGGCACCGGAAATCGAATAAAAATCGGAAGAAAATGTATCCCTTAGCCTCAAATGACTTGGCCCAGCGCGTCAGATTTCGTAAAAATAAGCCTGTTTTGGAGGGAAATATGAGGGAATTCAGCGGTTTAATGGTGGGTCTTATTTTGTGTGCAGGCATAGGCACTCTCCAAGCAGAGCCTCTTGTTTTGACCTTTGGAAAGCCTCTTCCCTCGGACCCACAAAAGGGAACTCTGGTGCAGTTTGAGGATGCGACCAACGGCGTTGCCATCGAGACTTTTCGAGCTCTGCCTCAAGATTTGAATCCTTTTTTTGGACTCACTCTCGTCGAGTCGCATTTTACACAAATGGGAGTGACCGCGGGACGGCGAGTAAGTTTTTTTCCACTGACTGGCGAGCCCAATCCACCGCTGGCTTCGAGACTGGGATACATTGATTTTGCTGAAGACGGAATGGTCGAGAGGTATCAGCTCTTTGTGGATCCCAGAAAATGGATGCCCGCATCTCGAATCGCCAAGGCGCCCGCAGAGATTCGAGATTTTATGGCAAACTTCTTTTATTCTTCTGAGCTGAGCCCTGCCCCACTCAACACTATTATCTCTCTTGAAGACATCGTGATGGCGCCGCGCGGACTCTTGAGTCCGCAACTCACTCGCCCTGTTTTTAAACTCACTCCTGAATTTAAAAACCTTCAAAGATCCGTCGTCTTGCAAGTCACTCGATCCTACTCCGAGGCGGGTCACCTCTTGAGCTTTGCCGCAACACTGTATGCCATGGGTGTCGACGACCACTTGCAAATCAAAGCCGTCAACAGCCTCGTCAAACTCGACGTATCGGCCGTCTCAGGCGAAACTGCGACTGTGCAGACACTTCAGATTTCTCGCCCTTGCCACAAACATCTCAATGCTCTCAAAGCCATCGAAGGTCGAGTTCAGTGAGCTAGCGCGCACTGGGAAGATGTTCGCGAAGGGGTTGACTCTGATCACAGGCTCGAACGAGTTCTGCAATATGATCAATAAACGAACGAATCGAATAAACTTCCCACGCAGGAGAAAACATAAACCGACTCATCCCCTGCAAAATGTCAGGCGCTAGATCGTTTCTGCTTTTTAGATTGTCTCTATTCAATGGTAAAAATGCCCCTTCGACAAAGTTGAGATCGAGCTGAGGATCGCCCCAATAGAATGTCACGCATCCACTGCGAATTCCTGTAAAAAGCTTTTCGGAGTGATACAAATAGGTGTTCGAGTTCTCGCAAGCGATTCGGTACTTGTAAGCCCGCGCGGTCTCAACGTCATCGAGCGCTGGGCCTTTCCAGCACGGCAATGGCCAAGGCTCGCGACTGTAGATGTCGAGAGGAATTCCCCACTCCAAAAGTTTTTGTGCGATCGAGAGACGATGTCCAATGGGGCGAGCAATCCAGACAAATCGATCTTGGCGATCATTCCAACCATCAAGCTGTGGATCTGACCACGGACGGCCAAACATCATGCGCTTAAACTCTGTTCCAGGTGCGACTACCAGTGATCGTCTGGGATCTGCAAATCGATAGGCCCCTGTAGCGAGTTCTCGCGGCTCTCCAATCATAAAGATAGAAGGTCTTTGACTCAGTTGCTTTTGAATTGCCTCTTCTTGCCTAAAAAATTCTTCTTGGGGAGGCATGAGCTCAGCCTTACGAATCAAAACATCTGCCTTATCCGGGTGAGCGACAAACTCCATTCCTTTGGTCCGCCAGTAACTCTCCACGGTGAGATCACTTCGGTCCACAAAGGGACCGTGATCGATGAGCTCGGGCCAGCAGCGCCCCGGCATATCAAAGAGCTTTATCACTCCTCTATTTTAACCGCTAACGCATGCGCGAGGTAACCAACAGTGATAATGCACCGCGGCATCACTGCAAAAAGGTTCCCAAGTTGTACGTCAAATCAAGCGCCCGCAGCAGTAGACATCGCAGATCGAGCATTGGCCACACCTTCTTCGGCCAAAAGCTCGCAGGCCTTAATGCGAATTGAATCCACATCAATTCCTGCCATCTTCCAAAGCTTGGCCTGAGTCGCTTGCTCATACATTTGATCTGGAATTCCTAAGCAACGAATCTTAACTCCATCGAGAATCCCTTCGGACTGATAGAATTCCATCAACGCCGCGCCAAAGCCTCCCATCAAAACATTCTCCTCGACCGTGATCACGCGAGGGCAAACTTTCGCCACACGGCGAAACAAATCCTGATCCAAGGGTTTGACGAAACGAGCATTGACCACCATCGCGTGGATTCCAATTTTTTCGAGTTGCTCAGCAGCCTTAATTGACCAGTTGACCGTGGATCCAATACCAACCAACACAACATCCACAGATATTTTGTTGGCCTTCACAACGCGTTCAACCCATTCGATGGGGATCGAACGACGTGATTTGGGTGAATCCTCTTGGGAGGCCGAAGGCATAAAGACCACCTCACCCGTTCCCCAAGCTGGCGGAACAATATCATCCACATTTTCGTAAAGCTCTACGCCAGCTCCGCTTCCTCGAGGATAGCGAATACTCGCAGGTCCCTCGTGGCGCTCCATCGCCACCAAAAGCTCCTGAAGCTCACGCTCATCTTTGGGCGCCAGCACATGCATTTGTGGAATCGCTCTCATGAACGAAAAATCATAAACGCCATTGTGAGTGGCGCCATCTGCTCCCACAAAGCCCGAGCGATCCATGCAGAATTTAACATTCAGATTTTGAATACAAATATCATGAATGATCTGATCATAGGCTCGCTGCATGAAGGTCGAATAAATGGCAACAAAGGGCTTGTAGCCTTCGATCGACAGACCCCCCGCAAAAGTCACTGCGTGTTGTTCTGCAATACCAACATCATAGATTTGAGTCGGAAGCTCTTTGTCAAAAATCTGAAGTCCCGTTCCCGTGGGCATCGCTGCCGTAACGGCAAGTACTTTGGGATCGCGCTTGGCCATCTTGAGCAAAGTCTGCGCAAAAACTTTTGTGTACGCAGGAGGTGTTCCTGGTTTCTCGGCGACGAGCTTTCCGGTTTCGCGATCATAGGGACCGCAACCATGGAATGTGACTTTGTCATTCAGCGCGGGCTGATAGCCACGGCCTTTTTCGGTGACAATATGAATGAGCACAGGCTCATTGAGTTGCTTCACATTCTCGAGAGTCTCGATGAGTAAGGGCAAGTCATGTCCATCGAGGGGGCCAAAATATCGAAAGCCCAATCCTTCAAAAAACACAGTGGGAATAATGAGATTTTTGAAGGCATGCTTTACTCGGCTCGCCACTTCGACCACATCATCGCCAATCACAGGAATCTTGGACAAAATGGATTTGAGATCGTCCTGCATTCGCGCCACAAACGGCGACGTCATTTTTTTGCTCAAGAAAGCATTAATCGCTCCGACGTTAGGAGAAATGCTCATCTCGTTATCATTCAAAATAACAATGAGGCCTTTTTTGAGTTCGGCGGCTTGATGCAAGCCTTCGTATGCCATGCCGGAAGTCAGTGAGGCATCCCCAATAATCGCGATCACTTTGTGAGGATCGTTGTTTCGCCGATGACCTTCGACGAGACCAATGGCTGTCGAAATCGATGTGCCCGCATGTCCAGCGCCCATGATGTCGTGAATACTTTCGTGTCGTCGGCAAAAACCAGACACTCCGTCCTCTTGGCGCAATCGCTGCAATCCCAAGAGTCGACCCGTAATCATTTTGTGCGGATAGGCTTGATGACCGATATCCCAAACAATTTTGTCCTTGGGTGATTCAAAAATTTTGTGGAGAGCAATCGTGAGTTCCACAACGCCCAAGCTCGGGCCCAAATGACCGCCATTTTTGGAACAAACTTCGATCAGGTACTCGCGATACTCTGCGGCCAAGGCAATGAGTTCATCGGGACTTAATTTTTTTAAGTCATCCGGAGATTGAATGCTCGTGGTGAGAGGATATTTAGTTTTCAGGGATTCCAACGTCACTTCTTCTGCCATAAATTTTAGACCTTTCTTTCGATCACAAATCGGGTCAATTCTTCGAGCCGACTGGGGTGAGGCAATCTCAAACCTCTCAGTTTGTTTAAGGCTCGCATCGCCCATTCATCCGCTGCCTTTTCGGCTTTTTCAAGTCCGAGGACACTCACATAGGTGGGCTTTTGATTTCGTTCGTCGCTTTTGATCGGCTTTCCGATATCGACGCCCCCAATAACATCGAGCACATCGTCTCGAATCTGAAACGCCAATCCCATATCGAGCGCGAATTCTCTGAGTGTCTCAATAATATCTGTCGGAGCAGATGCGGCTTGTGCACCCATCACCACACTCGCAGCCAAAAGAGCGCCCGTCTTTTTGCGATGCAAATCTTCGAGAGCTTTTACCGAAGATTCGCGCACGGGTTCCATATCCCACTGCTGACCCAAAACCATTCCGTTCATTCCGGAGGCTTGCGAAAGCTCTCTCACCCAGTTCACTCGGATATCGTTCGACACCTGACCTCGTGTTGCCAGAGTTTCAAACGCCAAAGTCAACAGCGCATCTCCCACAAGGGTTGCCGTTCCTTCGCCAAAAACTTTGTGATTGGTGGGTTTGCCCCGCCGCAAATCATCGTTGTCCATGCAGGGCAAATCATCATGAACGAGCGAATAAGTATGCACCATCTCAAGCGCCATCGCCGCAGGTAAGGCCGCCTGATCATTTCCCGTCAACGCGCGACAAGTCTCTAAACAAAAAAACGGTCGAATGCGTTTGGAGGGCAAAAACAAACTATAGTGCGAAGCCTCCAAAATCTTCTCGGACTTTGAGGCAGAAGATGTCTGCAAAACCTCGTCCATTGCCGAATCAAAAAGAACGCGCTGATCTTTTAAAAAGGACATCAAATCCATTCCCTGATTGGGAATGGAAGTCGCTGCAGAATTAGGAGTCATGAGCCTCCTCAAAATCTTTGACTTCAAAATCTTCTCGAGAGCTGGGCTGAGGGACTTTCTTCATCAAAATCTCCACCTTCTTCTCAGCTTCTTTGAGGCGCGAAAAACAAACTTCAGAAAGCTTCATTCCCTCTTCAAACAAATCGATCGACTCTTCGAGGGGGAGGTCTGGCTTTTCTAATCTCTCCACAGCCTTCTCAAGAGCTTTCAAAGCTCCTTCAAGGTCCTCTGGAAGATCGTCTTTACCCTTTTTGACCATCACAAAGATCTAAAGCAATTCCGGCGAGGCGTCCATTATTTGGAGCACTCAATATGCCTCTTGAGGCCTGCAAATGCCTTCTGAGGAGGCCCTAAGTATCTCCTTGAAAACCGTACGCTTTATTTCAATAAAGGAGTGGTGACGACCCGACAAAAGCCACTGCAGCCTCCCTTTAAGGAGACACTCATTGAGCACCTGCAGCACCTCGTTTTTTTCTTAGAAATGCACGAAGAAAACCCTTTTAAAATCCGAGCCTTTGCCAATGCGGCAGAAACTCTCGAAGGGCTCGAAAACGACGACCTCGTCGCTCAGGTAAAGTCGGGCACCCTCACGGAACTCAAAGGAATCGGCAAAGGCACTCTGACTTTAGCCAAGCAAGTTTTGGACACCGGAAACTCCGATGAACTCGAAAAAGCCGTGCAGGGGTTTCCGATGACCCTCATTGAGCTGCGACCGGTTAAGGGCCTGGGACCTAAGCGAATTGCCCAGCTCTGGAAGGATCTTGGAATCAAGACTTTGGGCGAACTCGAGTACGCGTGTACCGAAAATCGCCTCTCCGCGATCAAGGGGATGGGGCCCAAAATTCAAACCAAAGTGCTCGAACAGATTCAGGCGATCAAAAGCCGGCAGGGCAAAGTTCTATTGTGTGATGCTGTTGATTCTACGGCCGATATTCTTGCTCAAGCAGCGCGCCTCAAAATTGGTCTCTTTGCCTCGGGTGATCTGGGACGACGCAGTGAGATTGTCGAGCAACTGCGACTGATCCTCGCCGCGGACTCTGTCAAAATAGCATTGGATCTCATCGACAAACTTCCCGTCAAAGAATTTTCTGCCAACAAAAATTCTTCTGAGATCCGAGCTCATCTCAAATCCGGTGTTCAGACCATTATCGAGGTCGTACCGTCATCGACTGCAGGTGCCGCTCTCGTCAAAGCGACGTCGAGTGAAGTTCACTGGAAGAGCCTCGAAGCTCGAGCCGCAAAACAAAAATTGAAAATTGAAAAGATTGAGGCCACGACCGATCAAGAATTTTATAAAGCCCTCAAAGTTAAGTTCCATCCTCCCGAAGCGCGAGAACTTGATATCGCAGAATCCGAGGGACATGAATTCTTAGAAGTTTCGGATCTCACGGGGGTCTTTCATTTGCATACGATTGCGAGCGACGGTCTCAACAGTCTCGAAGAGATGGCGCAAGCGGCAGCGTCTCGAGGTTGGAGCTATATGGGGCTCTCTGATCATTCGCAAACTGCATTTTATGCACGCGGTCTCACGGACAAAATGATCAAAGAGCAGCACGGCGAAATCTCTGCGATCTCAAAGACATCCAAAAATTTTGAAATTCTGAAAGGCATCGAGAGCGATATCTTAAAAGATGGTGCACTCGACTATCCTGTCTCGACACTGAAGTCGCTCGACTTTGTGATTGCGTCGATCCATTCGAGATACGGAATGACAGAGATGACCGATCGTCTCATTGCCGCCATTGAAAATCCCTACACCTCAATGATCGGGCATATCTCAGGACGCCTTCTGTTGGCCCGCGAAGCGTACTCGTATGACGTGGACAAAATCATTGCCGCAGCGATCAAACACAACCGTGTGATCGAGCTCAATGCCAATCCTCACCGACTGGACATGGATTGGAAGTCCTTGCGCCTTGGGGCCAAGAAGGGACTTTTGATTTCGATCAATCCAGATGCGCATTCGACTTCAGGATTTGACCACGTCAAATATGGAGTGTGGATGGCAAACAAGGCGCTCTTTCCGAAGGAACAAGTGATTAACACATGGCCACTCCCAAAAATAAAAAAATTCCTGCAAAGCCAGCGATAAGCGAGATTCTTCGGATTCTCTCTCAAGAGTATGCGGAAGCAAAATGCTCGCTGACATTCAAGAATCCCTACGAACTCACCGTCGCCACGATCTTAAGTGCGCAATGCACCGATGAACGGGTCAATAAAGTAACTCCCGCGCTGTTTAAAAAATATCCTGATCCTGCTTCACTCGCGCAGGCAAAATCCAAAGACGTAGAAGCCCTCATTGCATCCACTGGATTTTATCGAAACAAGACGAAGAGCTTGATTGGAATGGCTCAAGGAGTGATGAAAGTCCATGGCGGAAGAATCCCTCAATCGATGGAGGAGTTACATCACCTTCCAGGCATCGGTCGAAAAACCGCCAATGTTGTTCTTGGAAATGCATTTGGAATCGCAGAAGGCGTGGTAGTGGATACGCATGTCAAGCGACTCGCCTTTCGCTTGGGACTTTCTCGCCACACCCATCCCGAAAAAGTAGAACTCGATCTCAATCAAATCGTCCCCAAAGAGTTTTGGGTCGAACTCCCCCATTGGCTTATCGCGCATGGACGAAAAATTTGCAAAGCACGGAGCCCACTCTGCCAGGAGTGCCCATTGAACTCTGATTGTCCCAAAAAAGGTGTTGCTTAGAATTTTTCGGCGAGATTGCTCATAAACAGGCCACAATTGACCAGCGTACCTACAATCAGTGCCGAAGATCCTACAACGAGCGAGCGTCGCGGTCCTGCCATGAGCACTTCTCGTCCTTCGCCATCGAGCATTTGATTCACCCAAGGAACCTCTAAAAACTTTAATGCCAAGTAGGCCGTGGGCACGCTCAACAAAAGTGCTCCACCGGCGGAACCGAGTGCCCAGTACCATTCTAATGTGGGCTGAGTCGCGGGCAAGGCTTGAGAGTAATAAATCCCCAATCCAAAATTGAAAAGAGATGCGCCACCAAACAATTTGTAATCAGGTTTGATAAACACCGAAGGTGGTTTTGCAACTTTTGTGGACGCTGATGTCTCTGGCGCTATGACGGAATTGCCAATGACGGTTTTTAGCGGCGCTACAATCGGCCCAGATTTTCCAAAATACTTCCAAAATTTTTCTTCTGAGACGGGGACCGGCGTGCCAAAGAAAAATTCAAAGATCTCGGGATGAACATTCTTCATCTCAAAGGGATAGACTTCGATCTGAGAGACAGTCACCTGCGAGGGAATCTCCGCCTTTTGCGATGCGGGGAAGATTTTTCCATCGACCAATTGTGTTTGATCAAAAGAGACAAATCGAACCTGACCCGGATCGATCCAAAGCAATCCATAGTACCCCACCCGCGCGACAAGAGCTTCATCTGCACTCAAACTCTTCTGAAGAGTTTCAATGACCTCAGCCTCCACTGGCTGCAGGTGCACGACCACCAGCGACAGGCCAAAAAAGAGGGAGCTTACAAAAATTCGGATTCGACTCATCATTCGGTCCATGGGCACACCTTAAGACGCACAACACTCTTTAACTGCAAACTCAGCGCCAAAACCGATTATCGTAAATCCTCGTAAACTCAAGTTATTTCGCCCAGGGCCAATTGGCCGTATTGTCTATTGCGACACCTATACCCCTCTATTAGGGTGGATCCCATGAAAGTGACTTTGGCCGATGCCCTGGGAACCTGCTTTGGAGTTGAGGACGCTATCGAAGAAGCGATGGATCCACAGTTTAGTGGAAATCTAACTATCATTGGACAACTCGTGCACAACCCTCAGGTCGTCGATGAACTCAAATCGAAGGGAATCGAAATCGTTGATTCGGTTGAAGCCGAAATCAAAACTCCAAATGTCATGATCACCGCTCATGGTGCAGCAAAATCAGTGATCAATCGAGCGATGGATCGAGGCTTTAAAGTCTACGATGCCACATGCCCGCTCGTGATGAAGGTTCACAAATCTGTGGGGCGCCTTGTTGAAGAAGGTTACTACCCCGTCGTCATCGGTCAAGAAAATCACGTTGAGGTCCGCGGCATCGTCACGGATCTCAAAGACTATGTGGTCATTTATGATGAAAATGATTTTCATAAGCTCGAAGACAAACCAAGAATTGGAATTGTGTCCCAGACGACCAATCAAATTAAGACCGTCGCTCCTTTGGTGGAGAAGATTAAGCAATTAAAAAATCCTGATGGATCCCTCAAGGACGTGAAGTTTGTAGATACGATTTGCAAACCCACGAAGGATCGTCAGATTGCCGTCGAGAAACTCGCTTCGGAAGTCGATATGATGATTGTGATTGGCGGGTATAATTCTTCGAATACCAAAAAACTCAAAAAAGTTTGTGAAGATCGTGGTCTCAAGAATTTTCATATTGAACGAGCCAATCAACTCGAAGAAAAGTGGTTTATCGGCGTTCATCATGTGGGGATCACAGCAGGGACTTCGACACCTTCTCGCGTCATTGATGAAGTCTACAATGCAGTGATGCAGATTGGGCGCAAGTTAGAATCTACAGAAGACTCTCCTCAGACAACACTCTCTGCTTCTAGCCTTTAGGTTTGAATTAAATCTTGAGCTGCAATCCATCCGCAAGTGAGCCTCGATAGGCTCTCCATGCGGGAATCCCGCTGACGACGGTTCCGAGGGTGACAAGTCCTAAGAGATACCAAATTTCATTTTTGGCCAGTGGCCCCACGGGCAGAAAAAACCCAAAGGATTCTTGAATCCAATTTTGAGCACCCCAAAGGCTAGCGTATGAGACAAAAATCCCGACAGCAATCCCTGCCACAGTTAAAATAAAAGTCTCCACCATCATCAGTCCCAACATTCGACGACGACCCAGTCCTAAGACTCTCAAAATCGCCATCTCTCTGCGCCGTTGATCCAATGAAGTCAAAAGATTGGTCAGCAAGCCTAAGATCCCGACCAAAATCACAAAGCTCGAAACAATTTGAAGAGCCGTTTCGGCATATCCGATCCCTGACCAAAGCTCCGCCATGGCGACCCCTGGAATAATCGCCATCAAGGGCTCCTTGGGATAGTCGAGAATTTCTCGCTGTAGCCTCAGCGAATCAATCCTTGTTTTGGCGCGCAGCAAAAAGGAAGTGAGCTGATGAATCTCGAATTTTTTTGCATTTGAAATTTTTTGAGCTTTTGCTTTGGCTGGCGGTGCCCCATCTTGCCAATCGCTATGAATCGCTTCCATCCCCTCAAGTCCTATGTAAAGAGAGCGATCGATCGGAGTTGATGTGGGCTTCAAAATTCCCACAACCTTAAAGGGTTTGTCATCGTGCTCAAAAATCGAGGCTTCTTCTGAGATCCCATGCGCCAAGACCACAGAACTGCCGACGCTGTACCCCAATGTTTGCGCGACCTGAGATCCCAACACCAAATCCCAGATCCCTTGCGGAGAGGCGCCTTCGGCAAACTCAATTTTTGAATTTCCACGAAACCGATAATGCTCATAAAAGCTCGCATCAGTGGCGACGACGCGAAAACCCCGATGACTATCTCCGAGAGAATAAGGAATAACCCATTCCACGGCAGGATGGTTTTTAAAATTGAGAAAGGAAGAATACGAAATATTGTTGGTCGCATTTCCTATTCTGAAAACCGTATAGAGCACGAGAGGCAAGGACCCGCCGCGAGCGCCAACGATGAGATCGGTCTGGCTAATGGAACTTGAAAAACTCTCTCGCACTCCCAGGCGAACCCGCTCAATCCCCAAAAACAAAGCGACTCCGAGAGCAATCGAAACAACACTGAGCACACTCGTGGCCCATCGATTTTTGAGGGATTTGAGCGCCATTTTTATAATCATGAAGCAGATCCTCGCTGCAAATCCGATAACGATAGCTGACGATCAAAAAACTCTGCGAGCTGCTGATTGTGGCTCACAAAAATCAATGTGGCTCCACTCTCTTTGACTCGTTCGAGCAAGAGCTCGACAAACTCCTCTTGGCGATCTTCATCCAAAGCCGAAGTGGGCTCATCCGCAATCACAAGGTCGGGCTTTCCAAGCAAAGCACGCGCCACCGCCACTCGCTGCTGCTGACCGACACTGAGTTCTAAAACATTCCGCTGCAGAAGGTCCCCGAGTCCCAACCGCAGCGCCAAAAGCGAGGCTTCATTTTCGGCATCCAGTGCTCCCAAATTCTTTTTGCGAGCTCTACTCATCCACACAGGAAGCAAAATGTTTTCGAGCACATTGAGATAAGGAATCAAATTGAACTGCTGAAAAATATACCCCATTCGATCGGCACGAAACTGATCCCGGGCCGAAGGAGAAAGCGCCGTCAGATCCTGATCCAAAACTTTTAGGCGTCCCGATTGCGGGCTCAAAATTCCTGTGAGGAGTCCGAGCAGTGTCGTCTTGCCGCTGCCGCTCGGTCCCTGCAAAAACACCTTTTGCCCATACGGGATTTGCAAATGTGAAATCTGAAGAATCTTTGACGACTTCTCGTAACCAAAATCTAAATTGTGAATATCAATCGCGTTCAATCCGTTGCCTTAAAAGCTCAGCTTTCCGTTGCCCCGTTTAAACTCACGCTCTATCTGCTTTTGATCGGAGACCAAAGTCACACGGAGTTCGTGGATTCGAGGAAAGAGTTTAGAAAACTTGAACTCAACTTGAGTCCCTGTCAGAGGTTTTGCACAAGAGATCTGCCATTCAGACTGCAGGTCTCGATGGCCTTCGTTGCCTCCCAAAATTTTGAGAGCTGTGTTTTTGAACTGGCACTCAAGAGCGGCCTCCAAAACAAAAACAGACTGAAGCTCATTCTTGAGAGCTTCGGAAACTTTCGCTTCTTTTTGCTTTTCTTCGGCAGTTTTGGCTACATGCTCGAATCCAAAAACCGTCTCGGTGGGGGACTTCATCATGACTGTCGCTCCTGAGCCTTCTACCGCAATGAGAAGCTCGGCCACTCCATGCTCATGCGTACCATGATGCTTGTGAGATTCATGAGCATGCTTCTCTCCCGCAAACACAACTGAACTCGCCATCAGGCAAAATCCGATCACTGTAACAATCTTCATAAAACTCCTTTAAAGTTCGTCCTCATATTTCTTATACACTTTGACACCCTCTCCTTCCATTTCAAAAGAGACGAGTCCATAGGGACTATCTACTTTTTTGAGGTGCAAACGGCCCATCACCCAATAGGCTCGATAACCCCATTCAAATGAAAT
>JACCDG010959792.1_pt1 | contig 20299 bp, 21 predicted proteins | sample 7442471 | NCBI WGS metagenome assembly JACCDG01 (sample SAMN15323444, study PRJNA562643) | freshwater metagenome | isolation source: river surface water | place: USA:Blue River Watershed | collected 2017-08-17 | reverse complement strand
ATCAGGCCCAAAAGCGAAAAGGCGGCGCGGCATTTTTCCCTAAGGCAGCGCAGCGAGCCTGAAAAATAATCGCTTTCCGCCTCGAAATCGATCTGCATGCCCAGCTCTTCGATGCGGTAACGCAAGGAGCCGCCGTCATATTCCCCGGCGCCCTCTGTCAAGATGGCCGACAGCATATCCGCCGCGCCTTCTTTGCCGAGGGGATCAAAATATTTCCCGCCCTCGAAAGAAAAACTCATCGACACGATTGGCAGGATATGGTCTTGCGTAAGCCAAGCGCTGTGGCCCTTTTGCGATGTGATATCGCGGATCTCTATGGCCCCGGCAGAGCTTGCATAAAACGCGATCAAGAAAGCGGCGTATCGCCAAAACCGGATCATGGATTTTCCCCCTGGCTTTCATTCGGGGTTTCGGATTTCTTTTCTTCCGGCAGCGCCCAGCCTTGGACGCGGCGCGATTGAATCAAGACGCTGGCCGCCGATCCTATGTCATCCGCCTTTATGCGTTTGATGCGTTCCGGCCAGGCGCGGATATCGTCAAGGCTTGCGCCCTGAATCAGGCTGGCGCCGATCCAATAGGCCAGGCGGAAAACGCCGTCCTGGGCATAAAGAAAATCGGCGCTTAGCGATGTTTTGTGCAAGGAAAGCTGCTTATCGGCAACCGCTTCTTGCACCAGTTTTTTCAATTCCAAATCTATCGCTTCTTGAATTTTTTCTTGGGCGATGCCCGGATTTGGGATCGCGAAAACGGTGAATATCCCGCCCGCCTTGCGGTCGGGCTGATAATTGCTGCCCGCATGGCTTGCCAATTTTTGCCGCAGAACCAGCTCTTGATACAGCCGGCTATTGCGCCCATCGCCCAAAATCTTGTCCAGCAATTGCAATCCATAGGCCAGGCTTTGCGGGTCGGCGTCGTAATATCCCGGGGCGGCGTAATGCCGCAAGAAATAAGGCTGCCTTGCGAAGGGGGAGCGCAGCACAACATCGCTGCCGGGGGATGCGTGGCAATTGGTGTCGATGGCTGGCGCAACGTCATCGCTTTCAACAGGGCCGTAATATTGTTCGATCAAAAGGCGGGTTTGGAAAAGATCAATGTCGCCTGCGATTACCAGAACAGCGTTGTTCGGAGCGTAATGACGGCGGTAAAAATCTTGAAGGCCGTTTACGCTGATCGCCTTGATATCGTCGGCGCTGCCCAGAACAGGCCTGCCATAAGGATGGCAAGGGTACAGCCGGGCCAATAATTGTTCCTGCAGCTGCGCGATAGGATCGTTGCCTACCCTGCCATGGCGCTCTTCCAGGATGACAAGCCGTTCTTTTTCGATCAAATCCGCATCAAGCCGCAAATTGCGCATGCGGTCCGATTCCAGCCGCAGGACGGTTTCCAAATGCTCTTTTCCGACTTGTTGGTAATAGGCGGCGTATTCCTGGCCGGTAAAGGCGTTTTCCTGGCCGCCGATTTCGGCGATGGCGGCGGAAAAATCGCCGGGCGGAACGGCGCTTGTGCCTTTGAACATCATATGTTCCAGAAAATGCGCCGCGCCGAACTGGCCCTGCGCCTCGTTCATCGCGCCGGCGTTATACCACAGCATTTGCGTTACGACCGGCATGCGGCGGTTGACCACAAGAACGACCTCCAGCCCGTTGGCAAGGCGGAATTGTTCAGCATTGATGTTTTGCGCCGTGGCGGGTGCGCAGAACAGGGCAAGAAAAATCAGGAAAAAAGCGGCAAGCGGCAAATATATTCGGGCTTGGCGCATCGCTTAGAAAATACCTTCTAAAAGCCCCTTGCGGCGGATTTTAATGATCGGCACCTCGCCGCTATTGGCGGGAAGGTTTTGCGCCTTGTTTTGATCAAGCCGTTCTTTTTCCTTTTGCGCGTCGACGATTTCCGCTTGTGGTTCGTAATCGCGGATCTTGTCGATCAGGGTGCGGTCGGCATCGATCATCTGCGCGGTTTCAAGGTCGATGGTGGCGCGGATCGAAGGGCCCGCCTTGTCGCCGCCGGTTTGGCTAAGCAGCGCGTTTTCAAGCGGGCTTAAGGAGGAAGCGGTTGGCGTTTGCGCCGCCCCCAAAAGCGCGCTTTCCGCCATTTTCACAGGCGAGTTTTGCGCCGCCTTTGTGCCGGGGGTCGGCGGTTGCAGCGTGAAATCCGGCGGCACGGTTAAAGGCGCGCGCGACACCACGCGGAATTCGTCCGGCAACTGCCTTTCCAGCCCCAGCGAACGCTTGGCGTTGTCGCAAGCGGCAAGAGGCAGCGCGAGCAAAAGGCACAGCAGGGATATTCGGATTTTGGTCATGGTTCCTTGGCCATCTTTGATGAGGAGCAGAATAGCAAAATCACAACCCCCAATACAATAGCAGAATCGGCGACATTGAACGCGGGCCAATGCCATGCGCCGATAAAGAAATCAAAAAAATCGCGCACCGCGCCGAATCGGACGCGGTCATAAATGTTGCCCAAAGCGCCGCCCAGAACCATGCCGCAGGCGGTGGCTTCGGGTTTGCTTTCCGAACGCCACAGCCAATAAACGACCAAAAGCGAAACAAGCCCCATCATCGTCACCAGTAATATCAGCCCGGCCGTACCGTCCGCCGGGAAAAGGCCAAAGGAAACGCCCTTGTTCCAAACCGGGGTCAGGGCGAAAAACGGCAGCAATTCGATGCGCCTTGGCGGATCGAACAGCAGGGCATAAAAATATTGCTTGCTGGCAAGGTCCAGCGCCAGCACCAGAACGGCGATTAAAAACCCGAACTTGCGTAAATTGGCATTAGCCGTCATGGTCACTGTTTCAATTTCCCGAAGCCTTTAAAAATTCGCCCGGGGCGGACGCCGCGACCGCGTCCGAGCAGCGCGCGCAAATATCCTTATTCGCCGATTCTTCGACCTCGGGCAGGATGCGCCAGCATCTTTCGCATTTTCCGCCGTCCGCCATCGCGAACGAAACCGCTACGTCCTTGATGTCTTCGGCGCGGAATGCGTCTTGCGGCACGGTGGCGGCGTCGGCATAGGCGTTGATTTTAGTTTGAGATACGATGCAAATTTCTTCCCACGTCACATCGTCGATCGATTCGACAAATGAATATTTTTCCTTGTGAATGTGAATTGTCGGCGCAGCCTGAAGCGACGATCCGATCCGTCCGGCCTTGCGTTCGATTTCAATCGCCGATGTGACAACGCCGCGAATTTTACGGATAAGATCCCATTTGACCAATAATTGCTCGTTACGCCATTCTTCGGGAATTGCGGGCAGTTCTTGTAAATGCACGCTATCTTTTTTGCCATATGCGCTCCAGGCTTCTTCTGCGGTAAAGCACAAAAGCGGGGCGAGCCAATGCGTCAGGCAGGTAAAGACATGATGCATCACGGTGCGCGCGCTGCGGCGGCGGATCGAATCGGCCGCGTCGCAATACAACGAATCTTTGCGGATGTCGAAATAAAACGCCGATAAATCGACCGCGCAGAAATTGTGCAGTTCGGTGAATACGCGGTTGAAATCGTAATTCGCATATCCGGTGCGCACCAAATCGTCCAGTGTTTTGAGACGGGACAGAACCCACCGTTCCAATTCCGGCATGTTGTCGACGGTTACGGTTTCTTTGGTGCTGTAACCATCCAAACTGCCCAATAAATAACGCAAGGTGTTGCGCAGTCTGCGGTACAGCTCCACTTGATGCTTGATGATTTCGGGGCCGATGCGCAGATCGTCGGTGTAATCGGAACTGACCACCCAGGCGCGCAGGATGTCCGCGCCGTAATCCTTGATGATTTCCTGGGGCGCCGTGACGTTGCCCATGGATTTCGACATTTTTCGGCCTTCACCGTCCATGACGAAGCCATGGGTCAAGACTTGCTGATAGGGCGCCGTGCCGCGCGTGCCGCAGGATTCCAGCAAAGACGATTGGAACCAGCCGCGATGCTGATCCGAGCCTTCTAGATATAAAGTCGAAGGCCAAGCCAAATTGTCGCGCCCTTCCAGCACGAAGGCATGGGTCGCGCCGGATTCGAACCAGACGTCGACGATATCAAAACTCGGCTCGTATTCGCCTTTCGGGTATTCGGGTTCGAGGAAACGGCAAGGATCGCCCTTGTACCAGGCGTCGCTGCCCTCGGCGGCGAAGGTTTCGGCGATGCGCTCGGTGATCAGCGGGTCGCGCAACGGCTCGCCGGTTTCCTTATGCGTGAACACGGCGATTGGAACGCCCCAGGCGCGCTGGCGTGAAATGCACCAATCGGGGCGCGATTCCACCATCGAATAAATGCGGTTGCGCCCGGATTTCGGGAACCATTGCACCTCGTCGATGGATTGCAGCGCGCGCTTGCGCAGCTGATTTTCTTCCATGCTGATGAACCATTGCGGCGTGTTGCGGAATATCAGCGGCGCTTTGGAACGCCAGGAATGGGGATAGGAATGCACCAGCTTGCCGCGCGCCAAAAGATGCCCCGCGTCTGTCAGCGCGGCGCAGACATTGTCATGCACCTTGAATACATGCTGGCCCGCGAAAAGCGGCACATGCGGGTAATATGTCCCGTCGCCCTGCACGGTGTTGGGCACCTCGATCTTGAATTTCTGGCCCAAATTGAAATCGTCCTCGCCATGACCGGGCGCGATATGCACAAGCCCGGTTCCGGCATCGGTGGTGACGAACTCGCCGGGCAAAAGCGGCACGTCGAAATCGTAATAACCCTGCGCGTCTTTATGCCCGCGCCAGGGGTGTGATGCGATTGCGCCTTCAAGGGATTTGCCTTTAAAAGTTTTTACAGTTTTGCTGCTTTTGATCTTGGCCTCTGCGGAAAATTTTTCCAAAAGCTTTTCGGCGACGATCAGCTTTTGCCCCGTTTGGCCAAGCGCGCCGTCTTCGGTGGCGGTGATTTCGACTAGGCAATAATCGATATCCTCGCCATAGGCCATGGCGCGGTTTCCGGGGATAGTCCAAGGCGTCGTCGTCCAGATGACGGCCTTTGCGCCTATTAAATCCTTGTCCTTGGATTTTACGACGGGAAAGCCCAGGTGAATCCAATGCGAGGTGTGGTCGTGATATTCCACCTCGGCCTCGGCCAGGGCGGTTTTTTCCACGACCGACCATAACACCGATTTCGTGCCTTTATATAACGATCCGTTTTCCAGGAATTTTCCGATCTCGCGGTAAATCTGCGCCTCGGCCATAAAATTCATCGTGGCATAGGGGTTTTCCCAATCGCCTTCGACGCCTAGGCGCTTGAATTCCTCGCGCTGCACTTTGATCCAGTGGTCGGCGAATTCGCGGCATTCTTTGCGGAATTCCAGGATCGGAACCTTATCCTTGTCCAGTTTCTTGTCGCGGTATTTTTCTTCGATCTTCCATTCGATCGGAAGGCCGTGGCAATCCCATCCCGGCACGTAATCGACTTCTTTGCCAAGCCCGCGCTGCGATCTATTGACCACGTCTTTTAGAATCTTGTTCAGCGCATGGCCGATATGGATGTTGCCATTGGCATAGGGCGGGCCGTCATGCAGCACGAATTTCGGCCGTCCCCGGCTGGCGTCTTTGATTTTTTGCGACAGGCCGATGTCTTGCCAATGCTTTAAAATCTCGGTTTCTTTTTGCGGCAGATTGGCGCGCATCGGAAAATCGGTGCGGGGAAGAAAAACCGTGTTTTTATACTTGTCTTTTGCTTGCGACATTGTTCCTGCTTGGCTTGCACATAAACTTTGAACCTAGCATGGATTGGCGGTTAAAGGAAGTCGATAGTCAATAGTCTATGGTCGATAGGAACCCTGCTTTTTTCCCCTTTAAAGGTAAGGTAATCCCTATCGCCTATGGACCATCGACTATCGACTTGATGACCAAGTCACAGTCTTTTCCGATCTGCGCCTTTAGCGCGTCGAGCGAAGGGAATTTTTGCTCCCCCCTTAAGAATGCGATCAATTCTATCGCAAGATGCTTGCCGTAAAGATCGCCGGAAAAATTCAGCAAATGCGCTTCCAGCAAAATATTTTCGCCGCCTACGGTCGGCCTTATGCCGATATTCACCGCCGCCTTATATGTCTTGCCGCCATAATGCGCGCGCGCCGCATAAACCCCCAGGGCCGGGCGTAAATAATCCTTTAGTTGCAAATTGGCGGTGGGGAAACCGATTCCGCTGCCGCGCCGCTCGCCTTTTTGCACGATGCCTTCGATTGTCCAATTCCTGCCCAAAAGCTTGGCGGCGCTTTGCGGCTCGCCCTTTTGCAAAAATTCGCGGATGCGGGACGATGAAATAATCTCGCCGCTTTTGTCTTTTTCCAGCACTGCGGTATGAAGCTGAAAGGAATTTTTCGCTTGATATTCTTTTAAGGTCGCAACCGATCCCGCACGCGCTTTGCCGAACACGAAATCTTGCCCTATGAAAACCGCGCTGGCGCGCAAGGCCGCGATCAGAATTTTTTCAACGAAATCCTGCGCGCCAAGGCCGGCCAAATCCTTATCGAAATTCAGGCATAAAAAATAATCGCAAGACATGTCTTGCAGCAGCTTGGACTTTGCGGCGAATGGCGTCAGGCGGAAAGGCGGCAAATCGGGCTGAAAAAAACGCCTTGGATGCGGCTCGAAGCTAAGGACGATAAAGGGAGTATTGTTTTTCCGGGCATGGCTGCGCGCCTGTTCCAGCAAATGCCGGTGCCCCAAATGCAGCCCGTCGAAATTTCCGATCGCGACGGCCCCGCCATGGGCGGCGGAAGGGATTTCGGAAAGATGGCGGATGATATTCATTCGGTTGACGGTTGACGGTTAACGGTTAACGAAACTGTCAACCGTCAATTGTCAACGGACTACTGCTTGGAGTCGACCATCATCAGCGCATCGCCTTCCAGAACCGGTTTTCCGGCGACGGTGCAAACGGTGGATAGGGCCACGCGCTTTTTTTCCTTGATGATTTCGGTTACGGTGACGGTCGCGGTCACGGTGTCGCCGATCTTGACGGGGGCTTTGAATTTCAGATTCTGGCTCATGTAAATGCAGCCCGGCCCCGGCAGTTTCATGCCAAGGACAGTTGAAATGAACGCCGCCGACAACATGCCATGGGCGATGCGGTCTTTGAAAACCGTGGTCGCGGCGAAATCCTTATTGATATGAACCGGATTGAAATCGCCGGACACGCCGGCGAATAAAATAATGTCGGATTCGGTGACTGTCTTGGCAAAGCTCGCGCTTTGGCCGACGCTTAAATCTTCGAGGTAAAAGCCGTGCAAATCTTGGGTCATGGGGAAAATGCCTTTGGGAGGGTTAAAGAAAATCTTCCGCACTATAAAAGCGCAAAGCCTTCCCCGCAAGGGATTTTACCCGAATGTCAATATTACGTACCCTTAGCGGATCATTCCGGCCAGGCGCTGTTCCAGCGCGTCTCTTTCCGCAGGGCTTAATCCGCCCGGTTCACGCGGAGCTACATAGGCTGCAGCATCCATCTCGCGAATAATGGCTTCGCATCTTCCGCCGGTGCAGCATTGTGCGCCGCATGCGCCCACGGGCGCGAAGGATGCTGAGGGCGCGCACGGCCCGCCCGCTGTGGAACCATATCCAAATACGCCCTGGCCCGCCCTTGTTTCTTTTTGCATGGCAATACCCCTTAAAATCGCAATTGCACTTGTTGTTGTTTAGCGGCATTATGCCGCAAGGCATTTATAGCAACGAGGCCCAAATGGCGCAAGCGATGACCAAAGCAGATGCAGCAAATTCGACCCCCGATTTCTTAAGCCATATCCAATCGCAGCTTAAAGGATTGAAAGATCAAGGCTTGTTCAAGGACGAGCGCGTGATCACCAGCCCGCAAAACGCGGTTATCACCGCCAACGGCAAAGAGGTGATTAATTTCTGCGCCAATAATTATCTGGGCCTTGCCGATCACCCCGATCTCGTTGCCGCCGCAAAAAAAGCAGTCGATCAATATGGCTATGGCCTATCCTCGGTGCGCTTTATTTGCGGCACGCAGGATGTGCACAAGCAATTGGAAAAATCTTTGGCCGATTTTTTGGGCTTTGAAGATTGCATTTTATACTCGTCCTGTTTCGACGCCAATGGCGGATTGTTCGAAACATTATTGGGCGAGGAAGACGCGATTATATCGGACGAGCTGAATCACGCCAGCATCATCGACGGCATCCGTTTGTGCAAGGCGCAGCGTTATCGGTATAAAAATAACGACATGGCGGATTTGGAAGCGAAACTGAAAGAGGCCGTGGCCAAGGGCGCGCGCTATAAAATGATTGCGACCGACGGCGTATTTTCGATGGACGGCATTATCGCCGATTTGAAATCCATTTGCGATTTGGCGGATAAATACGGCGCGATGGTGATGGTGGACGATTCGCACGCGACCGGATTCACCGGAAAACGCGGCACCGGCACGCCGGAATTCTGCGGCGTCGAGGGACGGATCGATATTATGACCGGAACCTTGGGCAAGGCTTTGGGCGGCGCGTCGGGCGGGTACATTGCCGCAAAAAAAGAAATTATCAGCTGGCTGCGCAATAGATCGCGCCCCTATTTATTTTCCAACACGCTCGCGCCGGTGATTACCGCGACCTCGCTGAAGGCTTTGGAATTGATCAAGGGCGGCAACGCCCTGCGCGAAAAATTGCAGCGCAACGCGCAAAGATTCCGCGACGGCATGGCCAAGGCGGGATTCACCCTGGTTCCCGGCCAACACCCGATCATTCCGGTGATGTTCGGCGATGCCAAAATCGCAAAGCAAGTCGCGGAAGAACTTTTGGCCGAGGGCATCTATGTGATCGCCTTTTCCTATCCCGTCGTGCCGATGGGCAAGGCGCGGATCAGAACCCAAATGTCGGCGGCGCATGACGACAAACATGTCGATGCGGCGGTCGCGGCGTTTACCAAAGTCGGAAAAAGACTTGGGGTAGTGGGGTAGTGGGGTTTGGGGTAATGGGGCAGGTTAAGATTAAAGATTATAAGGATCTTGAAGTTTGGCAATTGGGACGCCAGCTTGTGACGGAGATTTATAGCACTTGCAGGATTTTCCCAAAAAATGAAGAATATGGCTTGAAATCGCAACTACAAAGAGCCGCCGTTTCCATTCCCACCAATATTGCCGAAGGTTATTTGCGCGGATCACGAAAAGAGTATTTGTATTTTTTTTCCATTTCCGCAGGCTCGGCGGCGGAATTGGAAACGCTTTTGATCCTGGCACAAGATTTGAAATTGATTTCATCGCAGCAATTTTTGGCAATAAACAACCTTATCTTATCCATCCGCAAAATACTTTTTGTGTTACGCCGTAAATTGAAAGCAGCAAAATTGACCATTACCCCACTACCCCAAACCCCATTACCCCGGAGATAAAAATGAAGTCACTAGTCAAGGCAAAATCCGAAGTCGGCATCTGGATGCAAGACACGCCCGAGCCGAAATACGGCCCTAACGACGTGTTGATCAAAATCCGCAAAACATCCATCTGCGGAACCGATGTCCATATTTACAACTGGGACGATTGGGCGAAACGCACTATCCCCGTGCCGATGGTGGTGGGGCATGAATATGTCGGAACCATCGCGGCGATGGGATCCGAAGTCAAGGGCTTGAAAATCGGCGATCGCGTGTCGGGCGAAGGCCACATCATTTGCGGCCATTGCCGCAATTGCCGCGCGGGCCGGATTCATCTGTGCCCCAATACCGTCGGCGTCGGCGTCAACCGTCCCGGCGCGTTCGGCGAATATCTGGTCATTCCCGCCAGCAACGTATTCCCGCTGCCCGATGCGATTTCGGACGATATCGCATCGATCATGGATCCCTTGGGCAACGCGGTGCACACCGCGCTGTCTTTTGATCTTGTCGGCGAGGATGTTTTGATCACCGGCGCCGGCCCGATCGGCTGCATGGCGGCGGCGATTTGCCGCCATGTCGGCGCGCGCAACGTGGTTGTGACCGACATGAACCCGTACCGTTTGGAATTGGCGCAGAAAATGGGTGCGACCTTGACGGTGAACGTCAAGGAAAAGAACCTGCAATGGGCGATGCAACATCTGGGCATGAAAGAAGGCTTCGATGTCGGCCTTGAAATGTCCGGCAGCGGCTCTGCGCTCAACGACATGCTGGATCACATGGTCAATGGCGGAAAAATCGCGCTGCTTGGCATTTTCCCGGAAAAAGTCGCGATCAATTGGGATAAGGTGATTTTCAAGGGATTATTCCTCAAGGGCATTTATGGCCGCGAGATGTTCGAAACCTGGTACAAAATGTCGACCATGCTGCAATCGGGCCTCGACGTAACGCCGGTCTTGACGCATAAATTCAAAATCGACGATTACCAAAAAGGCTTCGATGCGATGCGCTCGGGACAGAGCGGCAAAGTGATCCTGGATTGGGCGGCGTAACTATATTGCGAATACAGCGGTATTGAATTATTAAAATAACAATACTGTTTTCATAATAGGAATTTTATGCTATAAGCGGGCAGATTTTCGAATCTGCCCGTTTTTTATTCCTCTTACCTCAAGGAGAAAATCGATGAAAAACCCCCATGCCCTTACTGCTATTCACGCACATCCTTCATCCGCTCTTGCTGTGGTGGAGTATAGAGCTGCTCCGCCCCAACTGCCGAGGCGTTCCAGAATGAAGTGGTTAGGAAGGGCGATGGGTTGGACAGTTGCTTTTGTAGCCGGGATTAGTGCTGGGGCCGGAGCGTTTAAAGTTAAAAGCGATCAGGATGCGCGAGCAGTCGATTCAAATCATAGCGCGCAAATGACAACTGTAAATGGCGAAGTGGAGGACCTAGAAATTAGATATCAGGGGCTTTCCCAACAAATGCAGACGTTGACGGCACAAAATCAAGAATTGGTAGTCCGGTTGAACCTAGAATCGGCGCGAAGCAATGAATTGCATGCGATGTTAGGTCAAGAAGAAGAGCGTAGCAATCAATTGCTGCGACGCGCTATTGCTAGCGAAGAACGCAACGAAGATTTGGCGGGGCGTAATACCCGTCTAGCAAGTAAAATAAATCGGCTTGAAACCACCATAGATAATCTGCGGGAACAGGGAGGGGCAAGGATCGTGCGCCCTATCCATATCGCAAGGCCCGATTCTATAAGAGGTGAATTGGAACATTTTAGATAAGGAGCAACATATGCAGTATGCATTCAAGAATGTTCTTTCTGTAGCGGCAACTTTGGGCGTGGGCGCCGGCGCTGGAAATATTTTTATGTCACCCGCTTCAGAACGGAAATCTCAGGAAGCTTACGGCCTGGTTATCGCCAACATTGCCGAAACCCGTAAGATCGAAGCTTTTATCAGCCAATCCATGGATGAAGCCGCGCAATTTCAGGCGGAAGCGGAAAATATATTGCAACAAATAGCGCAAAATAATGATCAATCAGAAACAACCTTGGCTGAATTAGAATCAAGAGCCGCTTATGCCAATATGCTGCTTATGCGCGCGCAGTGGCGGCGCGCCGAAACAAAAGCGATTCAAACCTGCATACAGCGCTTTAATGAAATAGATTACGTCTGCACATTGGAAGAAGCCCAGTTCCATGTCAGAAAAGCGCAAATGCAAACGTTGATTCAGGACCTGGATGCATCTGTGCTGCCGCGGGAAAGGAGACAAGCCTTAAATGCCTATAAAGATGGGATGTCGCGCCGCTTGGCTTCCTTGTCTTATGCCCCGCAAAGATCGAATATAATGCCATTTGATCTGCCCAGCTGCGCAATGATTTGCGATAGCCTTCAGGCACGCGATCCCAGGTCGGCGATTGCCAAGGCAGTATGCGAGGCCGTTGCAGAACAGATTTGCGAGGAAATCGCAGAGGAAGTTGGCGAATTTGTCATTTCTAAATTCGAGGAAAAATTTAAAAATCTATCTTTAAGAGAAGCTATAGGGTGCGTCACTGAAGGCGTAAAAAACGCTGTTGGCGAGAATACGATAGGATGGTTAAATCCCGGTGTATTTAATCCAGCTAATGGCATACCGCAAATTCCTAACGAGCTTGAAGATTTGTTTTCCAACCCCAATCAGCATTACACGGGGTTCAAGTCCTTTAGCGGAGCGCTGGACCAATGTATCGAACAGCGCAACAAGGAGATACTAGAGGAAAGAGAACGTCAAGCAGAACTGGAACGTCAGCTGCAAAATAGCATGGAGAATAATTCTTGTACGGACATGCGTGGCGACAGATTGGGCGATTATATTTACGGTAATCATGAATCCTCTTCGACAGAAACGGAGCAGCCTTCCGCGAGTGAGGCTCCGGAAGTTAGTGTTCCAGAAGTGCCGGAAGCCAGCGCGCCAGAAGCGCCTGAACCAGAATCGCAACCTGAATCTCCTGCGTCCCCGGATAAAGAAAATGAAGGAAGTAGCGAAAATGAAGGGGGCAGCCAGAATGAAGGCGGCCAGGAGACGGGAGGGGGTACGATGGGTCCTATTACCATGATTATTTTAGACCAGCAAAGATCCCGCAGCCTTGCCTAAAACTCCACAGTCGATGCGATGCGCTCTGGTCAATCCGGCAAAGTGATCCTGGATTGGGCGGCGTAGATAGAAATACTGGTTTTATTTTGCCAATAATTTATTCTGTTTCAAAGCCCCCGTTCTTCGAGCGGCTGCTGTGATCTGGGGTTTTTGTTCTTCGGCCAGGACCATTTCCGCCGCTTTAAAGGGCGTTAGGCCGGAAAGAAATTTCTTGATCTCGGCCAACTCCGTAATAGGCGGGGTGTTCAAGGCGCGTAACGAGGCGGCGTAATCTTTTACATCGCTTTGGGAAAATCCGTCCTGATATTCCGGGATGGAATATTGAGCATTTGTGGCGTTGCTGACGCTGATGCTTAATTTGCGTATGGCTTGCTGCATTTTTTCGTGAATGGCGGCGAAACGGCCAAGCCGGGCGTTCAGCAACGGCAAAGATTGCGCCGCATCTTCCACATCCTGCGCGCTTGGCATGGGACCTTGATAAGGTTTCCGCTGTCTAACAGTATCGATGCAATCGTTCACCCTATCCAAAAGCTTTTTCAATGGCGGAGGCATCAATATTTCAAGGCCGTCTTCGCAAAAGATGGAATACATGGTCTTGCCGGAATGGGTCATGCACCATGGCGACCAATATTCTTTTTTCTTTTGATTAAAATCCATTCTTATTTTGCATTCCGCCATGTCAACCAGGACAGATAAGGGATTCGTTTTCGCATTGGATGGCGGCGGAGAATCCTTATATTTTTTTGTAAAGCATTCGATAAAGGCGGTCAGATCGTCTTGACGATTTATAAGACTGGCAAGACCCATGCGTTCCGTTTCGCAAGTAAATAGAAAGCTGTCTTTATTAAGGGCAAGAATTCTTCCCGCTGTTGCATGAATGGCGGCTAAAATCCGATTTCCCTTGGCTGTCAGTTCTGGCACCAAAGCTTCTTGCAGCTTATCGCAGAAATTCTGCGCATTATATTCTTCGCCGATATCGGATATATTCTCTTCTTTCGGTTCTTCTTGTTCTTCTAAATCCTTTGAGCCGTATTTATCGTAAAGGGCGCGTTTTTTATCGTCCTTTAAAATTTCCCAGGCTTTATTAATATCCCTTATTTTTTTCAAAAAACTTTCGCGCTTATCTTCGGGATGCACATCGGGATGATTTTTGCGCACCAGCCGGCGCCAGGCTTTTTGGATTTCGTCACGGTGGGCGTTGTTTGCGACGCCTAAAATCTCGTAATAGTCTTTTTGTTTTTCGACACTCATTGTTTCCTTATAGAATACTATGGACGAAACATCAAGCTTCTAAAACACGTGACTTTTCAAGGGCTTCAGGTAAAATTGGGCCATGTCCAAAACCTTACGCAACTATATCTTCGGCGCGAACCGGCGCAATCCTATTTCCCGCACCATCGCCAGCCGGGCGGAAAAAATTTCGCTCGCCTATAAGAATTTCAATTACGACCCGCGCAGCAATGGCGAGGAGTTTCTTTTGCGTGACGTGCTGGCGCCCAAAAATCCTTCGATGATATTTGATGTCGGCGCGAATGACGGGGCATGGGCGTTGCTTGCGGCGCAATATTGCAAGCGCGCCAAAATCCACGCCTTTGAAATCGTCCCGTCCACCGCCGAAATCGGCGCGCGCAACGTCGCGGGCGAATCGCGCATCGTCTATAATTCCGTCGGGCTTGCCGATTACAGCGGCTCTATGCCCGTGCGGTCTTTTGCCGATCACACCCATTCCACCACGCTGGATTATCCGCATGACGCGCCGTTCGAAACCGTCAAGGGCCGCGTCGCCGTGGGCGACGATTATTGCGGCGGCAACGATATCGGGCGCATCGACCTTTTGAAAATCGACGTCGAAGGCGCGGAAAACAAGGTGATCGCCGGATTTTCGCAAATGCTGCGCCAGAGGCGGATCGAAATGATCCAGTTCGAATATGGCCGGGCGAACATCCTGACCAAATTTTTACTGAAAGACTGGTATGATTTATTGGCGCCAATGGGATATAAAATCGGCAAGCTTTATCCCGATTACATAGATTTCAAGGATTACGATCTGCGCGACGAGGATTTTATCGGCCCGAATTATGTGGCGATGAAGGAGGAGTAAAGCATGCTATTAAAAAAAGAGCCTGTGAGAATAAGAACCGTGGATTATGGCAGCATAAAATTTGATTATGAATGCGATGCATACGGCTGCCCTATCAGCTGGGATGATTATGCCGCGCGACGCGATGCTGCTTTCCGCGAGGCGGGCTTTGAGCCATCGACTTTTATGAACTCGGTGGTCATTCCGGTCATACAAAATCTATGGAGACATGTTAGAGGGAGAGGATAGCAAATATGGCAAACCATAACCAAAAAACCCAAACGCTTTTGAATATGGTGCAGGACGCCATACGCAATGGGCAATATGAAATCGAACCGTCCGCGTTGCAGGAATTGTTTTCCGGCCCGGACCGCGCCAATGTTTTCGCGAAAATTCCGATGCTTTTCCGCAAAGATTCTAAAAAGCGCGGGCCGTTGGATTGGATGACAATCCACGAAGCGGTCGCGGCGCATGATTTCGACACCAATTTCAAGGGCATTGTCGGGCGCGCCTATCGCGATCAAAAAGGCAAAAGGGATCAGCGAAAACAAGATGCGCGCGGCGAAACGCCGGGCCGCAGTCCCGAACAAGCGGTCCAAGCCTTGTGCGGCCGCGTCACCACCGCCAGCGCCCTTGCCGGGGCTGGCCGCACCAATCGCGGACGCGGCGACAGCAGATAAAGCCGCAAAAAAAGATTGTATCCGGGCAGTGGCGCAGATATTGCGGCTTGATTAGAATCTCCCTCCCCCTTGCGGGGAGGGTCGGGGAGGGGGTGGTTGCCGCGAATAAACAGTTTGATATCCGGCATCGCTTTTGTCACAACGACCCCCCTCCTAGCCTCCCCCGCAAGGGGGGAGGAAAAAAACTGTCATTCCGAGTCCTTCGGCCCCGCTTCGCTAAAGCTACGCCGGGCAAGCAGGCCCAGGATAAACTTCGGCGAGGAATCGCCAGGTATGGCTTTATGTCTGGGGATCCTTCACTCCGCTGCGCTGCGTTCAGGATGACACGTCAAGCACTGTCATCCTGAGGGCTTTAGCCCGAAGGATCTTTTCCGCCGCAGTTAAACAAGATCCCTCGGCTTCGCTTCCGCCTTCGCTAAAGCTACGGCGTGACAAGCCGCTCGGGATGACACTAGCTTGGAACTTACGCCGTGAAATCCCGCCAGGCCAAAATTCCGCCCTTTAAATTGCGGACATTGCGGAATCCTTGCGCGACGAGGTATTGCGCCGCAGCCTGGCCGCGCTTGCCCGCCTTGCAATAGACCACGATCTGGCAATCCTTATCCGCGCCGCAGGGCGCGCCATTCAACAATTGCCCAAGCGGCAAATGCTTTGCGCCCTCGATATGGCCTTCTTGCCATTCCGAATCTTCGCGCACGTCCAAAAACACCGCGCCGTCCAAACAGGCGGCGTCCTTGCATTCGACTTCAACCACGGGTTTTGGGGCATTGGCTGGGGCGTTCATGGTCGGCTCCTTTGATCGTGTGTGATGGGAACAGGACGGGTTGCGTTGCAGCGCAATGTGGCGTATGGAAAAATCTTGGGCATTGATCAGGATCAAATCGCGCGGCGCATCAAGCCCCAAAAGAAACCGCGTCGCGATCAGGGCTTGCAGGCTTCCCGCAACGCCCGCGACCGCGCCCAAAATCCCCGCCTCGGCACAATTCGGAATATGGCTTTCGGGCGGGTCCGGGTAAAGGCAGCGGTAACAGGCGGATCGTGTGGGATCGAACAGCGCGATTTGCGCCGACCATTGCAGCACCGCGCCGTAAACGAACGGCTTGGCCAGGGCGCAGGCGGCGTCATTGATCAAAAACTTGGCGTCGAAATTGTCGGTTCCGTCCAAAACAAGGTCGTAGCGTGAAAATAATTCCCTCGCGTTGGATGCGCTTAAATGCGCCACATGCGATTCGACCGCAATGCCGGGGTTCAGCGCGCGCAGATACCGCGCCGCCGTCTCCGCCTTTGGTTTGCCGACATCTTCGGTTTTGTAAATCGTCTGGCGCTGCAGATTGGACAAATCGACGGTGTCGAAATCAACAATGCCGATCTTGCCGATGCCGCTTGCCGCCAAATAGGGCAAAGCGGCGCTGCCCAGCCCGCCCGCGCCGACGCATAAAATACCGGCGCGGCGCAGCCTGTCCTGGCCCGCTGGCCCGACGCCGTCCAAAATCATTTGCCGCGCATAGCGGTTATTTGCCATGCCCTATTCATAGCGCAGCGGGCGGGGGTTGGGAAGGGCGGCGCGCAGATGCCAGTGACTCATTTTGACTATACACAACAGCTCATCCTGAGCCTGTCGAAGGATGGGCGGCCAAATCCCATGGTTCGACAAGCTCACCATGAGCCTTTTTTGTCAAAATGAGTCACTACCGCGCAGATGATTTTACTCGGTAATCCTTTTATCCTCCGGCGCTTGCGGCTTTTTGGCCTTTGTTTCCATCGCTTCCAGATCGTCCAGCGTTGATTTATACCCGCCGCAATTTTTGGATTGCATAATGCGCTCCAACCCTTCGATGCGGTCTTTATGCGCGTTTATCTCCACCTTTTCCGCATCCGACGTGTCGAGCGCGAAAAGCGCGGGCCAAAACAGCAATCCGCCGACGACGCCCAGCGCGACATTGCCGCTATGCGCCGAATTATGTTCGGACCAAAGCTTTTTCACCTCGCGTTCGGATTTGGCGATTTCCATGCGCAGATCGGCGCAAGACAGTTTCTCGTCGCCGTATTTATAGGATGCGGTGGGCATGGCCGACCGCCCGGCGCATCCCGCGATGGCGGCGGCGAGCAGCGCGAAAAGAAAAGCGCGGGGAAATCCCCCTCTCCCGCTTGCGGGAGAGGGTAGGGGTGAGGGATGGAAAAGAAATTTCTTCATGGAATTATTGCCCCCAGCCATTGTTGTTGTATGGATTCTGATAGGACGGCGCATAAGGATTGGAATAAGAATTCCCGCCGCCCGCGCCATAGGGATCGACCGAGCCGGCCTTGCCGGTATAGGGATTGACGTTGCCGCGCGTCGAAAAATTGTTGAACCGGTTGCCGTCGGGATCGGAACGGTAATGCGGCTGCACATAAGTGCCGTCCTTGCGGTGATAGCCGTTGACATACACATCGGCGAGCGCGGGTTGTGCGCCGAAGAAAAACAAAGCGAATAGAATCAGCAAATATTTGAATGGTTTCGGCATTTTTAACTCCTATAAAAGCCCCAATTAGTATACTATAATACACAAAAGTATTCTATAGTCAATACAATTTGTATTATAGTATACATACCTAAATGTGCCTATCAGGCACATTGCTGCGATGAGCAGCATTTTTAAGGTGGTAGGAGCGAATATAAGAAAGCGCCGCCGCGAATTGGATTTAACCCAAGAGGAACTGGCCCATAGGGCCGGGATCGAGCGTTCTTACCTGTCGAATATCGAAGCGGGGAAGAAGAATTTTAGCCTAGGCGTGCTGGTCGATATCGCCGCCGCGCTGAAATCCGGCGTTTTGGATTTGATGGATGGGGTGGGGTGATTGGATTTTGGGGACGTTTAATTTTCCAACAAAAGAAATAATACAAAGAACATTTGCTATTAGAGTAAATGAAGATTGCGGTTCGGGATCTTCATTAGCTTACCCTGCCCAGGATTTTTATTACTTAATTACTGCAGCACATGTTTTGGGAGATGTACCGCATAAAGGAAAGTGTACAATACAAATATTGCATAATAATGCATGGAATTCAATTGAAGCAGTGCCTTACTACTATAATGGACGCCCATATTCAGAAAATGATATTGATATTGTAGTTATAAAAACAAATATTCCGGTTAATCAAGAAGAGAACAGATTGTTTTTAACTTCAAAAAATTGTTTTGTTGGACAGGATGTTTTCTTTTTGGGCTTCCCCTACCTGGGCACTTCCATAAAGTATACCCCAAAAGAAATAAACTCCGGGTATCCTTTTCCCTTTGTTAAAAAGGCAGCATTGGCTGCATTTGATGATCCCATAATATATCTAGATGGCCATAATAATCATGGATTTTCTGGAGGGCCTGTTGTCTTTTATGATTATAAAGAAAATAGGCATAAGATATTAGGCGTTATATCCGCTTATTTGACGCATAATGGTAAAGTTGAAAGAATAGAAGCCAAAACAAAGAATTATGAATACTTTTATCAAGAAAATTCAGGAATTGGCATTGCTTATGATATTAGATATGCAAACGAGCTAATTGCACAAATCATAAACAACCCGGCAGATTAACCCTTGCTTAACCCTTGATAATGTAACATAATGTTACATATATGAATATAGTCCCTTTTGATCTGAAAAAGCGGCTGTTGACGCCAAAATACGCGCAAGAAGAAATCCGCAAGCGGGCGCAAGATACCGATGCCGTGATTCTAAGCGGCCATGTGCATGTGCGCATGAGTGAGCGGGATGTTTTGCGGCGAGAGCTGTTCCGTATTCTGCGTGAAGGCAGGGTGTCCGATAAGCCTGTCGAGACTATCCGCGGCGATATCGAAGCGAAGATATGCCTGAAATTACGCGGCACGCGAAGCGCTTGTGTTGCGACCATTATTTTATTGCAGGGGAAAGAGGAAGGAAAAGTCTTTATCAAAACCGTGATGTTTGAAGGAGAATACTAATGCCCAAAAAAACCAAACCATACCATTACGCCGAATGCGGATTGGACTATGTCTATCTGCTGAACGGTTTTGAACGCCATAAAACCGCTTACGGTGCGGGCGTTTCCGTTGAAAACGCGGACAAGCTGGACGAAGTGATCGCCGAGGCAGTGGTGACATCGCCCGCGACGCTTTGCGGCCAGGAAGTGCGATTTCTGCGCGCGATGCTCGACATGTCGCAAGCGGGCCTTGCCAAGGCTTTGGGCGTCAACCGCGTCACCGTCAACCGTTGGGAAAATAAACACCATGATAAGGTAGAAGGCATGGCGGACACCGCCTTGCGCCTGCTGTATATGTCCTGCAAGGAAGAAAAAAGCTGGATGCGCGATGTGGTCGACGCGATCAACAACCGCGAAGACGAAGAAGATCGCCGTTCTTTGAAGTTCAAAGAAACACCAAAAGGCTGGGTCGAAGCGGTGAGGGTAGCGTAAATTATTGGTGCCCCCGGTCGGGGTCGAACCGACACGTCCTTGCGAACACCAGATTTTGAGTCTGGCGCGTCTGCCAGTTCCGCCACAGGGGCTTCCCGTGTGATGCCGTTCAATCGGGTCCGGCATCGAGACCTTTTTTCAATCCGCCCGCCTGTTCCTGGCGAAACTGGCAGACGTTACTTGCGGGGAGGAATCCCCTAAACCCCTCTTGGCAGTTCCGCCACAGGGGCTCATTAGAAATTCGGACAAAGCTTGGATTCTGGCAATCCTCGCCTCTCTTTAACGAACGGGATTCTTAGCAAAATCGCGCCTTGCCGTCTAGGGGGGAAATTAGGCGATGGGCGATAGGCAATAGTCGATAGGAAAGGCGCTGTCATCCCGGACAAGGCGGCGCAGCCGCCGAGATCCGGGATCCATAGGCTTTATCGAATGTAACGGCAACAGGGTTATGGATTCCGGGTCAAGCCCGGAATGACAAGTTTTTTTGTCTATCGACTATCAACTATCGACTAGCGTAAAGGGAGCAATGAGTGTTTAGATCTGGTGTTTAGGGGAAATGTCATCCCGGACAAGGTGGCGCAGCCGCCGAGATCCGGGATCCATAGGCTTTATCGAATGTAACGGCAACAGGGTTATGGATTCCGGGTCAAGCCCGGAATGACAAGTTTTTTTGT
>JACCDG011208785.1_pt1 | contig 20301 bp, 13 predicted proteins | sample 7442471 | NCBI WGS metagenome assembly JACCDG01 (sample SAMN15323444, study PRJNA562643) | freshwater metagenome | isolation source: river surface water | place: USA:Blue River Watershed | collected 2017-08-17 | reverse complement strand
TCCTTCCAAGAAGACACTGACCTTTCGCGAAATAAGAAGGAAAGAGCGGGCGGACAGAAAACGCCAGCGAGAGGAACGTAAAAAATTCCGCCTGGAGAAAAAAGCGGTGAAAAAACACCATAAAGAACTACAAAGCGAGGGAACGTATAAGCGAATGAAAAGAAACCGGAAAAAAGCCGAGAAAAAAAATCGGAAGAATGCTTTTTAATCAGTCGAGTGAAAATTATAAATCACTGATAATCAAAAAAATAGTAAATGATATTTTGTTTCAGGAAGCACTGAACAATAAATTCATCATCAAGCCGTTTAAGTAGTTTTTTGTCCGCTAGTCTCCAATTATGTAAAATTCCTCACCACTTATAGGAAAAATACGGCCACCTAAAAAATTTCTTCCTTTAGGTCGGGTTAACATTGTATAATTGTTAAAAAATCTAAAAGTTACAGCTTTGAATAATTTTTTTCTCATTGATTTACAGCCTATTAACGATAAACGGAAAATTTTTTTGTGATTATTTAACATGATGTCTAATTTTACCCGCTCAATTAAAACAGAATTTAAAACACACGCCATAATATGCTAAAGAAAATTTACCTCAGTTTAGTTACAGTTTTAGCTTTAGGAGTATCGGCCATGGCTCAAACAGGTGGTGCCATTAAAATTACCCTTACCGATGCTAAAACCAAGGAATCCATACCTTTTGCCAACGTTATAGTAACAAATAACGGCGTGCAGGCCGGGGTAGGAACAACTGACCTTGATGGAGTGGCTTTGGTAAAACCCCTGCCTCCTGGTAAATATAATGTTAAGGCAGTATATGTTGGTTATCAGCCCAAAGAAGTGCAAGGTATTATTGTGGCCATTGATAAAACGTCTTACGTTTCTATAGCCCTTTCTAATGAAGAAGGAGTAAAACTCGATGAGGTATCTGTAGTTGCTTATCAGGAGCCACTGATTGATCCGGATACAAAGAGTGGTGGTACCGTAACCCGCGAAGAATACCAGCACATGGCTACCAAAAACGTATTGTCCGTTGCATCAACTACTGCCGGTGTGTATCAGGCTGATGAAGGTTCTTCGGTAAATGTGCGCGGTTCTCGTTCAGGTGGTACACAAATATTTATTGATGGTGAGCGCGCTATTGGTACTATGGGCGTTCCACAGCAAGGGGTAGAGCAGGTAAGTGTAGTATTGGGTGGTTTGCCAGCTCAATACGGTGATGCTACCGGCGGAGTAATCTCCATTACCACCCGTGGTCCTCAATCTACATTCTTTGGCGGTGTAGAAGCCATATCTTCGCAGCTTACCGATAAATTTGGATATAACTTTTTAGGTTTTAGCGTAGGCGGCCCTCTTCTTTCTAAAAGTGATGGCAATGGCGGAAAAAAACCGGTACTTGGTTTCTTTCTGGCTGGTGAGGTAGTTTCTGAAAAGGATCCTGATCCTTCTTCTGTTGGAGTATGGAAAGTTAAAGACAGTAAATTAAAAGAGATTGAAGCAAAACCATTAATTAAAGGCAGCCAGGGTACTAATTACTTCTCAGGAGAATTTCTGACCTATGATAATCTGGAAAAGGTAAAAACCCGTCAAAATGTAGCAAGCCGTTCCATACGTTTGAGTCCTAAAATTGATTTCAAACCTACTAATAACCTTAACATTACTTTAGGAGGTACCTGGGATTATAATAATCGTCACGACTTTATTTATGACTATGCCATGTTAAATCCTGCTAATAACCCGCAGGCTATTGAGCAAACCATGAGGGGATATGTCAGGGTAACTCAAAAATTCGGAAAAGAAACCGCCTCAGAACAGGAAAAATCCCAGTCATTAGTTAAAAACGCTTACTTCAGCTTTCAGGCGGGTTATCAGAAATATTCTTACAAGTCCCAGGACGATTCACATAAGGATAAGCTTTTCAACTATGGCTATATTGGTAAGTTCAAATTATACAAGGAGCCTTATTACGAATATAAAAACGGAATAGAATATTTAAATGCTAATGGTGATACATCAAAACTGGCTAGCGGATGGCAATTGAGTGGTTTTCGGGACACTTTGCTAACTTTTGAAGCTGGAAGTATTAATCCGCTTGCCACTAATTATACCCAGCAGGTGTATGATGAAAATCAGTATTATACAGCGACACCAGGATTTAAGGGTTATTGGAACCTCCAAAGCCAGTCGGATGTAGCGCTGTTGCGCGGTTTGATGAACGGCGATCGTCCGGGTAATGTACATAGCCTTTGGTTAAACACAGGGCGTCAGTTCAATGGTTACACTATTACGGATAATCGTCAGTTTCGTATTATTTCCAGTTTCTCGGCTGATATAAAAAGCCATGCTATTATGTTAGGTATCGAGTACGATCAAAGAGATATGCGTAATTATTCAATTGTGCCAACTGGTTTATGGACTCGTATGCGCCAACTCGTGAACCAAAACAGGAGTTCATTCGATAAGAGTGTCTCCCCATCTGTTATTGACCCCAGCTTCACTGCCGTGAACTTTTTCTCCGGAACGGCTATTACGGATACCATGATAGCGTATAATTATCAGAACATAAACTCTTTGTTTGTTCGTAATATGTTGTCTGCAACGGGTCATGCTGAAAATGACAGAAATGTGTTTCTGGACGTAGATAATTATGACCCAACTTTTTATAACATGTCCTGGTTCTCGCCGGATGATTTGCTAAATGGAGGTTCTGGATCACTGGTTGATGCCTATGGTTTCGATTATGCGGGTAACCGTTTGAAAAAATCGGTAAGTTTCGATAATTTCCTCACTAAAACTCATAATGAAAAAGGCCTAGATGTTTATGACCGCCTGGTGGGAGGTTTTAAACCAGTATACATGGCAGGTTACATACAAGATAAATTTGACTTTAAAGACATTAAATTCAACGTTGGGGTTCGTGTAGATCGTTATGATGCCAATCAAAAAGTATTAAAAGATAAGTACCTTCTTACAGAGGCCTATACCATAAAAGATCTGAGTGGAATTGCTGGCAACACAATTAACGCACCTTCTAATCTCTCTAAGGATGCTGTGGTTTATGTAGATGACTTTGAAAGTGCTAGCCCTGTTGCGGTTGGTTATCGTAATGGCGATACCTGGTATGATGCTAATGGTAATGAAGTACAGGATTCCAAATTACTGGCTGATGCCACTACAACAGGTAGTATACAGCCTTACCTCATTGACAAAAGTTATAACCAGACTAAGGGTAACGCTCCTTATTCTAATAAAGCTTTTAAAGATTATGTGCCCCAGATTAACGTTATGCCTCGTGTTGCTTTTGCCTTCCCGATTTCTGATGTGGCCAATTTCTTCGCGCATTATGACGTATTGACCCAGCGCCCATCAAGCGGGCTTAATCGTCTCGATCCCAAGGATTATTTCTTTTTACTTAACAATCAGGGCGGTACGGTGGCTAATCCTAACCTGAAGCCCGAAAAAACTATTGATTATGAGTTAGGTTTTGCACAGATATTAAGTGAGAAGAAAAATGCTTCCTTAAAAATTACTGCCTATTACCGCGAAATGCGTAATCTAATGCAAATAACCCGTGTCAACCAGGCTTTCCCGCAATATTATTTAACTTATGGTAATATTGACTTCGGGACGGTGAAAGGGTATTCCGTGGAATACGATTTGCGCCGTAGTGGCGGTGTAGCTATTAATGCTAACTATACCCTGCAGTTTGCTGAAGGCTCAGGTTCAAATGCCAGCGGGGGTTATAACCTTGCCAGTACCAGTCAGCCTAATCTACGCGTATTGATTCCGCTCGACTTCGACCAGCGTCATACGTTTACTACCACTTTAGACTATCGTTTCGGAGCAGGAAAAGATTATACAGGACCTAAGATTTCCAGAAGCACTGGTGAGCCCATGCAAATTTTGAAAAACGTTGGATTTAATATGGTATTCCGTGCAGGTTCCGGCACGCCTTATACACGAATCAGACAGGCTAATTCAGATGTTTTAATGGGTGTGCTTCAGAACTCTACCATTGCTGGTAATCTGAACGGTTCATATTTACCCTGGCAGTTCCGTGCGGATTTGCGTGTAGATAAAAACTTTGAATTAACTTGGGGCAAAACAGAAGGAACTGACAGAAAGACAGCTAATCTGAATATTTATTTGCAAGTATTAAATGTATTTAACAGACAAAATATTATTAGTGTACACGCTTATACGGGAACTCCTAACGATGACGGTTATCTGTATGCCCCTACCTCTCAGAATGCACTTAGTGCTATTCAGTTGCAAGGCGGCCCAGGTTATTACCAGTCATTTACCGACCTCTATACTGCTAAACTAAATAATCCTAACTATTATAGCCGTCCGCGTGTAATTCGTTTAGGCTTGCAACTCGACTTTTAATCTTGGTTTTAATAATGAAATTTTGTAATAGCATGACACCAACAACTATGATAAAAAACCTGATACTGCCCCTCACCATTCTCAGTTTGGCAACTACAAACATGGTAGCCAGAGAGAATATAGACATGCCCGGCGAGAAGAAGAGCGCCAAGATGTCCGATGTGCAAAAGGTAATGACCGGCTGCCAGGCAGGTTCAACACAAACCGAAATTAAACTGAACAATGTGCGAACCCGTATGCTTACTTCGGGCGATATGTGGTGGGATTTGTCCAATGCCAAATATGAAGTGCCAAAAGGAAGTAATTCATATTCCTGTTTTGCCGGTTCGCTTTGGTTCGGTGGTAAAGTGGGAGGCCAGTTGCGTGTGTCGGCGATGACCTACCGTCAAAGTGGTGTCGATTTTTGGCCTGGGCCATTAGATCCCAATTCGGTGGATATTGACGCTACAACCTGTGCCAAATATGATAAACACTGGCGGTTTAACCGGGTAGATGTGGATAAGTTTCATTCGGAATGGCTGCAAACGAACGGCCATCCAACCGATCCTTTCTATCAGATTCCAAATTGGATTAAGGAATACCCGGGTAATGCCCCTTCACCAACCACGTCTTATTATTCTCTGGCTCCTTTCTATGACGCTAATAATGACATGGTTTACGATTATGCGCAAGGTGATTACCCGGCATATAATATTACCGGTGCGGCAATTCCAAATGGACAATGCAAAAAAATGCTTTTTGGCGATGAAACACTTTTCTGGGTATTTAACGACAAAGGAAACCTCCATTCGGAGTCTGATTCTCAAGGGCAGATAGGTGCTGAAATTCGTGCACAGGCTTTTGAGTTTGCTACCAGCGATGAACTGAATGACATGACTTTCTATAATTTTGAAATCATCAACCGCTCTACAAATAAGTTGGATAGTACATATTTTGCTGTGTGGGTAGATTCTGATCTTGGTAATTTTAATGATGACTATATTGGTTGTGATGTTAGCCGTGGTTTGGGCTATATATATAATGGAGATAACTATGACGAAGATTATAGTGGACAGACAGGTTATCATGCTCAACTTCCAGCATTAGGTTGCGACTTCTTTCAGGGTCCCGATGCCGATTTAAATGACGGGGTTGATAATGATCGCGATGGTTGTACGGATTGTACCTATAAACGGGATTCTGTTACCGGTGCTGTAATTGTACCCCATGTTCAAATCGATGATGAAATATTGCCGGAGCAAATTATTATGGCGCGTTTCAGTTATTATGACAACACGGGCCATCCTCAGAATGGTAACCCCGGTGGAGCTGGTAATGGCATTCAATTTTACAACCTGATGAGGGGTTTATGGAAAGATGGAACTCCGATGACTTATGGCGGAAATGGTATTAACCCTAATTCGATACCCTGCTTATTTATGTTCCCTGATAATACGGATCCAACAGGTCTGGGAACCGGTGGTGTACCTCAAGCCCCATGGACGGAGGTAACTGCCAACAATTCTCCTAATGACCGCCGTTTTCTTCAGTCAGCCGGACAATTCACGTTACAACCTGGTGCTGTAAACTATATTACCTTTGGTATGCCATGGGTGCGCACGACTACAAACAATAATATTGCGGCTATCCCTGCCCTGCAACAGGCCGATGATAAGGCTCAGGCTTTATTTGATCAATGTTTTAAGGTGTTGGATGGGCCAGATGCTCCGGATATGACCATACAGGAATTAGAAAATGAGTTGATTATCTATATGACTAATAAAACAGGTAGTAATAATTATGAGCAAAAACGTTATCACGAGATTGACGTAACTATTCCTTCTGTCTTTCCTTACGGCACTAATCAGGATTCCACTTACAAATATTACGATTTCGAAGGTTATATGGTATATCAGTTGAAAGACGCTACTGTTAGCCAAACGGATCTTGATAATAATGATAAGGCGCGTCTGATTTTTCAATGTGATGTGAAGAATGGCGTTTCCAGGTTGATTAATTATATCAATGACCCTACTTTGGGAACAGTACCTAAATTAATGACACCTGTTGCAGACGATAAAGGGATTTTAAATTCATTCCGTGTAAGAGAAGATCAGTTTGCTGAAGGTGCTAAAAGATTAGTGAACCACAAAACATATTATTTTATGGCCATAGCTTATGCTTATAATAATTTTCTTACTTATAAGCAAGATGTTCCGCCAACCACGAATGCTTCCGGAGTAATTATAGGCCACCCTGCTTCCGGTGACTATATGGGGCAGAAAAAATCGTTTCTGCGTGGGCGTAAAAATATCAAGAGCTATTCTGCTATTCCACATAACGTTTCCCCAGAAGCTTATGGATCTGTAATGAATTCCTATTTTGGTTATGGACCTAAAATTACCCGTATTGAGGGACAGGGAAATGGTGGTTATGCAGTTGATCTTACTCAGGCTTCAATAGACAAAATACTAAACAGTGCCGATAACCGTGCTGTAGAAATAGAATACGAAAACGCCCGTGGCCCGGTATACATTAAAGTGATTGATCCGCTAAATGTATGTGGGGGTGACTTTATACTTAAGTTGCAAAAGGGAGTGAAGGATAATCTTGGACATTATCAGTATAGTACCGGAAAACGCGATACTTCCTGCCTGACAAAAGGAGGTTTGTTAAGGGGTGATATGCGCTGGACTTTAACCGGAACGTATAAGGATAAAAATGGTTCTACGCATAGTGCGAACTGGACGGCTGATGTGGCCATATCGGTTGGTGAGGAACAGATTTTCACCGGTGTCAATGGTGATCCAGTTGGATTTTCTGCTACTGTAGTAAGATCGGAAGACCCGCAAAAATCTATTTTAAATCAAAAGGGTGAGGCATTAAAGGATGATTTTCTGGAATCCTCATTAACCTTTAGTGGCCCGGAATGGCTTACTGGTGTACGCGACAATGATGCCTCCAGCCCTTTTAACTGGATACGCTCCGGAACGGAAGTAAATAAAGGAGAATACAATGATGTTACCCAAAAGAATGGTGCTGCCTGGTTGTTTGCAGACCGGGATCAGATTTGGGAGAATGTAGTAGGTGGAACCTGGGCACCGTTCCGTGTTTGCGCTGGTTCTCAACCCATTACCGGGAGTATTGAGTCAGCACCAACTCCAGTATGCCCATCGTTTCCAGGATTCAGTAGTAACAACAACTTAACGCTCGATACCCGTAACCTTGCAAGTGTTGACATTGTTCTTACAGCAGATAAAACAAAGTGGAGCAGGTGTCCTGTAATTGAATTGTGTCATAAGAATACAAATGCTGTGGGGGGGCAATATAAATTCTTTAAAAGAAAGAGTCCCTCGGTTGACAAGAATGGAATGGCAAACCCAGGAGGTTCTGTGAGTAATGATGCTAATGATCCTAATTACATTGCAACTGAAGGTATGGGCTGGTTTCCAGGTTATGCAATTAATGTCGAAACTGGCGAACGCCTGAATATTGCCTTCGGTGAAAACTCTTTTGATGTAGCAAATAATGGTGCGGATATGATGTGGAATCCTACGAGTGTATACACGACCTACGTTGGTGGAAGTGTGAAATATGTTTTTGGAGGCATGCATTATATATATGTTTTCGGACATAATAGCAATGGGTATAAAAATGGACTTCCTATTGACGTGGATCGCTATGATGCAGGTGTAACCTTGCAGAAAATGTTGTCACAGTCTACAACCGGCCAATCTATTAATGATTACGCAAAACTTGTGGAAGCATACAAAGATGCGATGTGGGTTTCACTTCCTTTAACCAAAGCCGGCTATACTTTTACTAATCCTGAGAATATTCCAGGTGATGCTAAGGTACGTATCAGGGTAAGAAAGCCATTGCGTTATGGTCAGGGTGCTGGTTTTTCACCTGCTTATTCTGAAGCTGGTAATAGCTCCGTTGCAGCAGGTAATAAACTAACCTATTTAGATTCTGTAAATACCACCTGGAATTATTTTAATCCTGCTTCTTATACTATTGATACCCTTTTGGTATCACAAAATGGTAACTTCCCGATGTACAAATTTAGTACCTGGGATATGGTAACTACGATAAGAGACAAGGCAACAGCCAAAGACGCACTTTCATTAATAAATGTAGTGCCCAATCCTTACTATGGCCATTCTGCGTACGAAAAACAACGGATTGACAATTATATTAAAATAGTAAACCTGCCGCCTCAGTGTACTATTCGGATATACACAGTTAATGGAACCTTGGTGAGAACGCTGAAAAAGGATACCGATGTTACCACTGATGTGCTTTGGGATTTGAAAAACAGCAAAAACATTAGTATAGCCAGTGGATTATACATTATACATGTAGATGTTCCGGGTGTGGGCGAAAAAATACTCAAATGGTTTGGTGTTATGCGTCAGCTCGACTTACAATCGTATTAATTTATTAATTCTAAACTGCAATTAATCTGATCCAAAAGCAATTAAAACTGATGAAAAAATATAGTAAAATAGTTTTTAGTGCGGTATTAGCCGGTTCTCTTATCATACCTTCTTTTACTCGTGCCGGTAACCCTGACCGTGCCGCTTCTGCGGGTGCCGGGCAATTACTTATTAATCCTTATGCCCGCTCTTCCGGATGGGGTTATGCAGGCTCATCGAGGGTTCGTGGTCTGGAAGCGATGTTTCTTAATGTTGCTGGTACTGCCTTCACTAAAAAAACAGAGGTTGTATTAAGCCGTACTAATTGGTTGTCCGGTTCCGGTATTAACATCAACGCTTTTGGCTTAACACAAAGGGTTGGAGAAACCGGAGCCATTGGTTTGGGTATTGTATCACTCAATGCAGGAAATATTAGTACAACGACTGTGGATCAGCCTGAACCTGGACAAGGAACTTTTTCTCCCATGTTTCTGAACATCGGGCTCTCCTATGCTAAAGGTTTTTCTGATAATATCTATGGCGGGTTGACGTTGAAAATTATTTCTGAACAGATTGCGAATATGGCAGCTCGAGGCGCTTGTCTTGACGCAGGTATTCAATATCATACCGGTAAATATGACCAGATACATTTTGGCATTGCGCTTAAAAATGTGGGACCCAAAATGATTTATCGCGGTGACGGTATGTCTTTTGAAGCCAATATACTAAGTGGCTCTCAATACAATGGTACCGTATCTGGTTATACAGCCACCTTCGAGCAACGTTCTGCAGCCTTTGAACTGCCGTCTCTATTGAACATAGGCGGAGCTTATGATTTTTACCTGGGTACTGGTGGTTCCGATTCGGTACAGGCTAAAACCGATCACCGTATTACCGTTGCTGCGAATTACACTTCTAACTCATTTACTCTCGATCAATACTCGGTAGGATTGGAGTACGGATTTCGTCAGTTTTTAATGGTACGAGCAGGATATACTATTGAAAAGGGTATTACGAGTGCCGATACCCGTGTTAATGCGCTTACTGGGCCTTCTGCCGGAATAACGCTAGAATTGCCTTTTGGAACTGAAAAGAAGTCGAGTTTTGCACTTGATTACTCCTATCGGTCTACTTTTCCTTTCAATGGAGTTCATTCCATTGGCTTACGCATGAATTTGTAAAAATCTCTAATTTTTATATCTTTGCTTAAGAGTCCCGTATTTATGCGGGATTCTTGTTTTTTTAATATTTACATAACATGTCACAAATTGCCTATTATACAGAAGAAGGGTTGCAGAAGCTGCGCGATGAATTAAGTCATCTGGAAAAGGTGGAAAGACCTAATATTACCAAAGCAATTGCAGAGGCAAGGGATAAGGGTGATCTCTCTGAGAATGCCGAATACGACGCTGCCCGTGAGGCTCAGGGACTTCTAGAGCTGCGAATATCAAGGCTTAAAGAGGTAATAGTGAACGCCCGTGTTGTAAATTCAAGTCAATTGGATATCAGTAAGGTATCTATACTTACCAAAGTAAAGATTAAAAACCTGAAGAATAATGCCATGATGCAATATGTAATTGTGGCCGAAAACGAAGCCAATCTTAAAGAAGGCAAAATATCCATCGATTCTCCGATTGGTAAGGGCTTGTTAGGTAAACGCGTAGGCGATAAGGTAGAAATTACGGTTCCTGCAGGCGTTATGCCCTTTGAAGTAATGGAAATAAGTTTGTAGTATGCCTGGAATATTTGCCCGAATCGCTGCAGGAGAAATACCTTCATACAAGGTTGCCGAAAACGACAATTATCTTGCTTTCCTCGATATAAATCCCTTAACAATTGGGCATACCTTAGTTATTCCAAAAAGGGAAGTTGATTATATTTTCGATCTGGATAAAGAAGCTTATGGGGGATTAATGGACTTTTCAAGAGAAGTTGCCCTGGCATTAAAGCAGGCTATACCCTGCAAACGTATATGTGTTACGGTATTGGGCTTTGAAGTTCCTCATGCTCATATCCATCTTATACCCAGTAATTATGAAGCTGATGCCAATTTTAATAGACCTAAACTTAAATTGCAAGCTTGGGAAATGAAACAAATTGCAGAAAAAATCACCACTTTCATCCCATTTAAACATTAATTGCTAACGCTAGCCGTTTTTTTTTGTGGCGGACGCCTTCTGGCGTTTTTGCTACCGCTACTGCCATAACGATTTTTTGCTGCAGTACTAAGATGTTGATTGGCTTTACTGGGGTCAAATTTCCCTTCCTTTTTTCGCGGGTCTTTATTCAAACGCGTCAGCAGAAAATAAGCTCCAATTCCAATTAGAAACATTCCGCCGAATATGTATATTGTGTATTCCGGCTTAAATCCATCGGGACTCGCACCGTCATTCATATTAAACTTATCCTTCTGCGCATTCGCTGATAGCGCAACACAAAACAAGAATAAACTTGCATATACTTTGCGGCTTATAAGGAAGCTGTATTTTTCTTTTGTCATTTTGTTGAAGGTTTTAGATTGTAAGAACATTAACCCGATAATGAACGAATTGTTTTGCTTTTTATTGTACCTCTTCTTAAGTATGTTTTGAAGTGGGACAAAGTGTATTTGTAGAGCTTAAAAATAAATTCATCATAGGCTCAAGCAAATTTATCGAAAAAAATCAGCAAAAATTCAAATTTTTATTATGAAATATTCAGCTCCAATTGTTAATAAGCCGCCTTATTTACCGACAAAATAAGGGGTTTTCCTGAAAAATGCATGAATAATATCTTTTTCTGTATGCCTTTTTTAGGTTTTAGAAATGGAGACAATGGATCACATAATGTGTACATTAACGCCGATTAGAAATCGATTTTGCGCCCATTTTTCTTTCAGTGGATTGGCCTGAACATATTCTTATATATTGGCATTTACCAATGTAATCCAGGCCGAGCCGGCAAAATGGTTTTTGGATCATATCTCGTAAACATTGGTATGATTAGGATTTGTGGGCATCTGCACATCAACAATACAATCCATCAACAAAAAGATAGGGTTTAGCGAGGCGATTTGACCATAATTTTTTGAAATGGAAGGAAAGATGTGTATATTTGCGGTCGTAATTTTAATAAATGTGTTAGGGGACCTAAAGTCCCCTAAGTTTTTTCAGGAACGCAATGATTAGCGAAGCACTTATAAAACAATTGGCAGAAGAAAAACTGAAAGGTAGTAATAAGTTTATCGTTGACCTAAAAGTGAAGCCTGCGAATAAAATTGAAGTGCTTATTGATGGCATGGAACGCATTGCTATTAGTGATTGTGTGGAACTTAGCAGACATATCGAATCCGGCCTTGACCGTGAGAAAGAAGATTTCGAATTACTTGTTTCTTCGGCGGGAATAGATGCGCCATTTAAAGTAGAAAAGCAATACGAAAAAAATGCAGGCAGGGAGGTTAGTGTGCTTACCAAAGAAGGTTTAAAAATTACAGGGAAATTGTTGGGGCTGGAAAACGACGAAGTAAGTATTGAGACGAAAAGAACGGAACGCATTGAAAAGGGTAAGGGAAAACAGACAATTACCGAAAATTTAAGATTAGCGTTAAGTCAAGTAAAGGAAACCAGGTTAATTTTATCATTTAAATAACAATAAAAATGCAAGCTGTAAATTTAATCGAATCATTTGCGGAGTTTAAGGATATCAAAAATGTTGATCGCGTAACACTCATGTCTATTATTGAGGACGTATTCCGCAGTATGTTAGTTAAAAAATTCGGTTCGGATAAAAATTTCGACATCATTGTGAACCCTGATAAAGGTGATATTGAAATATGGAAAAACAGAGTGATTGTGGATGATGAGTTTGCTGAAGATTCATTTGATTATGACCCCAACAAACATATAAGCCTTAATGAAGCGAAAAAAATAGAGCCTGATTTTGAAATTGGCGAAGAACTTACGGTACCTGTAGTATTGGAAGATTTTGGCCGCCGCGCTGTGTTAGCGGTTAGGCAAAACCTGGTGCAAAAGATACTTGAATTAGAGAAGAATGAGATTTATAACAAATACAAAGAGCGTGTGGGTGATGTAATTACTGCTGAGGTGTATCAGATTTGGAAAAAAGAATTGCTCTTGCTGGATGATGAAGGTAATGAGTTGATCCTGCCCAAACAGGAACAAATACCTACTGATTTTTTCAAGAAGGGAGACAATGTTAAAGCGGTGGTTTCAAAAGTGGAAATGCGTAACGGAACACCGGTGATCATTCTTTCGCGTACTTCGCCTTCTTTCCTGGAAAGGTTGTTCGAGCTGGAAGTTCCGGAGATATTTGATGGTTTAATTACCATTAAGAAAATTGTTCGCGAACCGGGCGAACGTGCTAAAGTAGCGGTAGAGTCTTACGATGAGCGTATCGATCCTGTAGGAGCTTGTGTAGGAATGAAAGGATCCAGGATACATGGTATTGTGCGGGAGCTGAAGAACGAGAACATTGATGTTATTAATTTCACCGGCAACCCGAACCTGTTTATTCAACGGGCACTTAGTCCGGCCAAAATTACTACCATAAAAATTGACGAGGATCATAAGCGTGCAGATGTGTACCTGAAACCCGATCAGGTATCACTGGCCATAGGTAAGGGTGGTTATAACATTAAGCTGGCAGGAAGATTAACCGGCTATGAAATAGATGTTTATCGCGATGTGGAAGATGCCGATACCGAAGATGTTGATTTGGATGAGTTTGCAGACGAAATAGAACACGGTATCCTTGATGAACTGAAGGCTATCGGTTGCGACACGGCCAAAAGCGTACTTGACCTTTCTGTGGATGAATTGAAGCGCCGCACTTCACTTGATGAAGGAACCATTAAGGAAGTAAGGGAAATTCTCCAGTCCGAGTTTGAAGATTAATTATCCCGGGTCTTTTGCCTGGCCGTGCAAGAGCCCGCTGTTTTTTTAAATACGTGCACTTACGTTTTAATATGTCAGAAACAACAAAAATACTGCGTTTAAGCAAAATTGCGAAAGAGTTCAATTTATCGTTGCATACGATAGTTGATTTCCTTTCCGCTAAAGGCCATAAGGTAGAGGCCAATCCCAATGCCAAAATCGGCGACGAAGAATACCGTTTGCTGATGAAGGAATTTCAGGGAGATAAATCGGCCAAAGAAGAGGCGCAACAGGTTTCCCAAATCATCCGCGAAAAGAAGGAAACTATTGCACTGGAAGATGTAAAGGTAGGTGCGAAGCGCAAGCAGGATGAAACAGATGATAATATTATCATTAAAGACCTTACCACGCCCTCAGCTACCGATAAAGTACTGGAGAGCCTGGTAAAGAAGGAAAGGGAAAGAATTGCTGAAGAACTGAAACAGGTGGCTGCAAAGACTCCGGTGCAGGAAGAAAAGAAGGAAGAGGAAGTGCAGAAGGAAAAAGCACCGGGAGTGAAAGTGGTTTCAAAGATAGACCTGGATGCTATTAACGCCAAAACCAAACCTGATAAGAAAACCCGGAAAAGTAAAGAAGCAGAATCAGAACAGGAACAGATTGATGGCAAGAAGAAAAAGGCAGCGAAGGAAAAAACAGAAGAAGTAGCAGAAACAAAAACTGCTGTTGAAGAAAACCCGGTAGTAGTAAGTGTGCCGGAAGTTGTAGTAGAAACGAAGCAACCGGAAGAGCAAAAAGAGGATTTTCTGGAGACGAGAATACAGAAACTGGAAGGCCCAAAAATAATGGGCAAGATAGAACTTCCTGTAGAACGTAAACCTATAGCATCTTCCGAAGGACATAAGCTTGGAGCTGAAAAGAAGAAGCGTAAACGGATTAAAAAAGGAAGCATTTCGGCAGAGGAGATAAAGAATGTAGGTAAGCAGCAGGCCACTCTGGCTAAGGAAAAGTTCAAGGAGCGCGACAGAACTCAGAACAAAGGAGGAAATCAGCGTCGCGAATCGAAACCTGCTCTTACCGATGAGGAAATACAGGCTCAGATAAAAGAAACTCTGGCGCGCTTAAGTAATCAGGGAGGAAAATCAAAAGCATCCAAGTATCGCCGTGAAAAACGAGAAATGATACAGGAGCGTATGCAGGAAGAACAGGAACAGATAGAGGCGGATAAGAAAGTAATAAAAGTTACCGAGTTTGTTTCAGCGAGTCAGTTGGCGCAAATGATGAATGTTCCGGTAAACGGTATTATTTCTACTTGTATGTCATTAGGTTTGTTCGTTTCTATTAATCAGCGCCTTGATGCGGAAACTATTTCGATTGTGGCGGAAGAATACGGGTACAAAGTAGAATTTGTTACTGTAGAAGCCCAGGTAGCTATTGAAGAAGAGGAAGATAAATCCGAAGACCTTATGGAACGCCCGCCCATTGTTACGGTTATGGGGCACGTGGATCATGGTAAAACATCTTTGCTTGACTTTATTCGGAAAACAAATGTTATTGCAGGTGAGGCAGGAGGTATTACTCAGCACATCGGTGCTTATAACGTAAAACTCGAAAGTGGGAAGTCTATTACCTTCCTTGATACCCCAGGACATGAGGCCTTTACGGCTATGCGTGCCCGTGGAGCCAAAGTAACCGATATTGCTATTATTGTGATAGCTGCCGACGACAGTGTGATGCCTCAAACCGTTGAAGCCATTAATCATGCGCAGGCTGCAGGTGTTCCGATGATATTTGCCATTAATAAAATTGACAAGCCCGGTGCTAATCCGGATAAGATACGCGAAGCGCTGGCCAATATGAATATTCTGGTGGAAGAGTGGGGTGGTAAATACCAGTGTCAGGAAGTAGCTGCCAAACTCGGCAAAAATATGGATTTGTTGTTGGAAAAGGTATTGCTGGAGGCCGAATTGCTAGAGTTAAAAGCTAATCCCAAGCGTAATGCCAGCGGAACAGTTATAGAGTCATCGCTGGATAAAGGCAGGGGATATGTATCGACTATTCTGGTTGAGAACGGTACACTGAAAATGGGCGATACTATACTTGCCGGTTGCTATAGTGGGCGCATTAAGGCCATGCACAATGAGCGTGGACTAATAGTAAAAGAAGCTGGGCCTGCTATACCGGTTACTATACTTGGTTTGAATGGAGCTCCTCAGGCCGGCGATAAGTTCAATGTAATGAATGACGAGCGTGAGGCAAGAGAAATAGCCAACAAACGTTTGCAATTGCAGCGCGAACAAGGCATACGTACCCAGAAACATATTACACTGGATGAAATTGGCCGCCGCCTGGCTATCGGCGACTTTAAGGAACTGAATATCATTGTTAAAGGTGATGTGGATGGATCTATCGAAGCGCTCGCCGACTCCTTGTTAAAATTGTCAACCGAAAAAGTAGCTGTGAACATCATTCACAAATCGGTGGGTGCTATCAGTGAAAGTGATGTAATGTTGGCTTCAGCTTCCAATGCCATTATTGTTGGCTTCCAGGTAAGACCTACTGCTAATGCACGCAAACTGGCTGAAACCGAACAAATTGATATACGTCTGTACTCTATTATCTACGATGCCATCAATGAAGTAAAAGCGGCCATGGAAGGTATGCTGGCTCCTGAGTTTGAAGAGAAGATTACCTGCAACATTGAAATACGCGAAGTGTTTAAAATCAGTAAAGTGGGTACCATTGCGGGTTGTTATGTGTTGGATGGCAAAGTGAACCGCAATACCAAAGTTCGTATTATACGCGATGGTATAGTTGTACACAGCGGTAGTTTAGGTTCGCTGAAACGCTTTAAAGATGATGTGAAAGAGGTAGCCGCCGGTTATGAATGCGGTTTGAACATTGATAAATTTAATGATATCCAGGTGGGCGATATTATTGAGGGTTACGAAATGGTTGAAGTAAAAGCCAAATTGTGATTTTTCAATAACATCGAGTGAAAGAATAAAATTATATATTATCTTTGTGTTCTAAATGTTCTTAAAATTATTGCAAAGTTTTAAGATTTTGTTTTAAAGAGGAATTAACCCGGCTGGCTATAGCGTCCTTACGGATGTCGGGAAGATTTACTTGGTCTTTTTCATTTCGGGTGTTCATATAAATAATGGGGAATTAGCTCAGCTGGCTAGAGCGCTTGCATGGCATGCAAGAGGTCACCGGTTCGACTCCGGTATTCTCCACTTAACGCCTCCGCAGAACGGGGGCGTTTTTATTCTGTAATCCATACTACATTTATATTATTTATTCATCGTCTATAGATGAGTATTGTGTTGGTCATAGCAAGAATCTGAACGATCGGATGTTTCGTCATTCCAATTCAGGGAGTAATACCTTTAGGTGTAGAAACACAATATTAACCTTTAAGCCTTAATCGGCTTTAGCGTTTCCCCGTGGACATAAGCGGATAAGTATTTTTTGTAAATTGCTTAAACCTAAAGACAGCATAATCATCTATACCTTGTCTCATTTTATACAAAAAGTAAAACTTCAACCTATGAATAAAATAATTATTTTGCTGCTTTCTGTTGTATTGTTAAAATCGGGAGTAGCGCAAACCACTTTCAGTGAACACATTGCCCCTGTTTTTTTTTAAAAAATGTGCCTCCTGTCATCATACCGGAGCCATAGCTCCCTTTTCTTTAGATAATTATACTGATGCCTATAACAACAGCTCATCCATACTCAGTGCGGTAAATGCAGGCACTATGCCGCCATGGCCACCAGATACTGCCTATACCCGTTTCTCACACGAACGCATATTAACGCAAACCGAAAGACAGGCTATTATTGATTGGGTGAATAATGGGGCTCCGCAAGGAAATCCTGCTCTTACTCCACCGGTGCCGCTTTATCCTACAGGTTCCGCACTTGGCACACCAGACCTTGCTTTGCAAATTCCAACCTATACGAGTATGGCTACTTCTGTAGATGAATACCATTGCTTTACACTACAAACCGGCCTTTCGCAAACGCGCTATATTAAAGCCATGGAGGTTATACCAGGCAATCCGGCCATAGTACATCACGTGCTGGTATACGTAGATACGTCAAATGTAATTAATAGTGGCAATTGTGGTGGTTTAAACGGCAACAGTCTCAAGCTGATCGGAGGCTTTGTTCCCGGATCATCACCTACAATATTTCCCCACGGTGGCAATACCAATATGGGTATAGCCCTGCCGGCCGGAAAAAATATTGTGGTACAAATACATTACCCTAAAGCTACTGCCGGTGAAGTGGACAGTACAAAGGTAAATTTCTTCTTTTATACCCCGGCACTAAGTGTAAGGCCTTTGAGTGTAGATCCGCTTATTCAGAACTGGAGTTTGCTAATACCTGCTAATACGGTGAAAACGTACAATGCCCAGTTTCCTTCGGGTTCTCAGGTTATACCCGGAAACTACTCGATCGTTGGTGTTATGCCTCACATGCATCTTTTGGGGCAGAGTATGGTGGTGTTTGCCAAAGACTTCTTTGGCGATACAATACCACTCATTCGCATCAATAATTGGGATTTTCATTGGCAAGGTTTCTATCAGTTCAGCCATATGGTGAAAATCCCTTTGGGTAGTCGTATCTATGCGAAAGCAGTATATGACAATACGGTGAACAACCCCGATAACCCCAACAACCCTCCTCAGTTGGTTACGGCGGGCGAACAAACCACTGACGAGATGTTTATGGCCTATTTTCAGTATTTGCCGTATCAAACCGGTGACGAACTGTTGGATTTGGATACTATGACGAGTATGCCATTGACAGTAAAAACAACGCTGAAAGAAGAAATACTTGCTTCCCTTATGCTTGTGCCTAACCCGCTCAGCAACGAAACCAGTATACAATACGGTCTTCCGGAAAGTGGGCAATTGCAAATAAAAGTGTTGGATGTGACAGGTCGTGAAATAATGACGGCATTTAATGGTTATCAGCAGGAGGGTATCCATAGCTTCGCACTGGATGCCTCGTTACTTCCTGAGGGAATTTACCTGGTAAGATTAATACACTCAGGTACAGCGCTGAGTAAAAAAATGCTTGTGAGCCGTAGGAAATAGAAGCAGCCCACATTGATTATGCCGACCCTAAATAGTTATAACCAGCCGACCGAATGGAAAATGGGTCGGAGTCATGTTTCCAAACGCTATTAATCCAATTCAAGAGTGCTTTGACCAATAACTACGCCATCGGCAGTTATTTCCACAATATATTTACCAGGAATAAGTGGAGCATTGCCTTCGCAAAGAGCGGTTACACCTATTTCAGAATTGTTATAACTGATAATTGTTTTGCCGGCGTAATAACCTGGAGAGCCATTAAAAAAAAAGCGATAACTTTCATCATAGCTTTTGGCCATTTCTTTGCCATCAGGAGTCATGATACGAACAAAAACAGGCTTATCTCCGCTTTTGGCTATCTTATTCTCGCCAAGGGTAAACGAAACACGAATAACATCTGCCCGACGGGCTTTTGAGGTGGTCACCTGTTTTTTACCACCGGATTTCAGATTAATCCCATTTACAACAATGTTAGAGCAGGATAGAATAGATCCTTTATTGATAGTAGCCTGTAGCTGTTCCTTTTCTTTGTTCAGTGTAGTGGTTTTGTCTTTTTCTTTGCTCAGGTCTTTTAGTACATCATTCTTTTCCACAATGAGTTTCTGGTTCAAAGTATTCAGGGAGTCTATAGTGTGTACATAACCTTTCATAATGTTTCGCAGTGTTTCAGCCTCCTTTTTTAGTTTGCCGATCATGTAAGCGTCACCTTTATGTTTTTCAGCTTCTTTCAGTAATTCTTCAATTTGCGCCCTTTTCTCATTAATTTCTGCCTGAAGATTAACGTCATTGGTCTGCAGGGTAGCATATTCATCCTTTAATTTCAGCAGATCGCCTCTTACATTATCGCGTTCCACAACTACCTGTTGGTAAATTACTTCCCGTTCTACAACTTTCTTTTGTTCTAAATTGAGCAGGTATATGAGCAAACCGTTTCCGGCTATAGAAATACCCAAGAGTATCCATGCTATAATCCCCTTCGTTTTTTTATCTTCCTTTTCCCGCTGCTTATTGTCGTTTTCCATGTCGTTTTAATGTTGAACAAAAATAATACTTTTACTACAAATGCGTTTCTTTGCATTTTATTGTAAAATTCACAATTTTCAGCTAATAGGTACCGCCTCTTTATAAATACTTTATTAAAAAATGTTAAGTGACCTTCTTTCGCTTTTTTATCCTGTTTGCTGCGCCGCCTGTGCCCGCCAGTTATTAAAGCACGAGCAGCATATCTGTAATTTCTGTTACCTTAATCTACCCCGCACCAATTATCACTTGCAAGACGACAATCCGGTGGCCCGGCTTTTTTACGGACGGGTGTCCGTACAATACGCCAGCAGTTATTACCGGTTTACCCGTTCTGGAAAGGTGCAGAAATTATTGCACGCCCTAAAGTATAAAAATAAGCGGGAGATAGGACAAACCATAGGCCGCTGGACCGGTGAAGATCTGGTAAAACATACCTCGTTCGCACTCGCAGATATGATCATTCCAGTTCCGCTTCACCGAAATAAACAGAAAAGAAGAGGGTATAATCAAAGCAC
>JACCDG010255199.1_pt1 | contig 20304 bp, 36 predicted proteins | sample 7442471 | NCBI WGS metagenome assembly JACCDG01 (sample SAMN15323444, study PRJNA562643) | freshwater metagenome | isolation source: river surface water | place: USA:Blue River Watershed | collected 2017-08-17 | reverse complement strand
GTGTCACGGTCGCCATCAGCGCCCACCCGCGAACAGCAAGCCCTGCGTTTCTGCCACCCATGACGACGGCGCGTGCGCCATCTCAATTCGGTCCCTGATCACAACGGCCCTCCCTTCCTTCGTCGCGGGCTGATACGTCCCGCGCCAAGCAGAATCAATCCCGATGTTTCTCGCAATATTCGTGGAGTCTGCAGACGCCAATGGCACGACCGACACGACGCGCGCATCTAACATGCGAAGCCCATGCAATCGAATGCGTGGGCGTCCGCGGGCATCGGAGACGACACGTACAGCCTCGGCCATCCGATCCCACCACCGAGAGCTTCCGACTCGCGCGAACTCACCAGACGACCCCAAGCAGACACGGGGCCAGTCGGACGCCAGCCGTTCCAGTCGTTGCAAGGCCTCATGCAGGTGCCAGACGGGCGCCCCGAGTTGCCCCCACGGCCATTCGCGCACCAGGGCGTCGTTGTCGGCTTCTGATCCGTCGATCACATCCGGAATCACCGCAAAATCAAGGGCTGGCACCCTGTGCGCCTCGACCCACGCGTAGTACTGCATCCAGTTAGTGACTGCACGACCAGCACGCCACGCCGAGAACGCACCATTGTCGAGCGCAAACGACTGGCACACCGCCATCGCCGTCGTCACTTGATCCGGGTGCGCCCATGACACAAACGCGTGTCTGCCACGCACGGCGGCCACAGCAGCCGTCTCGGGCGTGATTGGCAATCCGTGATAATGGATCACGCAACGCGCCCCTTGATGATCCGGACATCGAGACAGGCTCGACACCATGCCGTGACGCTTGGCTCGCCACACTGCGCGCACCGCTTCATCGATCGACGCTTGCAGTACGACGCCTTCTTCGCGGACAAGCAGGACCGGCACATCGTTCGGCCTTCCACGCGCGAGGCTCGGCAACCGTATCTGCACCGGGTCACGGTCGCCATCAGCGCCCCCAATCCAGACGAATCTCCGGCAGATATGGCCACGCCCACACCAGCAGGCCCACGATGATCGCGCCCGCCGCGAATCCAGCCACCGCCACCGTCACGATTGCCCGGCCGATCGCGTCGCCGTAGCCATAACCCGCCATCTCAGGCCCCCTTGCGGCGCTCGGCCGCGTGCAGCGCCTCTGACAGCCGCTCGAATGCGCCGCGCATGTTGACGATCTGGTCTGCGTACTCGCTGATGTGATGCACCACGTCCATGCGGTCGGGATTGTTACTCAGCCGCTTGGCCTCAGCCTCGGTGTAGAGCCCCGCGCCCCACAGGCCGAAGTAGCCGCCACTGTTCGGCCCCCAGAACCTGCCGTTCTGCGCGTTGTAGATCAGCCACTCGCGCCGCATATCGTCTGGTCGCGCCATGCTACGCCCCCTCCCGCATCTGCCGTGCCCGTGCGTCCTGCTCACGGTGCGACGGCCACGCGATGTCGCGTCGACCGCTGCCCCAGCACCGATCGCACACGCCCTGCGTCGGCGTCATGCCACCCACGCCGTTGCGCCACGTTGATGTGGTGCCGTACGTGTAGACGCCGAATCCGTTGCACCGGAGGCAGTGCTGACCCTCAGGCACGCCACGGCTTTCCAGCATCCACTGCCACACTTGATCCGATGTCCACTGCGGCATTTAGCGCCCCTCCATCGCTTTCGCCCGCGACCACACCTCGCGCTCGTAGTCGATGAGGTCGCGCCACAGCGGCGGCAAGCGCCCCGCCCGCACGTCCGCCCAGCCGTCCACGATCGCCGTCAGCAGCCGCCAGCCGAGATACGCCACCACCAGCACCACGCCCAGCGGCCAGAGGACGCGTTCCACCCAGGTGTCACGGTGGACCGTCATGTCCGGATCACCCGCACCGGCTGTCCGTACTCAGCCTCGAAGTGCTTGCGCTTCCAGCGCCCCAGCGGCAGATCAAGGCCCTTCACGTCCTCCACCACGCGCGCACCGAAGCAAGTTTCGTAGGCGAAGTCCGCGATGTAGGCGCCGATCAGCACGCCGCCGACGTGCAGCGTGAAGCGCGGCTGCAGCACCAGCCCGCGAATCTCGCCGGCCTTCTCCAACAGCCGCAGCTCGACGTACCGCGCGCCTTCGGCCTTCGAGGCGAAGCGGTGCCCGTCGATGGTGACGGCCTTGGCGAAGAACTTGTGCCGGGCCTTCACAGCCCCAACGCGCCGAAACCATGCGCCCACGTCTTGCGCTCGACCTTCGGCGCGCGGGCCTTACGCGCCACGCAGGGCGCATGCACCGCCGACGCCGGGTCGTTGGTGTCGAGTAGCCGCCACAGGTCGCCGTGGACGATGGGCTGTCGGCACCGGCAGCACGGCACGTCATGCGGGCCGTTGGTCCACACCCGATGCACGACGCACCGCTGGCCCTCGCGGTCGACGCGCGCCACGCACAGCGGCACGACGCACGCGTAGGGCTTCTCCGGCTTCTGGTTGCGCTTGAACTTCTTCACGGCTACATCTCCCGCAGCTCGAAGCGGTTGAAATCATCGACCACGACGACACGGGTTCGCGTGCCGCCGTACTTCGTCGAGACCTGCACAGGCGTCAACGCCAGCGACGGCCGCTCGGCCAGCATCCGGTCGATTTCCTCTTTCAGTTCACCGAGAGTCACGCTGCACCGCCTTCCATGTCGGTTTCGGGCACGCGTTCGACGCGCTCCGCTTCACCTCGCCCGTCGCCACGATCACCCCACGCCGCACCAGGCGACGCACCACCCCGCCCCACGCCTTCGGGTTCTCCGGCGGACGCACCGCGCAGCCCGCCGGATCGCACGCCCACGCCCGCGCGTCCTCGAACAGCCATCCAGGCGCGTGCTGCACCGCGTAGAGCCCGATCGCGTGGCACGCCTGCTCAAGCCACAGCCGGCCGCGTTCGCGTGTCACCTTCGCCAGCGCACGGTCAGCGGCAGCGTGTCTCCGCTGCACGGGTGTCGGCTCAGGCGCGGCGAAGTCGAAACCGGGTTGGGTCATGCGGTACGCCTCGACGCGTCGTGCACGTCATGCACCGGCGTCCGGCGCCCACGGTTGCGGCGATTCCAGCCGAGCCCGTAGCCATCACGCAAGCCCAGCCGATACGCCTCTCCGAGCGTCTTGCAGCCGGCGAGCTTGGCCGACACCTTCGAGGGCCGCCGCTGGTTGCGCAGGGCTTCGAGCCCACGCATGCGGGCCGCGATGTTCGCGGGCGTCCGCGCGTCGCGCTCCTGCGCCCCGCACGTCTTAGAGCAGCACCGCTGCGACTTGCGGAAGGGGTGATACACCTCGCCGCACCAGACGCAGACCTGCGTGTATTTCCGCCGCTCGCGTGTGCCCATATCACACAGCCTCCGAATCAGGTTCGCGGGCCGGCGGCAACGCCAACGCCGGCGGTGCGCCCTCCATCAGGCGCAGCGCGTGCGCGTGGCAATCGCACCGCACCATGCCGCGTTCGGTTTCTCGCCACGCCGAGCCGTGGCAGTGCTCGCACTCGGCGATCACCTGGGCGCTGCGGTCACTCGCCGCCTTGCGGAGCTTCGCGATGTCGGCCGCGCACGCCTCGCGCAGGTCGCCCGGCCGCGGCATCCACTTCGGCCCGGACGACAGCAGCGACTCGACGCCCCGCCGCAGCACGTCCGCCGGCACGTCCTTGAGGCAGAGAATCCACGCCACCGCCGCATCCGCCACCGCCTGCGGGCTACGCAGATCGGCCGGCCGCGTCGCGGCCACCAGCGGCCCCAGTACCTCGGCGAGGAAGAACGCTCGCGCCTCGCGAGTTCTGGCGTCCCAGATCGGTTCAGACACGGCGCAGCGCCTCCCGCACGCCAGCCAGGGCATCAGGCGTGCGACTCGGCGCCGCCTCGGGCGGGAACTCGATGGCGAGCTGGCGCTCCCAGAACTCCCACGGGCGCCCGGACGGCACGCCCTTCGGCACCGACGACTCGAAGCGCGCCCGCACGCGCTTGGCGAACGCCATCGCCTCGGCCTCGCCACCCAGCCGCGTCGCCAACTGGCCGAACACGTCGGCCGGCAGGCAGAACCAGTCGCAGAACCCGACCGTGTGCCGACCGTGGACGCGGTCCCACTCGAGCGGCGACGGGTGCCGAATCGGCCCGGACTGCCGCATCGGCGGCGGTTCCCCCGACACCCCCTCCGAAGAACCCGAAAGAGCCTGAGCCGAGACAGAGAGAGAGCCAGAGCCCGTGTGCGCGTCCCGCGTGCGCGAGGAATCCGGCGTCGTTCCTGCTGGATTCCGGTTGGAATCCGGTTGGGTTCCAGCGCCTTTCCGTTGACGATCCGCCGCACGCTGCGCCTCGACTTCGGCACGGCTCGGGTTCCATTCGAGGAAGTCGTGGACGCGGTAGCCGCGCTCGTCTCGATGCCACAGCCCAGCCGCCACGAGTGCCGCCGCAGGGCGCTTCCAGGACGGCGCACCAGGCACCAGCGTCGGCAGCATCTTGTCGGCGATGAACCCGTCCGTCAGGTGCTCGCGGCAATAGCAGATGCCACAGAACCAGAACCACGCGGCGACCGGCCCGGCCTCCACGATCTTCGGGTGCGTACGCACGCGGTCGTCGATCTTGAGCCAGGCCATTACGACAACACCCGATCTGCGCCGACCTGCCGCACGGACGCGACGGACACCACCAACCCGAACATGTCGCCGCCTTGTCGTTCCACGGCATCAAGGACGGCAACCGGAACGTCAGCGCCGAAGCACACCAGGGCAGACACTTCACCGAAATACACCCCCACACTCGGGGCAATGACCTCGGCGTAGAACGCTGGCCGCTCTTGGAACACGCGTCCGAGCCATTCGTATTCCAGCCCTTGCAACTCTCCGCGCTTGTTCTGGTGAAACAGGGCATGACACGCCCGGCACAGCACCGTCAGATCGTCGTCGCGCTCGCTTCCGAGACGGGCATACGTGCGGTGGTGCGCGTCGAGCGTGTCGCCTGAACCGTTGCAGACCTGGCACCGATGCCCAACGCGCGCTTTTGCGGCTGCCGCACGTTCGCGCCACGCGTCCGAACTCAGGTAGTCGCGATACTCGCGGTATCCCATCTGCATCGCCCTCCACGGCGAGCCCCCAAGGTTGAAAGTTCGGCGGGCAGGTGGTTGGAGTGTCCACCGTTCGGGAATGACCCTAGCCCGCCGAAGTGTTGCGCCTCGTGATTCTACATACGCCGTAGCGCATGTCAAGCGACTTGTCGCGCGGCTTCTTTCTGCGCCAGCCGTTCCAGGCGGCGCCGCTCTTGCTCTTTCGCCTTGCGATACTGATCGGGGGCCTCAAGGTAGATGCCATCCTGTTCGGCGGCCATCTCCAACACGCCCTCGATCAGCTTGCAGAACTTCGCCTTACTCAGCCGCGCCGTGCTCGTCTCGTTCGGCAGGTAGATCACCTCGCCCGTCACGGGATGCGCCAGCTCGAGCCGGCCGAACACCTCGCCCAGCACGAACAGCTTGAGCCCGTCGATCGTCCACCCGCCTTTCGACTCGGGGCCGGCGGCCAGCCATGCGGACACGAGCGCATGGAGCGCCCGATTCTGCGGGTCGGTGCGCTTGGCGTCGTGCGGGTAGAACTGCGCGACGATGACCTCGCCCGCGTGCCGCCGTTTCAGCCAGGCGCGGGCGTGCTTCGGGTGCGCGAACGAGACGCGGCCGTCCGCGTCGATGCTGACCTCCCACTCGGGGATGTCGGCGCGTTCCTTCACTTCGCCGCCCTCGCGCTCGCCTCGCGCTCACCCGCCGACACGTAGCCGCCGCCGTGGTAGGCCGCGAAGTCCGCCGCGTCCCGCGCCTCGCCAGCCGCCGCCTCACAGTCCGCACACCGCGGCGTCGAGCCGTAGGCGCGGACGTAGTCGAGATTCACCGCCGGGCGCCGGGCCCCGCGCACGTCGAAGCAGATCGAGCAGAGCAGCCTCATGCGGATTCCTTCGCGTTTCTGAGAAGATGGGCGGCCATCCTCTCGTGACTGCTCTCGCTCCAGTTGGGCCGGGCATGGTCCTTGTGCTGCGCGCAATACCCGCGCTGGGTCTGCGTTGCGCAGCGGTAGAGCGCTTTCTTTTGGCACTCAGGCACCATGCAGATCGTCTTGTCTGCCTTGTAGAATCGGGCGCCGCCTCGCGGACTCATGCGGACTCCTTGAGCGCATCGCGCCAGCCGGCGCGTACGCCGGCCTTGTAACCGCTCTGGTACTGCTGGCGCACCACGCGCCGCAGCTCGGCGATCCCCGCCGCCGTGATGCCCGGCCATGTCGCGCGCAACGCCGCCAGCGCGCGCGCCTCCCTGACCTCAGCTGAACGCCGCCCCGCGCACAGCTGCCGGTCGGCCACGAACCCAGCCGGCAGCGCCAGTGCCGCACACCGCCGGCTGCAGAACCGTTGCTTGGTATGCCGCGACAGGTAGAGCGCCCCGCACCCGGGCCGCTGGCAGAACCGCCGATGCCGTTGGAGCTTGGGTTGCCAGGCCATCTAGAACGGCCCCCCCGCCGCGGCCACGACCGGCCGCCGCCGCAACACGCCCAGCCGTTCGCCGAGCTGCCGCGTCAGCGTGACGTCGGCATCACAGTGCGACCGGATGGCGTCCCAATTGCCCGCCTCGTACAGCTCGGCCACATGCCGCCCGCTGAACCCGTCCGACACGTCGAGCCCGAACCGCCGCGCGAACCACACCAGCGACCGCGCCGGCAGCGCGCCCCGGAACGTCAGCAGCTCGAGCAGGTCAGGATGGGGCGACCGATAGCGGTCCAGATTCAGATCAGGCGCCGGCACGCCCAGCAGCCGCGACCGCACCATCAGCAGCGGCAGGTCGAACGCGCGGCCGTTGAACGTCACCAGCGGGAACACCACGCCACGGTCGACCGCCGCCGACCAGAACTCGCGCAACATGGCCGCTTCGCGCGCCTCGTTGTTGATGACCTCGACGCGGTTCACCTCGTCGGTTTCGTGGCACCAGCCCAGCGCGACCATGCGCGCCGTGTAGGGGTAGAGCGCCGCGCGCTCGACCTGTTCGCGCTGCTTCTCCGCGACGTAGGCGGCGATCTTGTCGGGGTCCTTGTAGTTCGCCGGGGCGCTGACCGGCTCGGCCAGCGCCTCGGCGCCCACAATCGCCACCGTCTCGCAGTCGACGATGATCGCCATGACCTAGAACGGGATGTCGTCGTCGGTGATGGCGCCGGGCATCGGCTCATCCTCGACCGGCGGCGGCGCGCTGGCGCGGCCACGGCTGGCCGGCGGCACCGCCGAGCCCGGCCGATCGTCGATGCGGATGGCGTCCACGCGCTTGCCCTGGTAGTCGACCTTCGTCGGGTAGATGGTCACGGCCCAGCCGTGCCAGTCGTCCGAATCGTCCGACCGGCACACTTCCTCGAGCCGGTTCCAGTTGGTCTTGTTGAGGACCAGCGTTTTGTCTTTGCCGGCGAAGTGCAACACGGCTTTCGTGTCGTCGCCGATCTTCTCCATCGTCACGTCTTCGATGGTCAGGCGGACGGCCTTACCCTGTAGATCGCTGGCTTTCAGGTAGTCGGACTGGAACACGTCGTTACGCTTCACGGGTCACCTCGAATCGCGCGGACAGGTCCGCGCCCATGCGTTCGTCATCCTCCGACGTGGTGGCGGCCCAGAAGTCCGCCTCCGCGTCGTCCATCGCTTCCGCGTGGCACTTGCCACACGTCGACCCGCGCTGCTGGTGCGCCTCGCACCAGTCCACGCGCGCCTCGTCGAGCGACCAGTCGTTGCCGTGGTCGCGGTCGTAGTCGGCATCCGAGCCCCAGCGGTCAGGAAACACGCGCCCTCCCCGTCTCCACGGCTGCAGCCGTGGCAAACTGCGCAATCACCCGGAGCTGCGCGCGCCGCTCGGCCGTCAGCGTCCGCCAGTCGTCGCCGGCCAGGTCGGCGAGATGGAACGCCAGCCCGTCCAGATCGGTCTCGTGCTCGGCCTTCGCCGGATGGTCGAGAATGCGGGCGCTCATGCCGCCACCCCATCGCGCCACGCCTCAAACCAGCGGGCCACCTTGTCGCGCGCTTCGCGCGTCTCGATCTTGGCGAGGCAGTCCCACGGACCAGAGATTGCCCAGGCCGGGAACAGCTGCGCGCACATGTCCTCTCGCAGCGCCCCGAACACCCAGCCATCGCAGCAGAACGCCTTTCGAATCTGCACGCACAACAGGCACGTCACTCTCGACCAGACCACGCCGTCGCTCTTGGCCGTCGCGCGCTGGTAGCCCTCGCCCGCCGGGATGGTGTCGCGGCACTCGCAGCAACGGTGCGGCTTGCGGCTCTTACGTACCGTTGCCTCGACGTAGAACTCATTCGAATCCGTATCGCAGTCCTGATAGAGACAGGCGTCGGCGCAGGGCATCACAGCACCGCCTCGACGCACGCGCCCAGCGCGAGTAGCCACGCGCCGAGCAACAGCCCCGCGACGAACGCCTGCGCGGGCGATGCCACGGTGACGAGTCGCAGCCGGATCACCGCGCACCCGCCAGAATCTCGGCCACGATCAGCAGCACCCACGCCACCGACACGAGGCACGTCGCCGCGAACACCAGCGCCACCAGACTGATGACCACGCGGGTCATGACAGGAACACCCATGCGAGCAAGCCGAAGATCAGCGCCTGGGCGAATGCCAGCCGCGCGAGCGTTTGCACCATCCGTGCGCGAATCGTCACGATCAGGACCTCCGCAGTTCGTCGATTAGTGGCCTCTGGTTCATGCGTCCCTCCGTGCCGCGCGCGCGGCCTGCCGCAGTTGGTCCGCGCGCTTTCTCGCCTTCGCATCTCTCGCGGCCTGCAAGTTGCGCCGAGACGCCGCCGCCCGCGCGGGGCTCTTCGTCGCGCCAGCCTTACGAGCCATCTCCGACACGACCGCGCGCGCAAGCGCAATAAGCGCGGGCGTTGGTTTCTTCGATGAAAGGTCCATGCGCCACACTCTAGCGCGCTATAGTTGCCATGTCAATAACTTTCTTCTGGACCATGAAGGCGCATTACTCACCGCGCACAACCTAAGCGTGGACGCGCCCTCTTCGCGTGGTAGAATACGCCATGCCGCACACCGCCGCCACGAGAGCCGCAGCGCTTGAAAAGATCAGGCGACTCAGACGCGAATGGCTGGCCGCGAACGGGCCGTGCAAGAAATGCGGAAGCACCGAACGCCTACACGCGCACCACGAAGACCCGACGCAGAAGGTCAGCCACAACGTGTGGTCGTGGAGCCAAGAGCGCCGGATCGCAGAGCTTGCGAAGTGTATCGCGCTTTGCCAGCGCTGCCACATCGAGCACCACGCGGCGCAATGGCGAAAGCCGCACGGCCTCAAGGCTTACCGCCGCGGGTGCCGATGCGACATCTGCCGCGCCGCGCGTTTGCATCAGAGCCAGAGCTATCGCGCGCGTAATCGAGACAAAATCGCCACAAGTCGCGCGGCATGGCGGGCCGCACACTCGTACCGCGACCGCTACGAAGTCACAGAAGCCTAGACCGCGATTCGAACGTGCGACCTCCTGGTTCGTAGCCACAGGCCGGAGCCGATTTTTCTAGGAATTTCGGCCCCTGCCATGACCGCTCCCACGCGACTAGATCGCGTAGTCGACCAGAATGTGCAGCTTCTCCGTGGTGGTGCCGATCACGTACAGCTCGTCGAGCTTGACCCAGCCGGTCTGAAATTCGCCCAGCACGAACGGCGCAGGCGGCACCCCGGTGGCCCCTGCCTCGAGCCGGACGCCGTAGACGGTCGACGACACGCCCGCGCCGCCCACGTAGACCGGATTCCCGTTGCCGCCGTTCGGCTGCAGGCTGACGGTCCGCACGCCGGCCGGCAGGGCCCCCGTGACCGTGCTCAACGCTTGCGCGTTGCCGTCGAGTGTCAGAACGTGATGCGCGATCATGCGAATACCCCCAGCGAAAGCCACACCGCCGCCCACAGCGACGGATGGTAGTAGTTGACCCGATGCCCGCCGCGATAGCGCGACGGTCGCGGCACCTGCCCGGTCGGCGTGGGCGCCGCGCCGGCCAGGATGCCGAGATAGCCCCACCCCGACGACTGCCGCCAGCCCTGCGGACGCGCCGCGTTCGGCGTGACGCCCGGGCCGACGACCCAGTACCCCACGCCGCCCGCGCTGCGTCGCTTCGCTGCCGTGTCTATTGGCATTGGACGCCGCCCGCCTCAGTCGCCATACCGCTCCAAGACCGCGCGGTCGATGGCCGCGTTGATGTGGCGGCGGCGGGCGCCCGTCGCCCGCTCCATCGCCTTCATGGCTAGCAGCCAGCGCACGGCGCCCGCGTCCGCGCGGCCCTCGACCTCGGCCACGGTGACACGCGCCAGCGGCATCAGGGCGTCAACCGGCGTCGGCGGCAGCGGAGCCAACCACGCCGCGAGCCGCCGCAACCAGGCCGCCAGCTTACGGCGCATTGCCCGCACTCTCCCCGTACGTGGTGCCATCGTCGCTCAGGTCCTTTTCCCATTGCGCCGTGCCGGCCGCGTTCTTGAACGTTTTCTTGGTCGACGTCACGTCGATCGGGTTGATGAGCGACGCGTAGAGCCGCCGCACCATCGCCGCCAGCGAGACGCTATACCCCGGCACGCCCGTGATCTCGGCGTAGGTGTCGGTCGCCAGGGCGTCGACCATTTCCGCGTTGACCTCGGCCGCGCTCAGGTCGTTCAGCGCCGCAATCGCCGCCGCCACGTCTGAGGCGTCCGCCGGGTCCGCCGGCAGATTGACCGTCTTGGCCGTGATGGCGTCCACGATGCTGTCGATCGTGTCGATCTTGCCGTCGATGATCGCCAGGAGCGTGCCGTTCGTCAGCACGTCCGACCCGACCACGGACACCCGGGCGTCGAGGTTGCGGCCGAACGTGCCCGACGTCGTATGCCCCGACGCCGCCTCGTCCCACACCGCATCAGCCGTTGCCGGTGGCACCGCCGTGAGCCCCGCGCCGGCCGCCCCGATCTCGGCCGTGTCGACCAGGATGTCATCGACCACGCCATCCACCACGCCGACCGCGTCGCGGATCGTGTCGAGAATCCCAGTCGTCGGGTCGTCCGGCGTCGTGCCGCTGGCCGGGATGCCCAGGATCGACCGGATGGCCGTCCGCTCATCGGACGTCCAGTCCGTCCCGCCACCGCCCCCGCCGCTCGGCGCCTGCTCCAAGGCGTTCGCCGTGAAGCGCGAGACGCCCGCGTCGCTTTCGACCAGCTCGTTCAGCAGCGCATCCGCCGCGCCCGGCTTGCTCGCCGGGTCGTAGGTGGCCGCCAACAGATGATCCAGGTGAATGTCGGCCAGCGCCGCGTCAACCTCCGCGTTGACCTCGGCCGCGCTCAGGTTGTTGAGGCCATCCACGCTGGCCTGCGAAGCCCGCGCGTCGAGAATGAGATCGAGTCGGCCGCCGTTGGCCCAATCGGTTTGCAGCTCGTTCGTATCCGCCAGGATGGCCGCGATCTCCGTGTCGAGATAGCCCGCGACCGTGGCGAGATTGGCCGCCGTGGCAAGGCCGCTCTGAATCTCCGTCGTGACATCAGAGGCGACTTTCGCCGCCGTGATGGCGTCGTTGGCGATCTTGGCCGCGGTGATCGCGTCCGAGGCGATGGCGTCCGCATCGATCGCCCCGGTGGCGATCTTCGCGGCCGTGATGGCATCCGAGGCAATCGACGCCGCCGTGATCGCCCCGCTGCCCCAGGCCGTTCCGGCCGCGTGCGTCGTGTTGACCTCCGGCCGTCCGGCGGACGTCGTCGCATTCGTGCCGCCGAACTGCGTCACGTTGGCGTCGACCTGCCCCGACGTCCCCACCGCCGCCGTGCGGCCCGTGGTGGTCGCCTGCAGCGGCGCCGGCCCCATGATGCTGATGTTGTCGTTCGCCGCCGCCGTGAACGTCGCCCCGGCCGCGAGCGTTACCGTGCGCGTCGAGCCGGTGTAATCAAGAATCTGCACCCGCGCGCACTGCACGGCGCTGGCAAGATCATGAATCATCGCCCACATGCCATTCAGCGCGTCATCTTCGGCCGGGCCGGCCGTCAGCGTGAACGACGTCTGCGACGACAGCGAGGCGATCGACGTGTCGAACAGGGCGCCCGGGTAGCCGATACGGAAGCGCGCGATCCATGCGCCCACCGTCACGCCGTCGACCGTCACCGCATCCAGCGCGACGAGGTATTCGCTTCCCGCCTGCCAGAAATTCGCGGTCGTGTTGTCGGCCAGGTCGAGCACGGCCAGATGCTTGCCCGTCTTGCTGTCGAAATCCGTCGTCGCCGTGAACCCGGCGGTCGACGCGCGCTCGGTCGTGCTGCCGTCCTTGTAGACCAGCAGGTCGGCCGCCGCGTAGTTGGTCATCGTGATCGCGCTGCCGTCGTCCTTGTCGAACGTCGAGAACGGGATACGGATCGTGCTGCCAGGCCGCACCGTGCCAAGGTCGAGCATGTCAGGCCGCCTCTGTCAGCGCGGGCCGCGCGAACGCGGGGCGCCAGGTCAACGCCCGGCGCAGAAGCGCCGAGCCTCCGAGAATCCGCCCCGGCGTCAGCACACGCCCGCGCAGCACGGGGCCCACGACTCCCCCGCCCCCGCCGCCGCCATAGCTAAACGTGGCGATCCGCGCCGCCCACACCGCGCTACCCGTCCATGACGCCTCGCCCGCATCGGTCCCCGCCGACGACGCGAGGAAGTACTCCTGCGTCGATGGGCAGGCGAGACTCCCGGTCGGCCAGCTTCCCCCAAGCGTCCACGCGATATTGGTACCGGCCGACCACACGGTATCTACCGTGTGCGCCGTGCCGAACCCCGCGACCAACACCTCGTTAGCCGCGCTGCGCGTGCTCGTCGCGCCCGTGCTGCCGCTGGTGGCCGCACTGCCGGGCGCGGCGGTCGCCACCTGATCCAGCGTCCAGCCCGTCTCCCCTGTGAAGCGATCGGCAGAGATCGATGGGAACGTGTTCCCGCCGGCCGTCGTCAGCGTCACCGCGAACGATGCGCCGCCAGTCGTCAGCACGGAGTAGTACATCCGCATAAACTGACCAGAGCCGCCGCCCATCGTGATTTCCGTGCTGACTTGGGTCCAGGTGTTGCCGCCAGCGGAGTCCGTGATCGACGTGAATGTGCCGTTGTACCAGTTGACCGTCACGACCACCAGATCGCCGGCCGCCGCCGTTCCCAGGCTGCTGGTGGCAATCGTGCCGCCGCTAATCGTGCCGCCCGATCCACTTGCCGCATGTGAGGCCATACCGCTAGGCTCCCCGCTCGAGAGAACGCCGTGCCATCGGAGAACGAACGGGCCCGGCGCATTCGCCGTGGCGGGCGGCACGGTGAGCGTGACCGGATCGGACCACGGCCCCCACTCGCCCGCGGCGGTCCCCATCGCAACCCGGAATGTCGCCGAGCCGACCGGCCACGACATCGCACAACGTCGCGTGATCACGGTCGGGCGCGTGACGGGCCCACAGTCCCGGACCGCGCCATCGCGCTCCACGCGTGCCGATACGTCGGGATCGTCGGCCAGCGCCCCCCACTCGAACACGACGGATCGTTCGGCCTGCGCCGAGACGAGCCCGACCGCGCACAACAGCGCGGAGATCGTGAGCCATCGCCGCATCACTCACCCGACGGCGGGACCACCGACGTGATCGTGAAGGCGCCGGGACGAATTCCCACGACGACGACGTATTCGGGACCGGTCGTTGAACCGAAACCGTTGGCGCCGATGACCGTCACGCGATGTGTGCCCACCGTGAACAGCGCGGCGGGCAGCGCGAAACTGTGCGTCGTGCTCGCGGGGCAGGCCGCCGCAGGCGGCACGCTCATCGTGACGGGCTGAGGGGCGCCGCCGTCCACGACGACGGTGTACGAGTCAGCAGCGGGCGTCGCCTGCTCCCCGCAGAACGTGACCGGGCCGGCCGGCGGCGCAATCTGCGCGCTAGCGGACGACGCCGGCAGCGCGAGCGCGGCCGAGAGCAGCAGCAGGGTCAGAACGAGGCTTCGACGGTTCGACATACTTTTCTCCTTGGTTACATCCGTAATCGCCGCGGGTGATCTGGAAGAACGCCCCGCTCCCTTCATTCCGGCAACGAACGGGGCCGCCGGTGTAGGCGGCTTGCCACCACTGGCACGCGCTGCAGAGCTCACCTTCCATGCGCTCCCCCGGCCGCTCGAGATGACGGGACAGGGCGCGCACTGACCGTGACGCCCTCCCCCGATGCGCACGCCCCGCCGGCACACCCGGCGACGCGCTCCCTAGTTGCGCATCCCGCTAAAACGTGACCTTGATCGCCGCTTGCACTGTGCGCCCCTCACGCATCGCCGCTCGCACCGACGCCTCAACCGTCCACCCGCGCGCCGTCAGGAACGCCGCGCCCACCTCCGCGCCGTGCTGGTCGACCACCACCGCCACCACGCCGCGCCGGCCGTTCGGCACGGTCATGGCCTGTTTGGCGATGGCGTCGAGCCCGGAGCGCAGCAGCGCGCCGGCTTCCGTGCGCCGGTCCGGCGACGACGCCTCGAGCGCCGGCAGCAGCCGTGCCACGGTCATCCGCGCCGCCGTCGCCCGCGCCAGGACGCGCGGCCAGAACCAATGGCCGGCCAGCAGGCCGAACAGGAACGTCACGACCGGCCAGCGGTCAGAGAGCGCCCACACGATTTCCGAGATGGTGTCGCCGGGCGCCGCGTTCGCCAGCGTCACGCCCTCGTAGACCGCCAGCAGCGCCGCCAGCGCGCCGAAGATGCGCCGCGCCGTCACGACTTCGGCGGCACGTAGGCCGCCCGGATGAGGATGCCGGCCGAGGCCGCCATCTTCAGCACTGTCTTGACCTGGATCAGGTCCGCCCACTGCTCGACGTTCTCGAGCCCGCCGAGCATCGCCAGCAAACCCGCCAGTAGAAACCAGTGTTCTGCGCGCATGCCTCTAGCCCTCCGCGCGGGGCGTGATCGTCCCGCTCACCTTGCCGATCCATCCGGCGTTCGCCGTCACGTCGTATTTCTGCGCCTTGACCTCAAGCGCCACCGAATGGGCCGCACTCGCCGCCGTCGCCGCGTCCTGCGCCGCCGTGCGCGCCGCCACCACTTCGGCCAGCATCTCGGCCAGCAGCGCCAGCAGCGCCGGATCAGTGACGACCGGCGCCGGGTCCACAGGTGGATCGTCGGGTGGGTCCACGGGCGGCGGCTGGCCGGCGCCGAGATGGTCGACCGCCAGCACCGCCCGGAACATCTGCCCCGTCAGCACCAGCCCCGGCGGCTGATTGTTCGTCGGCACCACGCGATAGCCCGTCAGGCGACTATCGGCGCCCAACCGCGCCAGAATGTCGCCACTGAGCGGACGCGACGTGTCCACGCTCTTGCGGCCCCAGCGCTCGCCGGGAAAGCTCGCCGCGAACTGTTCCGCAAGCCGCTGCACGAAGCTGGCATCCGACGATCCGGACGGCGCCCCGAACCGCGCCACGACCGCGTCGAACACGCGCGTATGCGCGGGCGTCCACGGGTCAGCGCCAGGCGTCGGTTCGACCGAGCCGCCCACGGGCGCCGGCTGCACCCACACCGCCACGCCGCCATCGTCGAGCCGCTGCCAGCCCGGCCGCGGGTCCGGGCCCCCGGCGCCCACGATAAAGTCGTAGCCGTGATGGCGCTTGCCCGTCGTCGGGTCGATGCCGGTCCCCTCGCCCGAATACAGAATCGCGTCGTCCGCGATGCGCGAGGCGTCGCCATGCTGGCCGAGCAAGCCGAAATTCGCGTCGACCGTGGAATGCAGCACCCACGCGAGCCGCCGCACGAACGCCTCCGTCTCCGGGCCGCCTCGGTGCGCCGCGGCCCACTCGGCCGGGTACTCGTTTTTCAGCTGCTCGACAATGTCCTGACAGTTGCGCGGCATCGCAGATTCTCCGTCCTACCGAATGAGGCCGGCCGCGCGCATCGACGCCTCGGCCGCCGCCCGCACATCGGGCAAGTCCCGCAGGCCCACCAGCCCCGGGCGGCTCGCCCAGGTGAAGCCCATTCCCGCAATCACGCGGTCATGACGCAGCCAGCGGGCAAACCCCGCCGACAGGTCCGGCCGCGGCCCGAACGTCGTGCCCGGCTGCGCGAACCACTGCGGCACGATGGCGATCGGCAGCGACGTGACCGCCACCGCATGCGCGAACACCTGTTCCGGCCAGTCCTCGAAGGACTGCCCCGCCGTGGCGTACGGGTCGAGCACCAGCACGTCCACCCCACCCGGCAGCGGCGCGTACAGGTGATCGCCGTAGGCGCGCGTCGGGTTGACGAACGTCGTGATCCACGCCACCGGCACGCCCGGCCATCGCTGCCGGATGCCGGCATGCTGCACCGTCAGCCAGTCGCGGATTGCGTCGATACCCTCGACGCCCGCCGTGCGATACACGCCGAACCGCGGATGCGACCGCAGGAGGCCGTGGCGGAAGTGTTCGTACCATTCTTCGCGCAGCGTGAGCGCCACCACATGCGGCGCGAGGCCGGCCTTTGCCGCGCGCCAGCGGACCTCAGAGACGTGCGGCCGCAGGTCGTCGACATCGTCCGGGCCGTGGAGCTGCAGCACCCAGCGCCGGCCCGTGTCCCGGCTGCACACGGCCGCCGCGGCGAAGTCGTCCCACTCGGCCAGCGACCCGAACGACGACCACGACGGCGCGTCACACTCGGCACCAAACGTGCCCAGCGCCTTCGGCTGCGCCTCGACGGGCGCCGCCACCAGCACGAACAGGACCAACAGCAGGGGAAACATGCAGCCTCCTAACGAATGGGCGTCACGGCATCGGCCGCAGCGCGCGCCCCGCGCCACGTCGCACGACGCGCGGTAGGTCGCACGTCGATATGCAGAAAGGACCCGTAGAGCCCGAGCCCGCGAATCGAAGGAATGTCCGCCGCCACCGCCGCCAGCTGCGCGACCGTCCAGCCCTTCGGCGGCAGCAGGTCGAGCGCCCGGCCCTGAACGTGCTGTGACTGCCGCGCCCCGTCGACCGCCCGGTTGTGCTCCGGCGTCCGAAACGCCGACAGGACCACCAGCGGAAGGCCCACCTTCGCCCGCAACGTGTCGAACGCCTGCGCCAGCGCCACGGCGCGCGAGTCGCGCCACTCGTGCGGGTACGGCGTGCCGTCCTTGCAGGCCAGTTCGGCCCACGACAGCCACCGCGACGGGCCGAGACTCACGACGGCCCCCGGCGCTGGTAATACGTTTCCATCTCGCGCCGGTTGCGTTCCTCGCTGTCGGTGATGGCCTTCGGCAGTCCGTCGACCTTCGCCGTCAACGCCGCGATGTCCGCCCGCAGGTCGCCAATCTCGCGCGTCGTGGTGAGCTGCGCCGAGAAGTAGCCCACCACGGCCGCCGCCGTCAGTGTCGCCACCGTGCCCGCCCAGCCCGTCACGTCGAGCGCCACGGCCGTGCCCGCCATGCTCGCCGCGGCCAGCCCTGCCACCCCGACCGTTTCGGCCGCCTGTACGAGAGTCATCAGCACGCGCCCATTTTACGGATGCTCAAGCGCATAATATACGCTCTGTCGCATGAATTGGTGCAATTACGGCAACAGCCGTCCCGAAAAGAACGTCACCAGCGGCGACGCCCCACCTTCGATCGTGATCCCCGTCGCGTCGCCCGTGTCGACCTGCACGCTCGCCGCGTGCCCGCTGCTCATGTCCGCGATGACGCACCCGTTCGACACGCCGGCCGTCGTCGCCCCGGAGTAGTCGACCCGATAGCTCCGCGCCGATGTCACGATGCGGAGCCCGTACGTGTCCGCCGCGTTGTCCGAATAGGCCGCCGTCACGCACAATTCGTACCGGCCGGTCACGGGCGCCGTGAACGTGTCCGACGCGAAGTTGCTCGCCTCGTCGTAGACCTCGGTGTCGAAATCGACCGTCGCACCCGTCGCCACCGTGTTGTCGGCCGTGCTGTTGTAGGCCAGGAACCCGGGCTGCAGCGTGGCGCTGTTGTAGCGGCCGGTGTTCGTCGTGACGGTCGCTTTCAGGTCGAAGCTGTCAACCGTGGTGCCCGTGCGCTCCACGCTCCACACGACCGTGCCCACGGATACGGCATCGTTGACTACCTGCAGCGTCAGCGCGTCCGCCTCCGCACCAAAGGCCCATCGCTTATTGTTGGCCGTGCCGTCCGTTTCGATCAGCGTGATGCGCGGGATCGTCTGCGACGTGATGATGTTGTCGGCGAAGGTCGAAATACCGGTGACAGCCAGCGTGGACCCGATCGTGGCCGCGCCGAGCGTGGTCGCGCCCGTGACGCCCAACGTCCCGCTCACCGTCTGGTTGCCGGTCAGGGCGAAGACGCCGCTCGCCGTGATGTTGACGTTGTTCCCCGACAGCTCGATCCGCGGCGTGGCGTCCGCGTCATCCTGGATACGCAGCGCCCCCGACGTGTTCGATAGGATGCCGTAGGTCTTGCCGCTGCCGCCCGTGGACGCAATCGACAGGCCCGCCTCGGCGCCGCTCCGGCTGATTTGCACGCCGCGCGTATCGGCCGCCGTCACCGTCACCACGCCCGCGAACTGCCCGGTCACGTTGTCGACCGTCCACAGCGCCGCGGCCGGCGGGTCCGTGTCCGTGGCCGGCGCGAGCACGAACTTGTACACCTTGGTCCCGTCAAGGAAGATGGTCCAACGTCCGGCACTGTCGAGCACGACGGGGTTGGAGTTCGGCGTGCCGAGCGATGACGACGTGTAGGTGTCTTGCTTCGTCGTCGTGCCCGCGACGTACGCAAACAGCTTGCAGCCGTTGCACGGGTCTCCATTGTTGTCGTAGGCGACAAACTTGGGCGCCCCGATGACCTGCCCGGTCTGCGCGGCTGCTGAGCTTGCCGCCCCAAGCAGCAGTGCTACCATCAACAGCGCCGCCATGCTGCGCTTCTGGCTGATCGATGTTCCGGCGTTACTGGTGACCATCTGGTTCCGCCTCTATGCGTGGTTCCTGACTGTGCTTGCGGCCGTCATGTTCGGCATCGTGCTCTACACGATGCTCTGCCTGGCTATGGGGTGGCCGCCTCCTGCGGTGCTCGGGACACGGCCTGCCCCACGCCCGCAGCTGTCGCCGGCCCATAGTTCTTCAGTAGCGCCTTGATGCGCGCCGCCATCGACTTCGCCGCTGGGGCCGTCGCTGGCGTCTGCAGCGCCTCAGTGAGCAGCCGCGCCACCTTCGGCGAGTTCAACGCCTTGGACAGCACGCCGCCCGCGATGACCGTCGCGGCCCCGGACACCGGCTCGAACAGCAGCGCCGTCCCTTGCGCCGTCAGCGCCGCGGTGTAGCCCGAGCCTGACGGGTTCGGGTTCTCGGCCATCTTCTTGCCGACGAGAAAGAAGTTGTTCAACGCCTCGCGCAACGCCGGGTCGGGGTAGAGCAGCGCCTTGGTTTCGTCGCCCATGCGCTGCCAGTCGGCCCACAACTTCGCCTCGTGACCGAATCCGCCTTCGCTGGTGGCCGTGTCGATCAGGCCTTCCAGATAGGCGCGGCCCACCTTCGGCAACTCGCCCGGCGCGATCTTCTTCACGGCGCGCAGGTTCTCGATCGCCGCGTCGCCGTTCTGCGTGAGCAGATCGAACGTCTTCACCGGCTCCTTCTTCAGCGCCTTGAGCGTGTCGGCCGCGCCCCACTTGTTGATCGTGGCGTCGCGGCCCGTGCGCAGGTCGCCCCACACGCCCGCCGCCTTGGCCTGGGCCTGCACGGCCGATTCCAGTTCCTTGACCGCCTGCGCGGCGACGCCCTGCCCGCTCGTGCGCAGTTCCGGCATCGTGGCTTTGCGGCTGGCCGCCTTGAGGTCGCCCAGCGCCGCATCGACCGTCGACAGCGGCGCCGCATCGCCCGCCGTCAGCAGCGCATCGAGCGCCGTAGCCGCCCGCGCCTCGTCGCCCATGAGTTGCCCGGTGAGTTCCTTCTTGCGCATCAAGCGGTCGTAGGCGGGCTTCAGTGCCTGTTTCGCAGGCGCGAGCGGCACGTTGAACTGATCCGGCGCGGCCTGCTCGGCGGCGCGCACGCGCGTATACGCCGCGTCGGCCACGGATGCCTCGGCGCCGATCACGCTCTTGATGGCCGATCGCGCCCCAGCGCCAGCCGTTTCCGCGGTCGCCATCGCGCCCGGCGACGCCTGCTCGGCCAGGTTCCGGCCCAGCTTCGCCATCGACGCCGCGCGTTTCTCGGCCGCCGTTTTCGCCACCGCCGCGCCGCCAATCGACCGGTCGGCCAGCCCGCGCAACCCCTTCACGGCCGCGTTGCCCGTCGCCGTGGCCGCATCCACCGGGACGCCGTTCTTGAGCGCCCAGCGGACCGCGTCCGCCGTCGCTGCGCCCGGGTCGAGCGCCGCCTTGACGACCGCGCCCGTTTTCGCGCCGGCCCGCTGCGCC
>JACCDG011189741.1_pt1 | contig 20342 bp, 22 predicted proteins | sample 7442471 | NCBI WGS metagenome assembly JACCDG01 (sample SAMN15323444, study PRJNA562643) | freshwater metagenome | isolation source: river surface water | place: USA:Blue River Watershed | collected 2017-08-17 | reverse complement strand
GTTGTTTTTGCTGGATAATCATTACCACCATAAAACAAAGCATCACCAACAAAGATCATATCAGCGACTTGTGCTTTAAGAAATTGAGCCAATTTCATAATGCCATAAGCTTTATTAACTCCCTTGTGAGTTATATCAACAGATGTTGCACCACCCACTCGCACATCAAATTCTGGAATTTTCTCTTTTAGCATTCTTGCAATATTTTCTCTCTTACTTCTATCGGGATCCCAAACGTATTTTTTATCAACAGGAGCCTTTTGCCCCAATGCAGAAAAAGTAATCTGCGATCCACGATCCTCAATAATGTCACCGTAGATAACCTCGGGTTTTTTGTATAATGGACTTGCCATCAAGAGATCGAGAGCGTGCATAATTCTATCTTTTTCTTTTTGACCAAGATCTTCTGCATATTCTTCGTGCCAGCCACCTTTCCAGCTATACATTCTTGTACCAGATGTTGGCAACAAAAAAAGATTGCTGTAATTGTCCGAACTTACTGGCAATTTACTTACAAATTGAACTAAAAACTGAGGGTATCCACCACCAGAGATCACTGCTACTTTTATTTTCTGAAGCAATTTGCAAATCAAATCAGCCATTTCAGGGTCGATAGGGGACTTACTTTTGGTCAGCGTACCATCAAGGTCGAATATAGCAATCTTTTTGTTAAAATCTGACATGTTGATTCATTACACTTCAAGCATTTTTAATATTGACGCAAGTTTTACTGTGGCAACACCCGTTACAAGATCTCCCGCTCCGTAATAAATATACAGATCTGCTTTCCGAACAGTCAATCCACAAGGGAAGACAACGTTCGGTACGATTCCTTTGTGCTCATATTCGGCTTCAGGTTCGAACAGTGGTATCGCTGTGCGAGCTTTGACAACTGTTGGATCTTCTAGATCTAGTAATACAGCGCCAACTCTATATGTAGTACTCCACGACACACCGTGATATAGCAGTAACCAACCATCTTTGGTCTTGATCGGCGGGGTAGAAATACCCACTTTACCACCATCCCACATACCCCGTCTTGGCGAAATTATCTCTATACATTGGGTAATTTTTTCTTTTGTAAAGTCTAACGAGGAAACAAAATCAGCACAAACACTTTCATGCACTCGATGGAAAATCATATAACCACCGCGAACCTTCTCCGGTAAAATTGTGGAATCTTTGTTGGCAATCGATGGAGGTGATATCGCTTCTGGCTTAGACCATTGAGACCATTTCTTCTTTTTGAAATCAGATACGGATATAGAGCTCACCGCAACTCTTGGAGTAACACCATCAAATCCAGTATATGTCATATATATCCGATCTTCTATGAGGACAATACGAGGGTCCTCACAACCCATCCTCTCAAAATCAGCTCTTGGAAAATATATAGGCTTATCAGAACGTTCATCGATAGATAATCCATCCGATGATACAGCATAGCCAACTGTGGAGATATTATCAGCACTAACAGCTCTGTAAAGTATATAAGTTTTACCATCAAGATCTATCGAGGCTGGATTCAAGGTACCCTTTGCTTCCCAAAGTACACCTGGTCGAGGAGAAATTATCGGATTGCCTGGATATCTTTTTACATGATCTTTGCGATCATCTATTATACTTTTGATCAGATTGTCGAGAGGAATAGTAGCCATGGCACAGTGTGTATCGGCAGCACCATAATATACCTCAAAATGATTGCCATTTATAAGTGCTCCAGAAGGAAAGACGATGTGTGCGACTTGACCAACCTCCTCATAATAGGATTCGGGTGCCATAAAAGGACCCTTCGTTCTACCGATAATATTTCTAGGATTCTTTTTGTCGAGCAATAGAACTTCGATACCAAAAACTACGTCTGGTCGTCCATACCTCTGAATATGTGAATAAAGAACGAGCCAACCTTTTTCTGTTTTGACCGGTGGTGCTCCGAGCTCTACTTGATCTTCTGGAAGCCTGCGTATATGAAGCTTGTGCGATTCTAATTTTGAATACCAATTTGCCCAAAATTCTTGTGACCAGATATCCTCGGGTTTGTCGAATTCGACATAACAAATATCTGAAGGTTTGCGATCGGTATTTACAGTTACCAAACCGGCAATTTTGCCATTAACTTTTTCGGGGAAAATCGACATGGCTTTTGCATTGAATGGCGTTACAAGATGCTTTTCGGTTATTGTCTCTAGATCTTTGCTGAGCGCAACTGCTACGCGAATATTATCTGGGGAAAAGGGGTAGCCACCGAGAGCTGTATAAAAAATATAATAAGTGTCACCAAGCTTAGTAACTCTCGGATCCTCACAACCATAATAGTCAAATTCACGATCAGGCGAGATCAAGACTTTTCTATTTTCAAAATGATAACCGTCAGATGAACTTGCTCTACCAATAACCGATGTCTGCAAATGAGGATCGCGCAACAAATCAGGTTCCGACATTGCCCTGTAAACTATTACCTTCTTTTTATTGACCATAATGGGACAACCGTTGAATGCCGCTGCAGCCTCCCAAGGATGTTCTTTAACCGGAGAAAGGATCGGATTGTGTTCTGATCGTGTCAATGTAAACATTTGCTTTTTTCTTTTTAATTAACTTTGCCATATCTGACAAGCCATTCTAATAAATTGTCCAACGGTGTCTGGGCTATACAAACGTGCTTATCACCACCACCATAATAGACTGCCAAATTATTGCCTATCACTACCGCACCCGATGCATAGACGACTCCCGGCTTTCCGTCATTTTCATAATGAGCATCTGGTTCCAAAATGGCTTGAGGAGAACGATACAAAATCTTGGTAGGATCATTACTATCAAGAATCATCGCACCAATCTTGTATTTGTCCGGTTGTCTATCATCTTGAGCATGGTAGAGAAGCAACCAACCGTACTTAGTCTTGATCGGTGGTGGACCAGCACCACGAACTCGATTGTCCCAGTAGTTCTTGCGTCCTGGTTGTGGTCCATGTAGTCGGCGACTATTGATTGGTCGAGTAATAGTATCTAGATTTTCGACATATTCGATCTGAACATTTGGCACGATACTATGCAAGATCCCATATTTGCCATTAATTTTTTCGGGGAAAATAACCCAGTTTTTTGCTGGTTGGCCAGGTGGAGAAATGAGAACTGGTCTACGCCAATTCCATCGTCCTTTCTTGAGATCATCGAGAAGAATAGAAGTCAAAGCAATCCTTACTGAATGCCAACCTTCGAAAGCCACGTAAGTCATATAAACTCTGCCATTGATCACTACTGCTCGAGGGTCCTCTGAACCGCCCCAACCTCCACCTGACGTATAAAACTCAGGACAATAACAAGTCGGCCCAACAGCTTTTTGTGGATCAGTCAAACCATAACCGGGAAGTGGTTCATAAACAGGATACATAGATCGAGTATCAAAATTTTGTCCATCGGGACTAGATGCATGACCAATGCGAGATATACCATCAGCACCAATAGCACGATATAAAAGATGGATTACACCTCTATCATCCATAATGGCAGCTGGATTGAATGTTCCTCCGTGTTCCCAAATCCTAATTCTCTGGGGAGAAAGTATTGGATTGTTTATATGTCTTTCTAGAAAGAAATGTGGTCGGTGGTAGAAGGAATGTCTTTTTCTAAGTATAGAAATGTACGAAAGTGCAATTGCAATTATTGCGAGAGATAAAGCAACTAGTGCTATTTGTAAAGTTAAATCCATAATTAATAAGAAACAAATGAACTACGCACGCCCATACTTGTCCTCCAAACGAACGATGTCTTTTTCATCAAAATCTCCGTAAGCGATCTCAATCATTCGCAACACATCTGTACCACCCTGAATCCTATGTTTGATCTCTCTTTTTACAAAACAACTATCACCGGGATTGAGTTTTATTTCCTGACCATCGATAAGTGCGTAACCATTGCCAGATAAAATATACCAATACTCATCTCTATTGTGATGATATTGCAAACTACTCGACTCTCCTGGATTTACAGAAATAATTTTGACCATTGAAGGTTTATCCTTCGATAGCCACAACTCTTCACCCCATGGTCGTTTATCAAAAAAAGGTTTTGGAGCGTCCATATATATTTAGACTTTAATTATACAATGGAATAAACATTAAAGTAATAAATATGTGAATAACTAAAAGGATTTTGCTCTTTTCGTAGTTTATGCAATAATAGCAAAACCATGAATATGGAAAATAAGAAAATAATATATATTTTGAACGTCTTGCCGGTTGTCATTTTGACTCTATTTGTCGGTATATACATTGGCCAGTCGCAATCATCAGCAATCGATTCGTCAGATCCAGAATTCAGCGAGATCGCCAAATCCGAAGAATTTCAATCATTTTGGAAGGTCTGGAGAACTCTAGATGAAAAATACATCAGATCTGCAAGTACAACCAATGAAAAGAAGATCTATGGCGCAATAGAAGGACTTACAGCATCATATGGGGATCCTTATACGGTTTTCTTTCCTCCAGTCGAATCCAAAATGTTCAAAGAAGAAATAAAGGGTGACTATGGGGGCGTTGGCATGGAAATAGGTATCAAAGACAAACAGCTCGTTGTGGTCACTCCTATGAAAAATAGTCCAGCCGAAATTGCTGGCGTAAAATCCGGTGATTTTATTATTTCAATAAATGGCACGTCGACAGCGGGTATGAGTACAGACGAAGCAGTAAAATACATCCGTGGTCCAAAGGGTAGTGAAGTCAAGATAACATTTATACCTGCCGGCACATCGAAGCCAGTTGTTAGAACTATAATTCGCGATACTATCCAGATTCCAACTATCGATATTGCAACTAAGCCGGGTGGCATCACTGTCATTTCTCTATACAGTTTTACATCACAATCTCCCGACTTATTCCGTGGTGCTCTTCGACAATTTGTCGAGTCTGGCAACCACAAATTGATCCTAGACCTTAGACGCAACCCAGGTGGTTATCTGGATGCTGCTTGGGATATGGCCTCATGGTTCTTGCCAGCAGGGAAAGTCATAGTTACAGAGGATTTCGGTCAAAAAACTAGCCCAAATATCTTCAGAAGCAAGGGTTACAACATCTTTAACGACAACCTCAAGATGATTATCCTTGTTGACGAGGGTTCGGCTTCTGCTTCAGAAATATTGGCTGGTGCCCTCCAAGAACACGGCATTGCCAAACTTGTCGGAGCAAAAACCTTTGGTAAGGGATCAGTGCAAGAGCTAGTTAATATCACTAGCGACACGTCGCTCAAGGTAACTGTTGCTAGTTGGCTTACTCCTAAAGGGCACAATTTGTCACACGATGGTCTCAATCCCGATTATGAGGTCAAGCCTACAGAGAAGGATATATCAGCAAAGAAGGACGTCCAGCTGGAAAAAGCTATCGAATTATTAACAGCGCAACCATAATTATTATAAACGATCGAAGTTTATTATAGCCTAACCCAACAATCATATGAAAATAATATTACAGAAAGATGTTTCGAAATTAGGGAAGAAGTACGATATAAAAGAAGTCAGTAGTGGTCATGCCCTAAACTTGCTGATACCTCAAGGCCTAGCAATACCAGCAACCGCTGACGCAATCAGGAAAACCGAAACAGAAAGAGCCAAGTCCGAAGGTGAGAGACGTGTCCACACAGATTTGCTTGTAAAAAATGTACAGGATCTCGATGGAGTTACGATAGAGATACAAGGCAAGGCAAACGACAAAGGTCATCTATTTGCTGGTATTCACAAAGAGGCAATTGTAGAAGAGCTACAAAAACAAACAAATCTTCAGATCGACCCTTCATTTATAAATATTGAACAACCACTAAAGACGGTTGGTGAACATATGATAGAAGTAAGTGGGGCAGGAAAGTCTGCCAAGTTCAAGGTTGTTATAACAGCCAACTAATCCGTTAGCAGAGTCAGTAGACGGAGAAATATTAATCTCTCGGACACGCAAAGCCTTGCAAGGCTTTGCTCTGATTGAAAATTACTAGCTATAAATTTCCTGCATACGGTCCTCAAGATCAATATTTCTTCGTCTACTGAACTCATTCAACTAGTCACGAAAGATTTAGATCACATGAACAATCTTTTTTCGTTGGATATCGTTGTTGAAACCAGTCTTTCTTTTTGTTGAAAATTGGACTTTGCCTGTTTTGAGAGCAAATAAAGTATCGTCCTTGCCTATGCCGACATTGTTACCAGGTAAAACTGGAGTACCGCGCTGTCTCACTATAATAACCCCAGGAGTGATATTTTGGCCATGGTTAATCTTGACCCCGAGATGTTGGGGATTTGAATCGCGACCGTTTTTTGTTTGACCTGCGGCTTTTTTATGGGCCATATAAGTAAATTAAAAAATAAAGTTAAATAACGAGTTAGAATTCATTTCTAACGGTTGTGATAGCTTAACACGGGGCTATTATTTATGCAACCCAATAATATGGCTAAGAATAAGGCTATTTCATGTCATTAATATGGCTCTGTTAAGCCATATAATAACCGCTAGGGTATTGACATATAGGCTTGCAAATGCTAAACTATATACAAGTGAGCTCAGTAATCACCATGATTATAAAGCTCATTTTATTATATGACAGAACTTACAACGGGTGTTTTGTTTCTTGTAACATCACTTTATGGTTCAGGACAAGCACAAGGACAGATAGCAAATGTCGCTAGTGCCAACCAAAACCAGGAGGTGATATCAGAAACTCTTACAGATAATGAGATCTTTACAACTAGAGACCAAGCAGTGATGGAGAAATATCTTAGACAGGTCTTCGCTGACGATCCTATTCTTGTAGAAGTTGCCCGATGTGAGTCAAGCTTCAGGCATTATGACAAGGATGGAAAGGTAGTCAAAGGGAGAGTCGACAATGCCGACATTGGAGTTATGCAGATCAACGAGCGTTATCATGCGCAAACTGCAGAAAAACTCGGTTTAGATATTCACACTATTACTGGTAACGTTGCTTATGCGAAGTATCTTTTTGAAAAAGAAGGTACCAAGCCATGGTCAGCTTCAGAAAAGTGCTGGTCTATAGGTAACAGTTTGGCACAGAAGTAAAACAGAGGTGACACCTCTGTAAAACAACAAACCCCCGAGTAATCGGGGGTTTGTTGTTTTATATGTGCATATGTCTGACATCTTCAGAACTGCACATCTGCCATACACAACTTACTTATGCTAAAGTATGAGCAGAATGAGCTCAACTTGTACCATTGATAGTTCGTCTTGGGCAGGAATGACTCCAAGTCAAGTGGTCGGCGAAAACATCTTCATACCTGTTGGCGATATTACGATCACCATTATTATTGGAGAGGGTAGCAATCCATGCAGAAGATCTGAGACATCTGATAATAGCGAACCGAGAAGGTTGTTGGATGTGGTAAGAAATATGAAAGGAGCGTGTCGAGGACGAAATTGCAATAATTACTGCACCCGTCCAACCAGGGGAATTGGTGAAGTTACTTTTGTTTCTTGGGATATTCACAACGCAATACTTGTTCTTCAACTGCGTTATGAAAAGCCCAAATCAGAACAAATCTAAACCGCAGGAAGCGGTAAGTCGAACAGAAGCAAATCTTCGGCAGTCAATCGCAGAATTTCCGGTCTCGGCCGGAATTTCTTTTTTATAATGATGTGTTAGGATAAGAGAGGAGGAACGTCTTGTACTATGACTAACCAGAAATCGCTCGAGGATGCCTGTTTGGACATCAAATGCGGTACAACGATCGAATTTCACTACAAGGAAAAGAAGTACCGAATCTGCATTAGAAGACCTTTCCGAAACACGGAAAAAGGAACAGAACCGATCAGATTGGAACCGAATGTACGAACACACAAAAACGATAACGGCATAGTTATCTCGTCCATCGAGATTGAATTCGCTGGAGAACATGGTGATCGGCACATTGTTGCGATCACTTTCAAGATCCGTGGCCAGCAAAATCGAATTAAGCTGGAAGCCCACCAGGTAAGCGTCATCGATCGCGATACGGGTGAGACCACCGAACTGATCCTCTACCTCGAGACCCTGAGACAGGGTACTGTGGTTAGCAACTGAGAACCATAATACCCGGACTGCACACGCGCGACCTGAATAGGTCGCGTTGTTTATTACAAAATATTTATAACCAGAAACTCTTCTTAGAAATTTAATACGCCACTAACAATGTGTAATACTATTTCAAATATCTTTTTTAAAATGAAAACTTAAATTCTTTGAAGTAGATTTTTTCATCCTTATCCGGTGCCCACGTAGGATCATTACCGCCAAAAAATACTGAAAATTTGAATGAATCAATACCGAATGAGTTATCTTTTCTAAATTGAAGAGTTAGATTACATACTTCCTTACCATCAAACCAAGATACTAATTTCCCATCATCTTTATCGGGCGTGTTCATTTTTATGTATGTCTTGATTGTGTGCCACACGCCAGGTGTCAGATATACTCTGTCATCATGATGTGTTTTTAGGGTGTTCCATTCTTTCCACATTTGAGAAGTAATAGGTACCTGTTTATTTTTATCTTTCGTCCATATAAAATCTTGACCCCATTGTTTTGTTGCTTCCTTGCCCTCGAAATAGACATACTGCGTCATCATGCCCAACTCTCGCCACATAACGCGTGCAGAAAATCCACCAGGCTCATTTCTGCCTCCCATCGGACTTGATCCGCCACAGAAACCCGGTAACTTCCCACCTCGTTTAAAGTCAAACTCATTATCTATTTTGACTTTGTATTCAACAGTGGCTTCTTCATATGTTTGACCGAATCGAGCACCCCATGAAGTACCACCTGCTTCAGGACCAGTTTGATCCTTCAAACAGCTGACACAAAGGACGTGTTCATTATTGAGTTCAACTATAGAAAGGCGACCTTCGGCAACGCCACGAGGTTTAGTAACACCAGGCCATTGTGCGCACCACATATCTTCTGTGTAGAGACCGACGGGTAAATTTTTAAAATTAATTTCCATAATACCTTTATGCTTCTTGAAAGCCTCTTCTCTAATTTTTTGCAGCTTCCGCAAGAGCACTAGCGATACCGGCAAGGTTAGTATGTATGGCTTGGTTGGGAATATGGATGGTGTCGTATCCCAGGTCGTCGGAATAGTGTGATCGCACTAAATCCTTCAGAATTTGTGCCGAATCAGTTAGATGTTGATTGCCGTCTACCTCGATATTTATCCTGGATGCAGGAATAGTCAGATCTATATGCTTGTGGCCATCATCTACTTCGGCAAGTACGCGAATACCCAGCTTTTCAAGGGCAGTTTTCAATTCTTGAGCCTCTTTTGTTGGCTTTTTAAACATCAAGATAATTATACGATATTTCCTCATTTTAGCCTTATTTTGAGTGCCCTAGACAGCTATTGACTTTAATGTTCTAGTATGCTAGACTTATTATGTAAAGATCATTGGAATTTCAAAGGCTTTTAAATAGGTGTAGCCAAACAATACACCAGTACAGGAACGAATTTATGGCTATCGAGTTAGGAGAGCATCGTCATGTGATCGAGGTTGATAAAGAAGTCGGCTGCCGCGAGGTGGAAGACTTTCTTGGGTATCTTCTTCTTCACACGTCGACGCACCAGGAGATAAGTCCTCAGCTCAAGGAAGCCATTAAATTGTGCATACTGGAGAGCAAAAAGGATGAATCGTTTTGGAACGTCTTCGATATGTGACAGATGACGAAGGACGGAACTAACCTTCAATTCAGAAGCTCAATTGTTGTCACCTTTCTAAAAGCGTGAGCCTCGCATGCAGTGCGGGAAATGGAGAACCTAATTCTCCACTTTATTGGATTTACGATCAGATGATCGCGAATCCTGAGAGTTCAGTTCTTTGATACCGTTTAAAGTGACTTCGAGAAAACAAATCATTGTTTTTTCAAAGTCGCTTTAAACCAAAAACAAGAAAAGGATAACGATGAAGACGATCTATGTAGAAAAATGTGTCGGCGAAGAAACTCAGCACGTTTACGTTGACATTGACGGTCGCAGTCACCTCGAAGTCCAATACTGCCGCGGCAGTATTGTGGGGATCATGGTGCAGAACCTGCCCCTTTCAGTTCGGTTGAAGGACCACAAGTCCTCCGATCTGAAGACCGGAGACGTTTCAGGAATTTCCGATGAGATGTTTGGACGTCTTGTCTCGGCAGCGAGCGTTGTTCATGAGTTTCGCAAGATTCTTGTGCCGATTGTTCTACAGCCAGAGAAATTCCTGAAGGAGGCTCGATTGCAAATCGCATCCTCCATATAGTGGTTTAACCACTAGGTCAGAGAGACCTTGAGCGAAAGCTCTAAATGTCCTCACGGATTTTTCCCCGCAATCTGAAATATGGTTGCGGGTTTCTGTTTATGTTATGATATAAGTCATTAGAAAATGCCAACTTGTGTGGCGTTTTCTTTTGGGTGAACATGGTATGATTATCATTGACCTACAAAGTCGATTCTCTATGGCTTAAGGGCTTCCCAAGAGGGGAGTCCTTTTTGCTTGAAAATAACTGATCCGTGTATAATGTATCCATTAAACTCACTGCCACTGTCCGGACGCGGGCAAGGGTAGTTTTTATTTATGTGTAGCTCATAGATATTCCACGGAATAAATTTACTATTGTCGCATCGCGCAAACTTGTACGACACAAAGGTACGGCTTAACAGGGAACGGGTCCTTTTTAAATCCTCGTCGGATTGATACCATGTCGCACAATATATGTTTTATCGCATAGAGCCTATATTAAATTAATATTAATTACTGCAAATAAAAAGTCTCGATATGAGATATCATTTTATCAATCACTTATATCGTTCTACTAAATCCTTGACCTTATAAGACCGATTAAAGGCTCCCAAATGTATGGCATGAAGATATTGTTGAAAATATATAATATTGGACCCTTTAGATAGTCACTCCATATAGTAACCATGAGATTCTTAATAAACTCCCAATTATCTATAAAAGTCTGTGACTCAACAATTGAGCGTAGGTTGAGACCCAAGTAAGCCAGCAGTATTAGCCCAGCGATGACCAGCACAACAGTTTTTATGAGTCCCCTATTATGGCTAAATTTTTTTCTCATTTTGTAATTTTATTTTTTATGCTTAATGCAAATATTTACTTAATTTTATTATGTATATTTTATCATGAATGCAGTACAATTTTTTCGATTAAATTTATTTTAAAAAAATAGACCTCGACTAAATGACAAATTACAAATACGATGCCGGATCCAAGGTTTTACCAACCGGAATTACGGAGTTTATGCAGTTGACAACGGACGGGAATGCTTGTTTAGTAATCTTGAGTACTTGCAATCCTTGCGTAGCATAAACACCAAAGTGCAAATGTGGACCAGTCGCTGCACCAGTATTGCCACTATATGCTATCACTTCCCCAGCCTGAACTTTTTCGCCAACTACTACTGACGGCAGAGATAAGTGAGCGTATATAGTCGAAAGGCCATTATCATGTTTGACCAGTACCCATCGACCATAAGATTTGCATTTTCTGATCGCATCCGTGTTACCGACACCGGTCACGACGCCCGCTCTTGCAGACTTTACTGGCGTACCGATAGCCGCACGAAAGTCCATACCGTTATGGCTACCGTCTTTATAAAACTGCTTGTTGCTAACAGAAAAATCAGTTCGTCCATATCTCTGAGTAATAAAGATATTGTCTAAAGGCCAAGACAAAACTCCAGTTCCGATACTCGGCAAGAGCTTTGGGTCGATTAAGATTTTGAGTTGCGATTCATAACTATTTATTTCTCTCTGAAAAGCCAACGCCTCTTCTTTCTTTGTTGCCAATAACTTTTTGTAGTTGGCTTCGTTGTCGCTAGTCTCCTTCAGAACTTCCGCTTGCTCATTTGAAGTAGCGAGAACTAGCGCACGTTCATTGCCCAGCTGATTGTTGAGCTTGAGTAGCTCTGCTTTAGCTTTTTCGCTTGCTTTCTTATTTTCTTCCAGATTTGCCTTGTCTTTGCTCAACTTATCAATTTTGTCATAGAGACCTTCTTGCAAAGCACTGATCTGTTCTACCGAATCCAAAGTATCAGAAATCGACCGACTACCCAAAACAAGAGCGGGTAATGACTTTGTACCAACCTCATTTATTGTTGCAAATGTCTTGGATATAATTCTTTGACTGTCGTTTATATCCCCTATTTTGCCAGATATCTGCATATCGAGTTTTTGAATCTCATAATTTTTGGATGAAATTTTATCCTGAGTGAGAGCAATATTCTTTTCCAATTTTTGTCTAGTCAATTGCAATGTCTTGATAGTAGATTGGAGTGTTGCAGACTGAGATGACAGTGTATCAATCTGCTTCTGATAACTAGCTATTTCTTTTTCTAGCTGAGCGATGTCTGAATTTCTCTTATCTATCTTGTCTTTGATTTCATCTACGGCTGTAGTCTGCGCCTGTGCACCAAAAAAGACAGAAACTATGGATACGGACATTACGATATATAGTAATAATTTTCTGTGATTCATGATTTAATTCAGTATTGTGCAGGACGTAATTGTGACCTAAGTATTTGTAAGGAAAACGATATAAGTAGCCTTGCCCAATAAAATGCAAAAAGCGTACTAGCCCAGCTTGGCAATCGCTTGATCCAACCTTTTCAAAGTCTCATCTTTGCCAATAAGATAAGAAGAGGTAAATGGATCTGGTGACTTCTCTTGACCCGTTACAGCAACTCTATACGGCCAAAGAACGTTGCCACGACCACTCGCCTCCGCATATGACCAAACTTTACTTTTTATATTTTCAACTGTAAATTCTGATTCCAAAACACTACTTATCAGGTTTTTGATTTCTCCAAGATGTTTTTTTGACTCTTCCCTACTTGGGCTTTTTTTCCATAAAAGCATGTCAGACTCATAATCTGTAAAATCCCTAACAAATGCCAAATCTCCACCTCGCTCGAACATCTTCCCTATTTCTCCAAAAGTGGAAATTTTCTCTCGAATTATGGGCTGAAAACGTGAATATATGACCTGATCGTCCTTTAACCAAATCGGCAAAAAAGGTATTGCCCTATTATTAAAATCATGATCGGTAAGTCTGGTAAGGTATTCCCTATTGAACCATTTGAGTTTCTCTGGATTGAAAATAGCTCCAGCCTTTTGGACTTTGTGAATGTCGAACTTTGATACAAGCTCTGTTAGATTGAAAATTTCTTCTGTACCACCTGGGTTCCATCCAAGAAAAGCTAGAAAATTGATAAGAGCTTCTGGTAGATATCCTTGATCGCGATAATATTCAACTGAAACCATTTCACCATGCTTACGCTTAGAAATCTTCTCGCGTGTGTCGGACAAAATAAGAGGAATGTGACCGTACACCGGGCGTTCTTTTTCGCCGATCGCTTCCCAGATCAAAATTTGTCTAGGAGTATTGGAGAGATGTTCTTCACCGCGGATGACGTGTGTAATACCCATCGTTATATCATCGACCACGTTAGCAAAATGAAATATTGGTTCATCAATACTTTTTGCAATAATGAAATCGCCAAGTTCGGTGGTATTGAACTTAATTTCACCCTTGATCAAATCTTTAAAAATGATGTCCTTGTTTGGATTGCGAAACCTGATAACCTCTGCCCTCTGCCCTTCCTCTTTGACCTCCTCTTTTGAAATGTATATATGTCCGCTAGCCAATAACTTTTCCAAGTATTTTTTATGAGTAGCCAGATTGTCTGATTGGATGACTGTTTCATCGAACTCTAGACCTAGCCATTTGAAAGCATCAAAGATACCTTGGGTATATTCTGGCTTGTTGCGTTCCTTGTCTGTGTCTTCAATTCGCAGAAATATCTTTCCATCATTCTGTTTTGTATATAAATAATTGAAAAGTGCCGATCTAGCACCGCCAACGTGAAGGAAACCGGTAGGACTTGGAGCAAATCTGGTTATTATTTTCATGAACTGATTTTAACATATTCTGGGTTGCTGGGCATGGTCTTTCCGGGATGTGACACATCCCGGCACCGCATCCCGACACTGAGGTCCATTAACCTTGCATTTCTTGACGTGAAGTGTAATATAATGTCCAGTCCTTTAACAAATAGGTGATGCATGAAACCCACACTAGACGAAATTCAGAAAGTCTTTTTCGATGCGATGGCTAATGGCTGGGCGCAAGGCGTCCAGGAGATCAGTATATCGGAATTCCCAGGCACAAAAGCTATCCCTTTCGTTTCAGGAGATTTCCGTGTACTCGACTGCTACACAGTCACTCCGTACTCGAATAAGAGTACGGGCACAATTACAATTTGGCATCAAAATCAGCCGGTTTGGGTAATGCATTATGGTGGCTGGTATGTTGTTCAGGCCATACCCTTTCTCAAGTCGTGCCTGCATCAGGCTTATGTCAAGCGTCGCTTCTACGGCGGACGTGGACCGAGTTATGTTCAAGACACAGAATTCATATACCTCAATACCGTCGATCGTAACTACTTCGAAGATTTTGCAGGTACAGAGAGGATCCTCGACACCAGGCGGCGGTGGCACTTCGGATATCACTGGTATAGGGGTATGTGGCTTGTCATGTAAGGGTAGTTTCAGTAAATGACAACGACACCGAATTTGTCGCGAACCGCGTATGCCTAAACAGCTACGCGGTTTTCTTATAATAATTAGAAAATTTTGTGCCCACGAAAAAACCACCCATCGGTGGTTTTTTCTGATAAATATCAAATCACTTTTATGTGTCTGAAGACTTAATCCGCTCTTGTTTATCCCTTGAAATCTACACCGACAGTAGCTGAAGCTTTGAAGACTTTCATGATGACATTACCCTTTGAATCCCTGACTGGAGTATTCTTTGTAGCGTCAAAACTTGCTCCACCATTGTCAGAATAAATAACGGCATAATATGTAGCACCATCTACCATAGGCTGTGTCAAAGTGATCTTGCCAGGACTGATGCCTGCCTTGAACTTTGCACTACCGATGACTTTGCCAGGTAATCCTGCATTGTCTGTCTGAACTACAACCCAACTATCTGCTGATACTTGGACAGAAGAAAGATAGACGACGTTGCCTGGGTACTGATCTGACATAACTATGCGATTGATAGCTGTATCAGTATCGACTACTGCTGGGCTCTCGTCTGGATTTGTAGTAGAAGGCACTTCACCCTTATCACTAAATACCATGACACCGATGACAATAAGGACGATGATGACTATTACAGTCACAACCCATTGCCATGTTTTGATTCCGCTCTGAGGTTCCATTTTTTTAAATGTTTATGACTATTAAAATACGACTTAGTTATGAGTATAGTTTAGCATACTATTTCTCATGTTCCAAGGCCAAATTCAATATTGCATTGGCGATGAGCTTGGCACTGTCCAATCTGGCAAATTCACGAGCTTTGGCGCGCATAAGCTCAGATATTGAATTGGTGCCTATAATTCGCCCTATTTCCTCTATAAGCACATGTGAACTTAGATTATTTTCCTCGATAACCGAAGCTGCACCAGTTTTGCCGTATGATATTGCGTTTTGGGTTTGATCATGAGAAATAGAACTTGGCAATGGGATTATAATCGATGGTACGCCCCAAGCGGCTATTTCAAATATTGTCGAGCCGGCCCTAGAAACCACCACATCAGCTACTCCGGCCGACATACGCAGAGCCAGTTCATTGAGATAATCGAAAGGATGATATCTAAATGAATACTGATGATCTTTGAGCACCACAGTCGAAGTCGATTTTATTTCTTCCAAATTGGCTTTGCCTGTTTGATGAATTACTTGGTAAGAATTGAGTAGTTCGGGCAATGCGCTAACTATAACATCATTGATGTTTTGTGAGCCTTGCGAACCACCGAGAACAAGTACAGTCGGCGTACCCTCTTCTAGATTGAGAAATTCCCTTGCGCCATTTTTGAGAGGCTGAATAATGGAACTTCGGATGGGATTGCCGGTGTATGCCACTCGATCTTTGTGGACGAAATACTGAATAGCATCTGGATATGAGAGGGCAATTTTCTTTGCAAACTTTCCTGCCCAAGAGTTGACTTTGCCAGGTTTGCTATCTGACTCGTGGATAATAACTGGGATATTTAAAATTTTTCCAGCCAATAATGTTGGGAAACTAGCGTACCCGCCTTTGCCAAAGATGACATCTGGGTATATCGAATAAACCTTGATAAGAGCCCAAAAACAACCGTATGCCGTTTTGAAGATATCAGTAAAATTTAATAATGAAAAATAACGTCTCATCTTCCCTGCTGGTATCTGGATGTATTCGATACCATAATCAAACAGAGCTCGAGAGTTGTAGGGAGTCGGAGCCATGTAGTACAACTGTGGATTGAGAACTTTTTTCTCCTTGACCACCTCTTGTATAGCTTCGGCAACTGCAATTATTGGATAAAAGTGCCCACCCGTTCCACCACCTGTAAAAAGAATTTTCATGGGCTTATTTTACTACAATATGAGAATTTTGCATATGAAAACGAAACCCCACGGTGGGGTTCGTGAGGTGTACTACCAGTGCCATCTATAAGCGGTAGAAGAGGAAGGTAATGACCACAAGTAGTACTGCTACCAAAACATGTGACAATATCGCAATATTCTTCCATCGCTTCACTTTGTAAAAGAACTGGGTCCATTCGTCACGGGAATCTGGATCTCTATCAACACCAATCAGACTTGATGTGTAACCAGTCATTCGAGAGAACGCGAAGAATGCAAAGAGACAGACTACCAACAAGACACTCCATAAGTAATCTATTGTATTCATCTATAATGAAAATACCATAAGATGACTTAACGTCAAGCTGCTTTAATTTATGATAAAGCATAGATAAGTTTACTATACTCCATCAATTTCACATATAAAAAACCGAGGCCCCGTAAGAGCCTCGTGGTGTCTGCAAGATGAGTGGATCTAATAACTCCTTTTCCTCAACATCACCCTCTCTACCGCCCTGTAAATATCTTTTTCGCCAAGGCCGTAATGTTCTAGAAGTTCATCTGGCTTTCCAGACTGGCCAAATTTGTCTTTGACGGCTACAAACTCGATAGGAACAGGAAAATGTGCTGACAAAGTCTCCGCTATTGCCCCACCAAGTCCACCATTCATCTGATGTTCTTCGCAGGTCACCAAGGCACCGTATTTGTGAGCGAACTTTATAACCGCATCTTCATCCAAAGGTTTGATCGTAGAAATATTCATAACCCCCACTTTCTTGCCTTCGGCATAAAGCTTTTTTGCAACCGCGAGAGCCTTGGCCAAGATCGGTCCTGTGGCAATGATGCCCACCATTTGTTTATTTTCTTTTTTTATTTTAATTGAAATTCCCGCATCATCTTTTGATTCAAAAATGATATGAGCCTTACCAATCTTGAATTCGTCTTCTTCATTGGTAATAATTGGAGATTTCTCACGCGGAAGTCTGACATATGTCGGATCTTGTGTTTTTGATATAGCAATTATTGCCTTTTTTGTTTCAATAGCGTCGCAGGGTGAAATAACAGTCATGTTTGGCAATGAACGCATGAGGGCGATGTCTTCTAGAGCCTGATGACTACCACCATCAGCGCCAACATTGAGTCCGGCGTGAGTTGAGACGATTTTGACCGGAACATTGTTGTAACAGATAGTCGTACGGATCTGTTCCCAATTCCTCCCAGGACTAAAAATACAATATGAGGAAGCAAAAGGTATTTTACCTTCATGAGCAAGTCCTGAAGCAACGGTTACGAGATTTTGTTCTGCTACGCCAACCTCGATATACCTATCAGGAAACTTTTTCTTGAACTCACCTAACCCAGTCGAGTCAGAAAGATCAGCAGATAATGCGACGATGTTTTTGTTTGTATTTGCTAGAGTGACGAGAGCCTCACCATAAGCTTGTCGCATGGAGGCATACAGAGGTGTCACCTCTGTAACGTTTGCCTGCATATGTGAGACATCTGCATTTTTCGCATCTGCAGTAGTTATCATTCCCATTGCTCTAGAAGCCATCTCAATCTCGTCTTTTGTAGTCGGAGCTTTGCCATGCCATTCGTATTTGCCTTCAAATTCAGGAACACCCTTGCCAGAAATAGTTTTGGCAATAATTACCGTTGGCTTTCCAGAATCCATTTTGGCTGTCTCTACTGCCCTATCGATCTCAACAAAATTGTGACCGTCTATCTCTATAACTTGCCAATTGAAAGCTCTCCATTTATTTGCCAATGGTTCGAGTGGCATAACAGCGTCCGTATTGCCACTGATCTGGATATTGTTCTGATCGACAATTGCAATCAGGCTTGAAATTTTTTCTTTACCAGCAAACATGATCGCTTCCCAGGTATTACCCTCATCGAGTTCGCCATCACTCATGAGACAAATGAACTTTCTACCGGATGTTTTGGCATTATCCATCCTATCTGCTAATGCCATACCGAGAGCTTGCGACAAACCAGAACCAAGAGGTCCAGAAGAAGTCTCCAATACTTTTAGGAAATTACGATCAGGGTGACCTTGCAAGGTTGAACCAAACTTGCGCAAAGTCTTGAGCTTTTCCAAATCGAAATATCCTGCATGCGCTAAAGTAGCATACAAGACAGGACAAATATGGCCGTTAGATAAAACTACTCGATCTCTATATTGCCAAGAAGGATTTTTGGGATCGTGTTTGATTGAATAGAAATACAGATAAGCAAAGATATCAGCCATATCGAGAGATCCGGCTGTATGACCAGATCCGGCATGGATAAGCATATCAAGTACTGATTGGCGAATGAGTTTTGCCTTTTCTTGTAATTGACTAACTTTTGCTTCTGTTAAAGACATCAGGTTAATTTTAGCACAGTTTCCTACGGCCTAATATTACACAACCTCTTGAACGCCTCAACAGCATCAAAACTATTCTCAGCATTGAAGATCGCCGAGCCGGCCACAAGACGAGTAGCACCAGCTTCAATAAGTTTTGGCGCACTTTCGAGTGATACTCCCCCATCTACTGAAATAGTCAGCTCTGGATATTTTGAACGGATCAACTTAATTTTTTCTATGACTTTATCATCGAAACTTTGACCCTGAAAACCAATATTATCAATACCCATACATTGGATAAATTGGATATCATCCTTGTATTTTTCTATCAGAGCTATGTCTGTTTCAATATTTAGAGCAAGACCTATCTCCACCTGATCTTTTATAACGGCTATCGCTTTTGCCAAGTCACCCTTCATTTCTACATGAATGATGATCCTAGATGCACCAGCCCTGACCCATTCTTCTGCCACTTCTTCGGCACGGTTGACCATAAGATCTATTTCATAATTGAGATTTTCCCAAAAAGGCAAACCGAGATCCTCACTCAATAGTTTTTCGAATGAATCATCATGTTTCTTATAAGGCCAAGTAGCATTTGGGACGAATTGACCATCACAAACATCAATTTGAACAGTTTTGACTGAACCTTGAACTAGAGATGCTTTGTCTTCTAGTTCGGCGAAGTCTCGCGGCAAGATTGCGGGGATTATTTCTATTTTGGGTTTAGACATGTATGGAGTATATCAAATATAAGAGCTGTATCTACTCAATCGAATCGATGAGTTGATTGCGCCTCTCGTGCTTTTCTTCATTACTAAAAGGAGTACTCAGCCATTTCTTAATAGCATCTTTTGTCTGCTCTTCGCTCACGAATCTAGCACCGATAGATAATACGTTTGCATCATTATGCTCGCGAGAAAGTTTTATGATATCGAGATCCGTGGTTAGCGAGACTTCTCCATACCAGACTACTGCTCGAACCCCAGGAAAACGATTTGCAACTATTGCCTCACCCTGTCCAGAACCACCAAATATAATGGCTTTCGTTGCGCCAGTCATATCTTCGGCAACCTTGAGAGAGGCCGAACTCATATATACAGGATAATCATCTTCGGGTACAAAAGTATGCGCCCCGACATCTAGAACTGTGTACCCTTCCCCCTCCAACCAAGTTTTGATCTTATTTTTTAATTGAAATCCGGCGTGATCGGCAGCTAAGATTATTTTTATTTCGCTTTTATTCATAAGGATATTTTAGCATATTAAAATGAAAACCTTAAAATATGTATGATTTACCCCGCGCAGACTTTCGTCTACGCGGGGCTTCGGAAATCTTATGCAGGTCATTCCGTTTGACCACTGTCGCTTGTACGTGTGCGCCGTCTACCGCCGATCCACCGTCCCGTATGATCACGCAGACCAGAAGCCATCTCGCGTTCCCATCGAACCAAATGAACGGCGACCGGCGTGTCCAGCCACTTTTGTATCGTGGCCGGAAACTCATCACGACATACTCTATTCTCCGGCGGCGCATAAAAACTCCAACCGTCATCC
>JACCDG010607978.1_pt1 | contig 20342 bp, 24 predicted proteins | sample 7442471 | NCBI WGS metagenome assembly JACCDG01 (sample SAMN15323444, study PRJNA562643) | freshwater metagenome | isolation source: river surface water | place: USA:Blue River Watershed | collected 2017-08-17 | reverse complement strand
GCTGTCCAAGAAATTGTTGCACTTGTTTGTGTGATATTTGATGAAGAAAGTCCTGTTGGTGCGGTTGGGGAAGTAGTGTCGACAGTTACACCACCTGTTGTTGTAAATACTACAGTATTACTTATTGCTGAAATATTTCCCATTGCATCAAATGCTTCAAGCCAAAAGCTTCTTTCTTGTCCTGCTGTAAGTCCTGTTACATTGTATGTAATAACATTTCCAAGAACTTTTTTTGTAACAATTCCATTAGAATCTCTTTTGTAAAGATTGTATCCAGTCACTCCAACATTGTCAGTACTTGCTGTCCAATTTAAAATAGCACTTGTGTCTGTAATAGAAGACACAACTAAGTTTGTAGGTGTTGAAGGAATTTCAGTGTCTATTGTTTTTGCTGTAGTAAATTTATTACTTGAAGTCCAAGTCTTACAATTATTTGTACTATCACAAGATGTAACACGATAAGAATATTTTGTATTTTGTATGAGCCCACCGACTTCTATTGAATGGTCTGTCGTATTTGATGGATCGTATGTAGCTAAAACCCAAGTTGAAGTCCAAGCTTTTTTCGTTTCTAGCTTACTAGTAGAAGCTAGATCTGTGTTCCAAGAAATTGTTGCACCGTTTAAAGTAATTTTGCTTACTTTTACATTACTAATAAGCGGTAACACAGTGCTTGCTAGTTGGGTAGTAGAGTCTTTTATTAAATTATTATTGAATACAACAATACCAAGATTAACTAAAACAACTAGACTACTCAATACGATAAATAAACTTAAATTTTTTTTCATAAAATAATGATACGAGCTTGTAAATATATAAAATTGTTAATACTTATATCATACTAAATATTTCCTTGTAAAGGAAATAATAAAAGCCGATTTCTTTTTGAAATCGGCTTTTATTATTAATTAGTAAATATTATTGACACATAGATGTCCAAGAACTAGGGTATCCAGCTTTCGTATCATATTGTTCGATAGCAAATCCATCAAAGATTGCCTTTTGTGCTGAAGACATTAAATTGTATGCAGATTGGATATCGCTATTTAATTTAGTACAAGTACTACCAAAGTATGTACTTGTAGGAGCACTGGTATCTTCATCAAGTAAAAGACCAATTCTTACTTTTTTACCAGTAGCAGCTGCATAGTTTAATTCACCAGATGCGTCATTTTGAATGCTTGTTGCATTTGTAACATAGTCTTGAATAGTTAATATATCAATTTGATCCATCATATATTGCATTGCATTTTTACCAGTAACACCTTCACCTTTTCTGTTGAAAGATTGTAAAGAAGCATTTGTATCATACCATCGTGGAGGAGCAAGATTTATTTTTATGCTATTTCCCGTAATAGCTCTAACAGCTTGCAACATATCAATAAGAGAATTTGCAATTGCCATATTTGATTGTTCTTTTGTGTATGTTGAATCTACAAGATTCCAATAAGGGTAGTATCCATCTGTAGAAGTAATGGTATATGGTTCTACGTCGTATTGTATTGCTGAGAATTTTGCATTTGTTCCTGTGATACTGTCATTAAAGTTTTTTACAGCTGTTGCAAAATCAAGTGCAGCTGTTGTGGTTTTTCCTTGAGTGAAATATGGATTACCAGGAAGTGCAACCCAATTTTCTGCACCGCCAGTTGCTTCTACTTGCATACAGTGTTCTTTTGCTTTATTTAAGAAGTCTTTTATATTGTTTGCTGAACTTGAAATAAAAGAAGGGTTTGCATTTAGGTATATGTTTTTAACATGGTGTGAATCAGCAAAAGCAAAGAATTGATTTTGGTAAGTAGAATTTGGTGTTACTAAATCTGTATTTTGATGCCAAGCCCATACATCTCTCATTTCTGCTGGATTTGTTGAAGCATTAGGACAAGAAGAAACTATGTTTGTATTTTCTGTATTAGAACTCAAAGTCAATATGGTTATAGAGTCACTTAATGTTGATTTATTTCCTGCAGCATCAATTGCTTCTATTGCGTATGTTCTACTTGTACCAGCTGTTAGACCATTTGCATTGTAATTTGTTGAAGTTATAAGAGATGAGTTACTTGGAGTACTTGCTCCATTTTTGTATATATTGTATCCAGTCACACCAACATTATCAGTACTTGCTGTCCAAGAAATTGTCGCAGTTGTAGTTGTAATATTTGATGAAGAAAGTCCTACAGGAGTTGATGGAGCTGTTGTATCGGCTATAGTAACACTAGCGGCATTACTTGCTAAAGAAAGATTTCCAGCTGCATCTTTTGCTTTTACAACTATACTATATGTTGTACCTGGGAAAAGATTTGTTATGGGATAATTTGTGCCTGTAATTAAATTAACATTTGTTGGAGTAGTAGAACCATTTATATATATATTGTATCCAGTCACACCAACATTATCAGTACTTGCTGTCCAAGAAATTGTCGCACCATTTTGTGTAATGCTTGATGCTGTTGTGTTTGTAGGGGTAGTAGGAGCTGTTGCATCAGTAGGAGTAGCTGTTGCTGATAGTGTTTTGAATTTATTACTTGATGTCCAAGTTTTACAGCTATTTGTTGCATCGCAAGATGTAACACGATAAGAATATTGAGTACTTGCACTAAGCTCACTTACAGTCACTTTGTGAGTAGTCAAACCGTTTATGTTTGTTGCATCATAAGGAGCAATAACCCAAACTGAATTCCAAGAACTTTTCTTTGTTTCAACCTGACTTGAAGATGCTTTGTCGGTTGTCCAAGTTATTACAGCACCTGTAGAAGTAATATTGTTTACTTTTACATTATTTATTGAAGGACCAACAACACCAGCAAGTTGATTGTTCGTATCACTTATTAAATTTCTATTAAAAACAACCACACCTAAACCTATTAGGATAGTAAGACTTACTAAAACTGTACTTAAACTTAAATTTTTATTCATAAAAATAATTTTCAACTAATAATATATAAATTGTTAATACTTATATAGTACTAAATATATAAATTATAAGCTAGTGATAATTTGATTAAATTTATGAATTTAAAAAATTAAAGTAATCTGTCTGTTTTTTACCTTCAGGTAGGACTTTTTTTATTACGAATTTACCATCTTCTAACACAGCATCTGTAATGATAATTCTTTTATTTTCTTTGAAAAAGAAAATTCGAGGCCATTTAAAATATGCACGAAATTTGTTATATAAATCTTCTCCGTTTTCTTTATTTATATCTACCAAACCATCTTCCTTTTTAATTTTTTTACAATAAGTAGCATCATTCTCATCTTGTTTTACAAGGGTAATTTTACTTTCTGTAAAATCAGGTAAAACTTTTATTAATAATGTTGTTCCAATTTCGATTAATCTTTTTCTTAATTCTGTAGAAGTTTCATTTGGTAATATCTCTGTTTTTTCTAAAGCTATTATTGGTCCAGAATCCATCTTGTATTCCATTTTTTGTATAGTTACTCCTGTTTCTTTGTCACCATTTAAAATCGCACTCTCTACAGGAGATGCTCCACGGTATTTTGGAAGAATTGAATAATGTATATTTATTGATCCAAGTTTTGGAATTTTTATAAAGTTTTCTGGTAATATTTTGCCATAAGCAACTACTATAAAAAGATCAAAATTTTCTTTTGAAAGTTTCTTAGTAAATTCTTCGTCTATTTTTTCTGGTTGTACAAAAGGTATATTATTTTCTATTGCCCAGGTTTTTACGACCGGAGGTGTTAGTATCATTTTTCTTCCTTGTGGTTTGTCTGGTGAAGTAACAACAAGAGAAGGTAAGTAACCAGATTTTTTTAAAATTTCCAATGTCTTACTTGAGATATCTGGAGTACCAAAAAATACAAAATTTATTTTTTGTTTGTGCATATTATTGTGGTTCTTCTTCTTTTAAATCTTTTGCGTGATCATGAAATAAAATACCATTTAAATGGTCTGTCTCGTGTTGGAAAATTTGTGCAAGGAGACCACTTGCACCACGAATGAATTTAATTCCATTTTCATCATAAGCTTCGATACTTGCTTTTGTTGATCTGTGAGTTTTACCGTACAACCATCTAACAGAAAGACATCCTTCAGGGACCCATTTTTTTTCTCTTGAGAGTTTTAATATTTCTGGATTTATAAAAACTAAATTTTTATTTTCTTTTATTTCTTTTTGAGTAACATCATCTATCTTTTTTTTACCTGAAATTCTATCTTCTCTATCTTGCATAAAATCTTCATCAAAAACTTTTCCCGCTACAAGAAATATTCTAAGAGAAACACCAATTTGTGGTGCTGCTATTGCTACACCATCTTTTTGACGCTCTAAAGCTAAAGCCATATCTTTTATAACTTTTTTGATTTTTACTGTGCCTATATCTTTTATTGGCACAGCTTTGGCTATTTCTCTTAGAACTTTTTCATCTCTTTGGAGAATTTCTTTTACCATTGTTTTTATTTAATTTCTTTTAAATATTCTAGGAGCTTAGAAAGCTTTACTGTTTCTTGAGATCTGTTTGACATATCACGAACAATAACAGAATTATCTAATGCTTCTTTTTGTCCGAAAATTAAAGCATATGGAATTTGTAATTTCTCAGCAATAGCAAGTTGCGCACCAAGAGTGTCTTTTGAAAGTGATTGAGATATTGGTACATGTGCTTTACGAAGTAGATCTATAACATTTAAACTTTTTAGTTTTGCATCGGTGCCTAGTTGGATGAAATATACTTTTGGCTTTTTTAAAATTCTAGGAGAAAGTTTCTTATACCAAGGCATAAGAAGTACACGATCAGCAGAAAGAGAAAGTCCTACTGCTGGTACATCTTTTTTACTACCGAGTTGTTTACCAAGATAATCATATCTTCCACCTCCTGCGATAGCCATGCCTTTTGTTTCACTTTCTGATTCATCAATTATTTCAAAAACAGTACGAGTGTAATATGAAAGACCACGCACGAGGCATTTGTTTAAATTATATTGTATTCCCATTTCTTCTAAATATTCTAAAACTTCTTTGAAGTGTTTTTTACAAGAAGGACAGAGAAATGAAACTGCATCAGGCGCACTTTCATTTATTTCTTTTGTTTTAGGATCTTTTGAATCTAGAATACGAAGAGGATTTGTTTTTAATCTTTCACGGTCGATAGCAGGTAAGTCATTCATATGTTTCTTGTAATAATTTACAAGTTCTTTTATGTATCCAGATCTGCATTCTTTATCACCGATAGAGTTTATGTCTATTGAAAGATTACTTGCTCCAGCTTCTTCTAAAATACTCATCCCAGCTTTTATAACAAGTACATCCATTATACTTTTTTCACTGCCTAGAGAATCCATATCAAATTGCCAAAATTGTCGATAACGTCCTTTTTGTGGATTGTCATGTCTGAAAACTGGACCGTATTGATAAAACATTACAGGTTGAGGCATGTTTTGCATTCCTTGTTCTATGTATGCACGCATTAGAGAACCTGTGTGTTCAGGACGAAGAGCAAGATGATCGCCACCTTTTGTTTTTAGTGTGTACATTTCTTTGTCGACAATATCTGTACCTTCACCAATACCAGAAGTGAAAACTTCTTCATGTTCCATCATTGGTGTTTCTATTGGTTTGAATCCGTAGTAAATAGCTACTTCTTGAGCTTTTTCAAAAAATCCTTGGAAGCTGTAATATTCTTCATTCATTATATCTCGCATTCCTTTTGGTGATGCTAGATTTTTACTTGCACTCTTTTTTGTTGCTGTTGTTTTTTTCATATTATTTAATTATGTACTCCTGGTAAAACACCTATCTCTTTTACTGGTAATAAACGCAAAAATGCGCGACCTACTAATAATTTTTTTTGTACTGGACCCCAAGATCTTGAATCTGAACTTCCTGATCTATTGTCTCCCATTACAAAGTATTCATCATTTTTTAATACTATATGTGAATTGTCTTCAGAATGATTCACTACATAAGATTGATCAAGAGTAAAACCGTTTGGATTTTCTTTATTTGTTATTATTGTTTCTTCCTTTTTTACATCTACTGTTTCACCTGGTAAACCAATAATTCTTTTTATGAAAAATTTCTTTGTATCATTTGGGTAACGAAAAACTATAACATCACCTCTTTTTGGATCTTCAAATCTGTATGTTATTTCATCAACTATCAAATATTGACCATTTTCAAAAGTCGGCACCATTGAAGAGCCGGAAACTATAAATGGTTGAGCTATGAACATTCGAACAGGGAGTACTATAGCTACGGCTATCAAAGCAAAACGCACAAGTTCCCAGAAGGATTGTTTAAAAGTCTGTTTGCTTTCTTGCTCAGTATTTCCTATATTTTCTAATTTATTTTGTTGTTCCATGGGCTCATTTTACCATAAAACAACATTGACACAAAGGACAAATATGTTTTGTAATGTTTTTTCTTTTTCTAAAGAATTTTTAAATTTATTTTTGATGGTATTATATAGAATATGAAATATATCGTAGGACTGGGAAATCCAGGAGCAGAATATGAAAAAACAAGACATAATACAGGACGTATTATTATTTCTTTTATCGAAGATAAAATAGAAACAAAAGTAAAATTCATAATGCCAGATAGTTTTATGAATAATTCTGGAAAAGTCGTCGCACCACTTATAAAATCTAAAAAAGATTTATCTGATTTGATAGTTATATATGATGATATTGATTTACCTCTTGGAAAAATGAAAATTTCTTTCAACAGATCTTCTGGTGGACATAATGGTGTTGGTTCAATTATTAAACATTTAAAAACAGAAGAATTTGTGCGTATTCGTGTTGGTATTTGTCCGACTACACCAACAGGAAAATTGAAAAAACCAAAAGGGGAAGAAGCAATATTAAAATTCTTGCTTGGGGAATTTAAAAAAGAAGAAATCGCAGAACTCAAAAAACTTTCAAAAAAAATAGCCGAAGCGATTGATACTTTTTATTCTGACGGCCTTGGCAAAGCTATGAGTTTGTATAATTAAAAAAGAGAAGCTATTTACTTCTCTTTTTCCTTACTTTTCTTATAGGAGGTTGATAGTTATAAAAAATCCACCATTATCTCGAAAGCCGTTCTCCCAAAAACCATAGGTATTAAGATGATTAAAATTTGAAAATGCTTTAAATTCTATTTCAAATAGAATGACGTGTTTTTCTATTTGTTTTTGGAAAATCATAAAAGTCTTGTTTTTCTTTTTTAGAATAAAATCATCGTTTTCATAGAAACAGCGAATAGCGTAAAATAAAGAATCGTGATTTATAGAATCTCGTGATACATAAAAACTTGATGTTATTTTATCTTTATAAGAACTGGTGAAATTTTCTATTTTGTAGTTAGAATTTTCGAGAAATTCTCTTAAACTTTCCGATATTTTTACATTCTCCATTTTACAAAGAATTAAGGGTGAGACATAAAGCGTTATTTAATTTAAATCCTACTCTTTTCAAAAATACTGTCAAATTAAAAAGCCACTTTCTTGAAAACAAGAAAGTGGCTAAATAGAGTCTACTATGTTTCTTCTATGAGTTTTAAATTAAAAGGCATATTGAATATAGCTTGAAAATCTTTACCAGCTTCAAGCATATCTTCATCATTTTCTTCGTAATTCCAGACAATACTTACTTTAAAGTTCTCATCTATTGTTAACTTCTCAAAATATTTTAAAAAATCGAGACAGTACTTCGAGAAAGGAATATTAAAATATTCAATACTAAAATCAAGAATGAAATCATTTTGTTGTTTTATTATGGATGGAATGTGTTTGTCCAACCATTTAAAGATCCCATCCCAGTATTCTTTTGAATTATCAGGCATACCTCTTCCTTTTATTGAAAGGATATTATCGACAATTTTAACTTCCGGTGTTTTTGGTGTCTGTGTTTTAATTATTACTTCCATTTTCTTTTTTTTAAATGAATACTAAGATTTTTTTCTGTAATGTATATTACATCTTAACAATATAAAAGTCAAGAACAAAAAAACTCCCAATTGGGAGTTTTTTTGTTTCTATTATTTTAGAATTATTTCTTATCTTCTAGGAATGCAAGAGTCATTTTGTGATCTTTTGGTTCGAAGAGTGTAATTTGGAAACTGTATGTCTTTCCAAGTTCCAAATTTTCACGAAGCTTTGCTTCTGTACCAAATGTTGAATTGTGGACGAGTCCAGCAACACCTTCTTTGATAGAAACCAATGCACCGTGTTTGTTGTATTTTATAACGACACCTTTGATGATATCTCCTTTTTTCAATTTACCTTCATATTCTTTCCAAGGATTTTCTTTGAGGGCTTTGATTGAAAGAGAGATTTTACCTTCTTTGATGTCGATTATTTTTGCACGGATTTTGTCTCCAACTTTGAACATTGTACGAGGATCTTCTACGAGTCCCCAGTCGAGTTCAGAGATGTGTACTAATCCTTCAAGACCTTCTTCTAATTTCAAGAATACACCGAAGTCTACGAGACCTGCTATTGTACATTCTATTTCTTCACCGAGTGTGTATTTACTGATGATTTCTTGTTTTTCTTCTGGATTATTTTCTTTTTCAGAGAAGATAAGTCTACCTTCTTTTGGAAGAGTTGAAATAATCATTACAGAGATTTTTGTACCAACGAGTTTCTTTAATTCTTTTAAAATTTTATCTTTATCAGAATCTTCTACGCGAGGGTAGTGTTCAGGCTTCAATTGTGAAGCAGGAAGGAAACCTTGTATTCCTTGCCATTCCAAAATAAGTCCACCTTTGTTTGCATCTTTGATTTCAAGACTCATTATTGTTTTTGCTTTGATTGCTTTTTCAGCATCAGACCAGATGAGGGCTTGTTTTGCTTCTTTAAGAGAAAGCTCAACATAACCTTCTTCGTTTTCTGGATCAATAATTTTTGCTTTAATGATATCACCGATAGCAATTTTCTTGATGATGTCTTTTGCATTCATGAATTCACGGCCGTATATAATACCTGTACCAAAAGGTGCTAGGTCTACATAGACAGATGATTTCTGAATAAGGATAACTGGTCCTTCTATTAATGAATCAACTTCTGGCCAATTCATACTTTTATCAAGCATGATTTTGAGAGCTGAATCTTCTACTTTTACTTCTTCTATATCTTTTTTCATAATAAATAAAAAAATCCGCACAAAAAGCGGATTGTTAGGTCTAGGCGTCGCTCGGCTCATGCCTTACGGTGTTATCCTAAATCCATACTTTTAATACTTCCACTATAGCAAAAATTTTGTTATAATGCAACCTATGATAATCACATATTTCGGTAAGCAATTTTTTAAGATACAGCAAGGGGAATTGACCGTTGCTTTCAATCCAATCAGTAAAGATTCAAAAAACTCAAACGGAACAAAGTTTGGTTCTGATATTGCATTAGTTACAACAAATCATCCTGATTATAACGGTATCAGTCAGCTTTCTCATGGAGAGCGTGAGCCATTTGTTATTTCAGGCCCAGGGGATTATGAAGTTCGAGAAATATTCGTAAAAGGAATAATGTCTGATTCAAATCTTGGTGGCAAAAAATATATCAATACTATATATACACTTTCAATGGATAATATTGAGATTGCTTTTCTTGGTGCATTGAGTGACGCAAGTCTTTCCAAAGAAGCTGTCGAAGCAATAGGGAATCCTGATATTTTATTTATCCCAGTTGGTGGCAAAGATATTCTTGATGCAAAAAATTCTTCAAAACTTTCTGCTTCACTTGAACCAAAGATAGTTATACCAATGGATTACGATACAGAATCTCTAAAAGCTTTTTTGAAAGAAGCCGGAGCTGAAGGAGTACAAAAAATTGATAAATTAACTTTAAAGAGAAAAGATCTTGATGGAAAAGCAGGAGAAGTTATCGTTTTAGATCAATCATAATATGAGAAAAATAATTAGAAATTTAAGAGCACAACCAGAACACGTAAAAAAACAAATTTTATATATTTCAATGCTTGCTTTTGTTGTGATTTTAATACTTCTTTGGATTTTGAGTTTAGGTACAACAATAAACAAAAAAGAAACAGAGATTTCAGTAAAAAAAGATCTACAACCTTTTACAATTCTTAAAGCAAATGTGATAGATGGATATAAAAGTATTTCCACCGAATCTACAGATATGGTAAGATAAAATTTATGGCAAAGAAAGATATAGAACCTGAAGAAATAATAGAGAGACGTGATGGAGTTCTTCCAATAAACATCACCACAGAAATGAAAGAATCTTTCATTTCTTATGCTATGTCTGTTATTACAGATAGAGCATTGCCGAATGTTCGTGATGGTTTAAAACCTGTACACCGCAGAATTTTATTTGCAATGAATGAGCTTGGTCTTACTTCTTCTTCTCGTTTTCGAAAATCAGCACTCGTAGTGGGAGATGTGCTTGGAAAATACCATCCTCATGGTGATGCATCTGTCTATGATGCAATGGTCAATATGGCACAAGATTTCTCTTATCGTTATCCTCTTGTTATTGGTCAAGGTAACTTCGGTTCTATTGATGGCGACAATGCTGCAGCAATGCGTTATACAGAAGCAAAAATGGCAAAACTTTCAAGTGAGCTTCTTCGTGATCTTGAAAAAGAAACTGTAGATTATCGTCCAAACTATGACCAAACAAGAAAAGAGCCGATAGTTTTTCCTTCAGCTGTTCCATCACTTTTACTTAATGGTACTTTGGGTATCGCTGTTGGTATGGCTACAAATATTCCTTCACACAACCTCGCTGAAGTTGTAGATGCGACAGTACACTTGATAGAAAATCCAGATGCGACAACTGAAGACTTGATGCAATATGTCAAAGGTCCTGATTTCCCGACGGGAGGCCTCGCTTATGGATACAAAGATATGCTTCATGCGTATTCTACTGGACGTGGTGGAGTTGTTTGTCGTGGCGAAGCTGAAATCGTAGAACAAAAAGGTGGAATTTTTCAAATCATCATCACTTCAATTCCTTTCCGTGTAAACAAATCAAACTTGATAATGTCTATCGCAGAACTCGTACAAGAAAAAAAGATAGAAGGTATCAAAGGTCTTCGTGATGAATCTACAAAAGACATACGCATCGTTATAGATTTGAAAGCTGGTGCATATCCAGAAAAGATTTTAAATTATATTTACAAAAATACTCAACTCGAACAAAATTTTAATTACAATATGGTTGCACTTGTAGATGGAGTTCCTCAGACACTTTCTCTTTCATCTATACTTTCCGAATTTATTACTCATAGAAAAGAAATAGTAAAGCGTCGTTCACAATATGATCTACGAAAAGCAGAAGAGCGTGAACATATTTTACTTGGTTTGAAAAAAGCACTCGACTTTATAGATAAAGTTATCAAGACTATTCGTGCATCAAAAGATGGAGCAACAGCAAAACTCGCTTTGATGAAAGAATTTAAGTTTTCAGATCTTCAAGCACAAGCCATTCTCGATATGAAACTTCAGAAACTCGCTGGCCTTGAAAGAAAACTCATAGAAGAAGAATTGAAAGAAAAACAAGATTTTATAAAAGAAATGAAAGAATTAATTTCAAATCCAAAAAAGATGTTGAAAGTTGTTTCAGATGAGCTTAAAGAAATTAGAGAAAAATATGCAGACGATAGAAGAACAAAAATAATTAAAGGCGGAGTAAAAGAAATTTCTGAAGAAGATCTTGTTCCAGAAAAAGAAACAATGCTTGTCTTCTCTGCTGGTGGATATATCAAACGTACTGATCCTTCTGAATACCGTGCACAAAAGCGTGGAGGTGTCGGTGTAGTTGATCTTGAAACAAAAGAAGAAGATTTCGTTACAATGCTCGTCTCTGGTTCTACGCATAGTGATCTTCTTTTCTTCACAAATCTTGGTAAAGCATATCAAATAAAAATGTATGATATTCCTGAAGGTCGTCGTGCTACGAAAGGTAAGTCTGTAATGAATTTCCTTTCTCTTACTTCTGAAGAAAAAGTCACTTCAATTTTACCAATGACAAAAGAATCAAAGAAATCAGCTATTTCACTTATGCTTGTTACAAAAAATGGTACAACAAAGAAAATGTCTGGAGAAAGTTTCAAAGATGTTCGTAGAAGTGGAATTATATCTATCAAGCTAGACAAAGGTGACGAACTCGCTTCAGCTCTTATAGTAGAAAAAGGAGATGAAGTAATGCTCGCAACTTCAGATGGTCAATCTATTCGTTTCAAAGAATCAGATATTCGTGAAATGGGTCGTACTGCTGGAGGTGTGCGTGGTATGAAACTTGATAAAGGTGATGAGATTATTGGTGTTGATGTTATCAAAAAAGGTCATGGTGATGGATCATTCCTTATTATGTCTTCAAATGGTCTTGGTAAGAAAACAAAACTTTCTGAATACAAAGTTCAAAATCGTGGAGGTTCTGGTATCAAGACTGCAAAAGTAACTCCAAAAACAGGTAAACTTATTGTTGCAAAAGTTTTGATGGGTGATGAAGAAGAATTGATTGCAATGTCAAAGAAAGGACAAGTCATTCGTACTGCTCTCAAAGATATTCCTTCACTCGGAAGACAAACTCAAGGAGTCACTATTATGCGTCTCCGTGCTGGCGACGGCATCGCATCTCTTACTTGTGCATAAAATATGAAAATACATTTTGTAAGACATGGGCAAACTGAATACAATAAAAATTTTCTTATCACAGGTCATACTGATGAACCTTTAAACGAAGAAGGAATAAAACAAGCTAAGGATACTATCCCATTACTTTCTCAATATTCAGAAATATACTGCTCTGATCTCATTCGTTGCAAACAGACAGCAGATATTTTAAATAAAAATTTAAACTTAAAGATTAGTTACGACGGAAGACTCAGAGAAAGAAATCTGGGTTCTCTTGAAGGTAAGAAATGGGACGATTTTGATTTAATAGATCCAAGTTTAAGAGAAAAAGACAGAAATCAAGAATATGATTACAACCCTTTTGGTGGAGAATCAGTCGGTCAAGTCACTACAAGATTACTTTCTGCTATTACTGATATAAAAAATAATCATAATACTCGAGATACGATTTTAGTTGTTACTCATGGTGGAATAATAAGACTTCTCTATAAAATCTTAAAAGGAGAGATTGTTACAAATATCAAAAATAGTTCAATAAATGAATTTAATTTTTGATTATTTCTATTGTTTGGTTTTAGGTTTAAGGGTATAATTAAACTATGTTCGCTGAACCAGAGAAAATTTTAAAAAATTTTGGTATTGCTGATACTATGATCGTTGCAGACTTTGGTGCAGGGTCGGGTTTTTATTCTATTCCTGTTGCAAAGATGGCTCAAAATGGAAAAGTTTATGCAATAGAAATACAAAAAGATTTTCTCACCACTCTCAAAGACAAAGCAGAAAAAGAAAATGTCGGAAATATTGAAATTCTTTGGGCTGATATAGAAAAATCTGGTGGAACAAGATTAAACGATGCAATCGTAGATGTTGTTATTCTTTCAAATATTTTATTTCAAGCAATACACAAAGAAAAAGTTTTAGAAGAAGCGTATAGAATTCTTAAAAATGGTGGTAGAGTTTTGTTTGTTGATTGGTCTGAAGTTTCTACTTTTAGCCCAAAGACTGAAAATTTGATTATGCCGACAGTCGCTCGTGAAATGTTTAAAGCTCAAAAATTTGTTTTTGATAAAGATATAGAGGCAGGAGAGCATCATTATGGTATGATATTTAGAAAGATATGAAGAAATTAGGAAATTTTCAAATTATAGTTCTCATAGTATTTGTTGTTTTAGCCGTTTTCGGTGTTTTAGTTTTTGCTGGAATTATTCCAATAGGAAATTCTGATAAAGCAGTTGTCACTGGTAATGTCGTTCTTTGGGGTACAGCAAAATCAGATATGATGAATAATTTGATAGACAACTTTGTGGTTGCTAATCCAACCCTTGGAATAAAATATGTACAAAAAGATAGAGCTACTTTTGGTCAAGATTTATTAGAAGCTCTTGCTACAAATACAGGACCTGATTTATTTATTCTTCCTGATGATATGATAGTAAATTTTAGAAATAAAATAATGCCTATACCATATGCTAGTTACCCTCAAGCAACTTTTCAGACAAATTTTGCTGGAGCAGGTGATATATATATGAGTTCTACTGGAATACTTGCTCTGCCTTTGACGATAGATCCTATGGTTATGTATTACAATCGTAGCCATCTCGATGCAGAAAATATTGTCACTCCACCTTTGTATTGGAATGATTTAGAAAATTTAGTCGGAGTTTTTACAAAAAAAGATCAAAATAGAAAAGTTACAAAAAGTGCTTTTGCTTTGGGTCAATATAGTAATATAAATCATGCGAAAGATATTATCTCTATGATGTTTATGCAGTCTGGCAATCCTATTGTAAAAGAGAGTAATAGTGATTTTGTCTCTGTATTAAACCAAGGCTCTACTGTATATGCCGGTGGTCTTGATAGTATGCTTAAATTCTACACTGCATTTGCTGACCCACTAGGAAGTTTGTATTCTTGGAACAAATCTTTACCAAATTCTCGTGATGCATTTTCTCGAGAAGAACTTACTTTTTATTTTGGTTTTGCTAGTGAACTTCCAGATCTTACTTCAAGAAATCCAAATCAAAATTTCTACGTTGCTCCTGTGCCACAGATTAAAAATTCAACTTTCAAACTTACCTTCGGACATACACAAGCTGTCGCAATTTCTGCTTCTACAAAAGATCCAACAGTTGCATTTACTGTCGCAGGACTTTTAGCAACTGGTAATTTCTCAAAACAATTTGCAGATAATTTACTTCTTGCTCCAGCAAGAAGAGATTTATTGAGTACAAAACAATCAGACGCATACCTTCCTATTTTTTACAGTTCTGCTTTATTTGCTCGTAGTTGGCTCGACCCTTCATCTACAGATACAGACGGAGTATTTCAAAGAATGATAGAAAATGTACTATCAAACAATTTATCAGCTGAAGCAGCTATAAACGATGCTTCTTCAAAATTAGGTTTCCTTTTACTTAAATAAAATGTATAAAAATTTTTTAAAATCTTTTTTCTCAATAATACTTCTCCTTACTATTTTTATTCCTTCTGTTTCTTTTGCTGATACAATAAATGATGCTTCTAGCTCTTCTTTTTCAGGACTTATCCCTTGTGGTGTAGAGAAATTTACAGCTCAAACAACAATAAATAATGTTGTTTATGAAGCAGGACAGACGAAGCCTTGTGGTTGGAAAGATTTAATAGCTTTAATAAATAAAGTTTTGAATTTCATTTTATTTAAATTAGCTATACCTATCGGAGCTATAATGTTTTGTTATGCAGGCTTTTTGCTTATAACTTCAGGGGGAGATACTGAGGCTCGAGGTACAGCAAAAAAGATAGCACTTGGTGTCGTTAAAGGTCTAGTATTTGCGGCTGCAGCATGGCTTATAGTGCATTTAATACTTAATACTTTGGGTTATGATGGTTCTTGGATTGGTTTTTAATGATATTATTTTAAAGCAGTAAATTTTTGCTAAAATTTACTGCTAGATGTATAATTTAGATATGAAATCTATACACAAAAAAATCTTTTCAATTATTTTATTTTCCTTTGTACTATTTTCTCCTATTTTCTCTTTTGCTGATACAATAAATGATGCTTCTTTAATTAAAGAAGGTAAGATTACTAATCCAATAAGTTACAATAATATTAATGATTTCATTAGAGCTATTTTGCAAGGCGCTATTAAAATAGGTATACCTATCATCGCTCTCGCTATCATTTATTCTGGTTTTCTTTTTGTATCTGCACGAGGCAATAGTGAAAAATTATCAGAAGCAAAAAATGCATTATTGTATACGTGTATCGGGGCTGCTATATTACTAGGTGCTTGGGCTATTGCTCAGCTTATATCAAATACAATATTAGCTTTATAATATGAAATTTTTTAATAACAATAAAAATATTTTACTTGCAGGTTGTGTTTTAAATTCAGATCATACTCAATTTTATCATTTAGTAAATTATGTTATTTGTATTATTGGTTCTTCTGTTTTACCTTTTATTTTTGGTTTAGCAGTTTTAGTTTTTATTTATGGTGTTGTTCAGTATATGGCTGGAGCAGAAGAAGAAGCAAAGAGAGAACAAGGTAGACAGTTTATAATTTGGGGGCTTATAGCATTATTTGCAATGGTTTCTGTTTGGGGTCTTGTACGAGTACTCAACAATACCTTCGGTGTTCCTTTCGTTATTCCTAAAGTTCATGTAAACAATTAATATGAAAAAAATATTTATTTTTATCTTCTTATTTTTATTTTCTTTCAGTCAAATTACTTTTGCACAATCAGAACTTGCTCCACAATGGCAATCAAGTAATAATTTTTCTGGTATCAATCATGCACCTACAGCACCAGCTGTTGATAATATAGAGATTGTTCCACAACAAGCAAGCTCAAGAATTCTATGTCGTTTACCGGCTCAAGCAAAAGTACAAGATTTCTTAGATTATAGTACTTGTATGGTTTTCAAATCTTTAGTACCTCTAGTACTAGGATTTTCTTTTCTTGTTTTTGTCTGGGGTGTTTTCCAATACATAGCTGGTGCACAAGAAGAAGCAAAGCGTGAAAAAGGCAGACAATTCATCATCTGGGGTCTTATAGCTATGTCTGTGATAGTTTCAATATACAGCCTTATCAATGTTATAAGTGGAAGTTTTGGTATACAGTCAGCAGGACCAAAAGTAGAAGTAGATACTACAACACCTCAACCTATCAATCAAAATAGCGGTATAGGACAATAAGATTTAAGTATTGCATCAAATTTACCGTCACGATATAATATAACAAGCCTAATATTTTAGGGAAATTATTTTAAAAAAGGTCGTTGAATTTTAAAAATTATTATTAGTAAATAAAATTAAATTATGAAAAAAATATTCGTTTCTTTAATGCTTTTAGCTATCGTTTTGGTTCCTACTTTGTCTTTTGCTCAAACAATAGGAGTAAATAAAAATACTTGTGAACTATATAATCAACCTGTGACTGTTGGTGGAGTAACTACTCAAACAAGTATCGCTGGTATTATTTGTAAAATAGCTGCATGGATCAACCTTATAATACCTATAGTTATTGGTCTCGCTGTTTTGATATTTATCTGGGGAGTTGTGCAATATGTTGTTGCAAAAGAAGAAGAAGCAAAGACAGAAGGAAGAGACAAGATGATCTATGGTCTTATCGGTCTCGCTGTTATAGTATCTGTTTGGGGTCTTGTTGCAGTTCTTAAGAACTCTTTTGGTATTTCAAATACTGCAAGTATTCAAGTACCTTGTATCCCTGGTAGTTGTTAATATTTTATGAATTTATTCTTTACAAATGTAGCATATGCGAGTGAGAGTTTAGATACTTTCATTAGTAATGTAGATAGGTTGATCATTAACCCTATCATTATGTTGCTTTTTGCTCTCGCTGTTGTTTATTTTCTTTGGGGGTTATTTGAATTTCTTTCAAATACTGAAAATGAAGAAAAGCGTACAGTGGGCAAGAGTCACATGCTCTATGGAGTCATTGGTATATTTATTATGATTGCAGTCTGGAGTATTTTAAGTGTTATTATGAATACTTTAAATATTCGTGGTATTGACCCAAAAGCTGGAACTGTAAACTTAAAAGATTATACCCCTAGTGACCCAAATGGTTTCCTTAAACCTTTTAAGTAAAAATAAATACATAAAATAAAAAAGCAGTGAACATTTTGTTCACTGCTTTTTGTTTACGCATTTTGCGTGTTTTTACAAATCTACTATCTCTACACCCCATGCATCTTTGTCGTTTTTGCAAAATGTGTATATTCCTTTTCCATTTTTGCCACGACAATGTAGGACACCAGGTTCGTCATCCCAAACTTCCCCTGAAGGTATTGTGATTTTTATCTTACCTCCTTTAGGTTTGTACATTTGTAATCCTGATAAGTAAAGTACTACAATTCCAGATGAATTGAATTTATAAATTCCAGCTTGTGCGGGAACAGGTTGACTTGCATCATATAATGCTTGCAATGAATCATTCTTGGCTTGCTCCTTTATAAGAGCTTCTTTAGTACTTTTACTGTTTCTTTCTATTAAATCAGGAAGAATTATCTTCATAAAGATAATAAGAATGGGAAGTAAAGCAATTACCCATAGAAGGTTTTTTAACTTTTTATTTTTCATTTTTACCTAGTTTTTAAGGATTTATTACTACTGGTGAACCGGTATTATTAGTTACTTCTGTTTGTTTGTAGTTTCCTCCAAGCATTTTAGCTTTAACAATTTTCCAAGCTTCAGCTCGTCCTTTTTCATCATTTGGAAAACCATTTGGATTTTTAGCAGAATCATACATAAGACCATTAACCATTTCCTGCATCATTGCTACTTGTTTTTTCTCCGCAAGAGCTTTCTCTGTTTCGTCTGAATAATCAGGATCAACTAATCCACACTCAATAATCTTAATACCGTATTCTTTGCATACTTTAATAATACTACTTAGGTCTTTTGTTATTACCTCTGCTCTTCTCTCTTTTATTTCCTCTATAGTTTTTCCAAGGCAGAAATCCGTCATTCGTGCTATGGTTGCAAGTTTCAAGCCATCTTCGATGTTTTTTATTACTGTACGCATAAATTGGCGTACATCATTATTGCTACTAATATTTACATTGTATATAAATATTACTGTCCACGGCATCTTTTTATCCCCCTTAACATCGGAATCTCCTTTTATTTCAAGTTCCTTGTCTTTGCTGGTGTCTTCTGTTTTCTTGTTTTCATCTAAAAGTCCTTTAAAGTTTATTCCCTCAGTTTGTATATTTAAGTTTCCTAAGGGATCTTGGCTTGCTTTAATTGTATTTAAGTCTACTTCTTCAGTAAGCAAACCAGAGGTCAGAGATGTTACGCAAAGTATAATATCTATTATTACACGCCACCAAAAAGTTTCATTAGGTAAATAATATGAAAATAACCAATTTAGAAACTCTACTCCAATAATTATACCCACCCAAACAGGTAAGACTTTTAAAAAAAAGTCTACTGTTAATTTTTTAGTTTTTGTCATTTTTTTTGTTTTTATTAGTTAGTTTTTATTTTTATTTGTGTTCAGCTAAAAGGCCAAAAGGGGATTTCGCCACTTGGTTGAACACAAATCTAACTCTTTTTCAAATAACATTTAACTTCTAAAAGTATAGCATAAACAAACAAAAAAGTCAAGCTTTTGGGCCTGACTTTTTTGTTTAATTTACCTTATTTTTTTAAGCGTGTTTTAGGGGTGCATGTTCTTCTTTTCCCATATATGTCTTACGAACTAATATAACAACAAGGAAGATAAGTATTGCAAGTAATAACCACTCTATAAGACTAGATGGAAGAAATCCATTTGATCCAGATGATAATGCATTTGCTGTTAAAGCATTTGAATTATTTGAAATACTTGTAGGAGTTGTTTTTGCTTTAGCTACTGTTGTAGATGTTGTTGATTTTGCTACAGTTTTCTTTGCTACTGTAGTACCAGATGAACTAGCTGCAACAGGTTTGTTTAATGTAAATGAAACTCCATTTGATATAGAACCATTTGAAGGGTTATATACGTTTACAAGGTAAGTACCTTTACCATCAAGGTCGATAGGGGATAAAACCATACCAAGGTGTCTACTATCATAATATCTTGTTTCTTTATCTGAACCATTAAATCTTGCTGTTGCACTTGTTGAAAAGTTTGAACCAGTGATAGTAACTAAAATGTTATTATTTCCTGATACAGCAGAATTTGGTGTTATAGAATAAATGATAGGTGTAGCATTGTAATTAGTATTATCTGTTACAACATTGTTAGTAGTGTAATTATTACTATTGTATCCATTATCACCATACATATTACCATCATAGCCATTATTATTTGAAGAAACATAGCTACCAGATGCAGATTCAGTAATGTTATAAGAAGCGTTTAAAGCACTCGCTTTTTGTGGAGAAACAAGTAATGTTCCACCGAAAATAACTAATAAAGATAAGGCTAAAATTATATTTTTGTTTTGTATTTTATTCATCATACATAAAGTATAGCATATATGAATATAAAAGTCAAGTACTTATTTATGGTGCTGGAGGAGGGACTCGAACCCTCAAACCTTGCGGTACTAGTTCCTAAGACTAGCGCGTATACCAATTCCGCCACTCCAGCATAAGATTCTATGAATCTAGTGCGTCCAGCAGGGATCGAACCTGCGACATTCTCCTTAAGAGGGAGCTACTCTACCAGCTGAGTTATGGACGCTTATTAAACTATTATTTACCAAAACATTTATAGGTGCAAACTTTACTCATCCTACCAAAACAGTTATGGGTGCTTTTAAAATTCTTAAAAATCAATTTTGATTTTTGTGCCCGG
>JACCDG011853735.1_pt1 | contig 20350 bp, 21 predicted proteins | sample 7442471 | NCBI WGS metagenome assembly JACCDG01 (sample SAMN15323444, study PRJNA562643) | freshwater metagenome | isolation source: river surface water | place: USA:Blue River Watershed | collected 2017-08-17 | reverse complement strand
TCCCATCCCGAACAGGACAGTGAAACGCCTTAGCGCCGATGATAGTGCGGATTCCCGTGTGAAAGTAGGACATCGTCAGGCTTCTACAGCCCAAAACGCCCCACCAATCGGTGGGGCGTTTTTTTTTATACCTTCGATTTATGCGATATTGATCAATTGGTGGTCCTGAATATCCATAGCACCTGACTGACACAAATCTGCCAAAAGTTGCTCAAACCAGTCTGCAAAGGACAAATCAGCGCCTATTTGTTTGTGCAACTTGATCAAATAGGGAACATCTTGAGCCCACTCTGAAAAGGCCTGGATCGGAATTGATCCGTGCTCTTGGAGCTTGAATTTCACCAGGACCTTGCTTGCATAACGAGCGTGCTTATCAGGATGTGACTCAAAATTCTCGAGTCTTTTGCGTGCATAGCGCAAAGCGCTGCCAACATCGTCGAAGATGGGGCCATGGCCAGGAATGATCAACGAGGGATCAAGATCTTCGATCAAATCTAGAGTTCGGGCAGCCTGTCGATAGCCTGAATGATCGTCCAATTCGGGGAAGATGACCCCAAATCCTTTTTCCCACAGTGCGTCCCCGGCAATCAAAATGCCGTATTCGGGGCAAAAAAACATCATGGCGTGATTGTCGTGACCTGGCGCTGCGTAGGCCACCCATCGCGCACGCCCCCACTCATACTCGAACCTATCTTCCAGCTGTTCATTGACCACAAAGCGTGGGCAGTTTTGTCCAGTGGGTTTATAGGTCAGCAGTTCCGTATCCCAGTGCTTGACTGCGTTGAAGTGGCCAGGGGGAATCAGTGTGGTGACATTTTTGAATGCCGCTTGAATGGCTGCATTGCCACCACAATGATCGCTGTGCAAGTGTGTATTGACGAGTGTGCAGAGCGAACGCCCGTGCAAAACCTGCCGCAACAATTGCAGTGTCATGTTGGCATGTGTGCAGTAGCCGCTATCAACGAGCACTGTTTGGTCTTTGTGCTCAAGAAAAACATGGTTGGCTGAAAGCCAATCACGCTGAAGAACTGTGATGCCTTGCGGTAAGGAGCCAATAGAAGATCGCACAAAAACCTTTGATGACAGATCTCAAAATGTAATTCGCACGCAGGCCTATAGATAATGTTGGAGAATAAGGGTATTCCCTATGATGATCAAGCCATTTATTCAGAGGCTCAAAGCTTTGTTCTCCGTTGACGAGCCTGGCGGTACTGTGTCGTCACGTCGCTTGGCTTGGGTGCCGATTCGTGAGTTGGCACCGAGACACCGAGCAAGAATAGAAAAGCATTTGTTGGCCCTGTCGGCGAATGATCGATATTTGCGCTTTGGCTTTGCGGCCAGTGATGAGCAGATACAGCGTTATGTCAGCAATTTGAATTTTGAGCGCGACGAAATTCTGGGCATATTCAATCGGCGTCTTGAGCTTGTGGCCATGGCTCATCTGGCCTATTCCATCGATCCCCAATGGCGGAGTTGTGGCGAGTTTGGTGTTTCGGTTGCCGCACCTCAACGAGGTAAAGGCCTGGGGCATCATTTGTTTGCTCGCGCGGTTCGACACGCACAAAACGAGGGGGTGAGGATGATGTTCATTCATGCCCTGAGCGAAAACGCAGCCATGCTGAAAATCGCCCGGAATGCCGGTGCGAGAGTGGAGCGCGACGGATCAGAAAGTGAGGCTTACCTGACCTTGCCACCCGCGACCATGGACAGTCGATGGCATGAGGTTGTCGATGAACACATGGCAGAACTGGATTACCAACTCAAGCTACAAGCGAGCCAATTTCGTAAATGGCTGGGTATGCGAAGCAAGCAAGGATCATCCAGCCAAGACCCATGAAATGATGGGCAGTACGAACTGTCATGAATCAGGAACAGAAATCCGCTATGCTTTAGCGGTTATTAATACGGCAAACATGCCCAGATCACAGTGTCAGACCCTTATCCTGCGCGCCCATCCGACAAGGAAGACAAGCGCGGCCTGCTCCAAAAAATCGCAGAATTCCTTCACCCCAGCCCGGACACCAAAGACGAGCTGATTGACTCACTGGTTCAGGCCCAAGATAACGACGTCATCAACGAAGAGAGCCGTCGGATGCTTGAGGGCGTCATTCGTATGGCAGACATGACGGCGGGTGATGTCATGGTCGCTGCCGCCAAAATGGACTTGCTGCCTATCGATGCGCCATCGGGCAGCTTGCTCCATCAGATCATAGAAACTGGACATTCCCGTTTCCCTGTTTATGAAGGTGAGCGCGAAAACATCCTGGGTATCTTGCTGGCCAAGGACATGCTCAAGTTGCAACGTGCGCCAGAGCTCAATATCAGGGCCTTGTTACGCCCCGTCGTGTTTGTCCCTGAAAGCAAGAAGCTCAATGATTTGCTGCGTCAATTCCGTGATAACCGCCAGCACATGGCCATGGTCATCGATGAATTCGGTCGGGTTGCCGGCCTGATCACGATTGAAGACGTTCTGGAGCAAATTGTGGGCGATATCGAGGACGAGTTCGATACGCAGGAAGACCAGGGCGATATCTTCGCGTTGGCCGATCAAACCTTTCGTGTCAGTGGTGACACATCCCCTGAACGGGTTGAGGAGGTGCTGGGGGTCAATGTACTCAGTGCACTTGGAGACGAAGGTGCGCCCGGCTTCGACACCATTGGCGGGCTGATTGCGCATGAAATGGGCCATGTGCCCAGACGTGGTGAAAAGTTTACTTTGGCAGGACTGGACTTTGTGGTTCAGCACACCCGCGCGGGAGCGGTACGCTGGTTCAAGGTGTCTCCCGCTCGCCATGAAGTTGGCTGATTTGCAAAGTCGGCAGTGGCTACGCCCTGCGTGGTTGATACTGCTGGGCTATCTGCAAGCACTGGCGCTGGCCTGGCCGGGCAATGGCCAAGCTTCTGGCTTGCTGCAGTGCGCTGTGGCTGCTTTATGGTTGCAGGGGTTGTGGGCGCGCAAAAATGACTGGCGTGCCGTGGCCCACACAACATTCTGGTTTGTCTGTGCCTGGCTGCTGGGCAGCTTCTGGTGGTTGCACATTTCCATGCACCATTACGGTGGCTTGCCCTCTGCGTTGTCAATGCTGACGTTGGTGCTCTTGGCCTCTGTCCTGTCCCTGTATTACGTGGGCATGATGGTGATTTGGGCAGCCTTGCTTTCAAAGCGAAACCCGAAAAGTCCTTGGTGGGGAGCGCTTTCGTTGGCTGCAGCCTGGACGTTGGCAGAGCTCATGCGTGGGCAGTGGTTGACCGGATTTCCTTGGGGGGCTGTCGGCTATGCCCACGTCGATAGCTGGCTGGCCGATTGGGCACCTTGGCTCGGGGTGTATGGGGTTGGCGCTGTGGCATGGCTGCTCGTGGCTTTATGGGTACAGCGGCGGGAAAGCAAAGGCATTTGGTGGCGTATCGCTGTGGTGATGCTCGTCACGGTCGCGCTGGGTCAACTCAATGGGCGATGGACCCAATCCACGGGACGCCAGACGGTGACCCTTTTGCAGGGCAACATTGAACAGGATCAGAAGTTTCAGGCCCAGGGCGGAGTGATCGATGCTTTGCGCTGGTATGGGCAGCAGCTGCGCGCCAGCACCACGTCCTTGGTGGTGACGCCTGAAACAGCATTGCCCCTGCTCGAGCAAAGCCTGCCGGAGGGCTATACGCAGGCCCTGATCGATGCCTTCCCGGCAGGTGGACCGCGCGCTGCACTGGTGGGGGTGCCCGTACAGGATCAAGGAATTTACCGCAACAGTCTGCGAGGGCTAGGCGCACAAGAGGCTTACCGTTACGACAAACACCACCTGGTGCCCTTTGGCGAGTTTGTTCCGCCGTTGTTTGCCTGGTTTGTGGAGCAGATGAATATCCCCCTCGGGCAGTTTGGTCGAGGGCCCGTGGATGCGACCAGCTTCAGTTGGCAAGGGCAACGTATCGCCCCGAATATTTGCTATGAAGATGTGTTCGGGGAAGACTTGGCCCAGCGTTTCAGACAGCAGGATCAGGCGCCGACCGTGTTGGTGAATGCCAGCAATATCGCCTGGTTTGGCCATACGGTGGCCGTGCCGCAGCACCTGAACATTTCCCGGATGCGTGCACTGGAGTTGCAACGCCCCATGCTGCGGGCCACCAACACAGGCGCAACCGCCATCATTGACCATTTTGGGCAAGTGCAGCAGCAGCTTCCGGCTTACCAGCGCAGTGTGTTGCAGGGTGAGTTCGAAGGGCGCCAGGGGCTGACCCCGTATGCGCGCATGGTCTCGGTCTGGGGACTCTGGCCCTTGTGGCTGTTTAGCCTCGGCGTTCTGACTCTCGGTTTGCGGCGACGCAGGCAGCTTGCCCGGGCGTAAAATCGAGCGTTTGCGCATTTGGACGCAACACCATTCACCGCACAGGCGGTTTCGTCGCTATGTTGACTTTCCAGCAGATCATTCTCAAGTTGCAGCAGTACTGGGACGCCCAGGGCTGTGCCTTGCTTCAGCCCTACGACATGGAAGTCGGTGCGGGCACCAGCCACACCGCCACGTTTTTGCGCGCCATTGGCCCCGAGCCGTGGAAAGCCGCCTACGTCCAGCCCAGCCGCCGCCCCAAGGATGGCCGCTACGGCGAGAACCCCAACCGCCTGCAGCACTATTACCAGTACCAGGTGGTGCTCAAGCCCGCACCCAGCAACATCCTGGAGCTGTACCTGGGCTCGCTCGAAGCGCTGGGTTTTGATCTCAAGAAAAATGACATCCGCTTCGTTGAAGACGATTGGGAAAACCCGACGCTGGGCGCCTGGGGCCTGGGCTGGGAAGTCTGGCTCAATGGCATGGAAGTCACGCAGTTCACCTACTTCCAGCAGGTGGGTGGCATCGACTGCAAGCCGATCACTGGCGAGATCACCTACGGCCTGGAGCGCCTGGCCATGTACCTGCAGGGCGTGGACAACGTCTACAACCTCAAGTGGACCGATACGCTCAGCTATGGCGACGTCTATCACCAGAACGAGGTGGAACAGTCCACCTACAACTTCGAGCACTCGGACGCCGATTTCCTGTTCACCGCTTTCGGCGCCTACGAAAAGCAGGCCAAGCATTTGATGGAGCAGCAGCTGGCGCTGCCCGCCTACGAGCAAGTGCTCAAGGCTGCGCACACCTTCAACCTGCTGGACGCACGTGGCGCCATCAGCGTGACCGAGCGCGCCGCCTACATCGGCCGCATCCGTAACCTGGCGCGTGCCGTGGCGCAGAGCTATTACGAGAGCCGCGAGCGTCTGGGTTTCCCGATGGCGCCGCGCGAGTGGGTGGCCCAGATGCCGAAGAAAGCCGCCTGAGGAAAAACAAGAATGACATCACAAAACCTTCTGGTCGAACTCTTTGTCGAAGAACTGCCGCCCAAGGCGCTGAACAAGCTGGGTGCCGCTTTTTCGGGTGTGTTGGCCGAACAACTCAAGGCGCAGGGCCTGGCCGGTGCCGATGCGGCTGTGACGGCATACGCCTCGCCGCGCCGTCTGGCAGCCCATGTGACGGGTGTGCTGGCGCAAGCCGCCGACAAGGCTGTGCAGCAAAAGCTGATGCCTGTGACTGTGGGGCTGGACGCGGCGGGCAACGCCACGCCCGCCTTGTTGAAAAAGCTGCAAGCCCTGGGCGCCGACGTGAGCAACCCGGCTGCCGCCGTGGCCGCGCTCAAGCGCCTGCCTGACGGCAAGGCCGAAGCCCTGTTCTACGACAGCGTGGTCAAAGGAGCGACTCTGGCCGCAGGTCTGCAAAAAGCGCTGGACGAAGCGCTGTCCAAGCTGCCCATCCCCAAAGTCATGCAGTACCAACTGGAAACCGATTGCGAGGTGCCAGGCTGGAGTAGCGTGAACTTTGTGCGTCCGGCGCACAAACTGATTGCGCTGCATGGCAGCGCTGTGGTGCCGATCAAGGCTTTGGGATTGACCGCCAGCAACAGTACGCAGGGTCACCGCTTTGAAGCCAAAGTCGACCCGGTGGTGGTGCCCCATGCCGACCAGTACGCCGAGGCGCTGAAGAACAACGGTGCCGTGATCGCCAGCTTTGCCGAGCGCCGCGCCGAGATCGTGCGCCAGCTGAATGCTGCAGCCGCTCAGGTGGGTGGTGGCGTCAAACCCATCGAAGACGAGGCCTTGCTGGACGAAGTGACGGCGCTGGTCGAGCGCCCGAATGTGCTGACCTGCCAGTTCGAGAAAGAATTCCTCGATGTGCCGCAGGAGTGCCTGATCCTCACGATGAAGGCCAACCAGAAGTACTTCCCGCTGCTGGACGCTGCAGGCAAGCTGACGCACCAGTTTCTGGTGGTGAGCAACATCAGCCCAGCCGATGCGTCGGCCGTGATCGGTGGCAACGAGCGCGTGGTGCGTCCACGCCTGGCCGATGCCAAATTCTTTTTCGATCAGGACCGCAAGAAGACGCTCGAATCGCGCGTCGAAGGCCTGTCCAAGGTCGTGTATCACAACAAGCTGGGCACGCAGGGTGAGCGCATGGCGCGTGTCTGCGCGATTGCCAAGGCGATTGGCCAGCAAGTCGGCGGTGATCTGCTGGCCAAACAGGCCGAGCAGGCCGCGCGTCTGGCCAAGACCGACCTGCTGACCGACATGGTCGGCGAGTTCCCCGAGCTGCAGGGCATCATGGGCGGCTACTACGCGCGCCACGACGGCCTGCCGGTCGAGATTGCCGAGGCCATTGAAGACCACTACAAGCCGCGCTTTGCCGGTGACGAGCTGCCGCGCAACAACGTGGGCGTGGTGGTGGCGTTGGCCGACAAGCTCGAAACCCTGGTGGGCATGTTCGGCATCGGTAATCTGCCCACCGGCGACAAGGACCCGTTTGCACTGCGCCGCCATGCGCTGGGGGTGATCCGCATGTTGATCGAAAAGGAACTGGCGATCGACCTGTCGACGCTGCTGGCGCTGGCCGCGCCGGTGTTTGGCGACAAGATCACCGATGCCAGCGCCGCCTTGGCCGAATTCGTTTACGACCGCCTCGCCGGTGGCCTGCGCGAGCAGGGCTTCAGCGCCCAGGAAGTGGACGCCGTGCTGGCGCTGCAGCCGCAGCGCCTATCCGATGTGGCCAAGCGCCTGGCTGCGGTGCGTGCCTTTGCCGCCCTGCCCGAGAGCCCGGCCCTGGCCGCCGCCAACAAGCGCATCGGCAACATCCTCAAGAAGGCGGGTGAAGTGGACGCGCATGCGAATCCTGCGCTCTTCAAGGAAGACGCCGAAAAGAACCTGCACGCCGCGATGGGCAAGCTGGTGCCGGAGTCCACCGCACAGTTCGAGGCAGGCGACTACACCGCCAGCCTGCAGACGCTGGCCGCACTGCATGGGCCGGTCGATGCCTTCTTTGACGATGTGATGGTCAACGCCGAAGAGATGGACCTGCGCCTGAACCGCCAGGGCCTGCTCAAGAGCCTGCACGTGGCCATGAACCGCGTGGCCGATCTGTCCCGTCTGGCGGCCTGAAGCAGGAGTCGCCATGCAGACCAAGCTGGTCATTCTTGATCGCGACGGTACCATCAACCGTGCCAGTGACCAGTTTGTGAAATCGCCTGAAGAGTGGGAGCCGCTGCCCGGCGCGCTGGAAGCCATTGGTCGCTTGAACCATGCCGGCTACCACGTAGTGCTGGCCTCCAACCAGTCGGGTTTGGGCCGCGGTCTGCTGGACATGGCGGCGCTCAACGCTGTGCATGACACCATGACCAAAGCCCTGTCCCGTGTGGGGGCGCGGCTGGATGCTATTTTTTATTGCCCACACGCTCCAGACGAAGCCTGCCATTGCCGCAAGCCCGAGCCAGGACTGCTGGAGCAAATCGGCGAGCGCTACGGCATCAGCCTGCAAGGTGTGCCTTTCGTGGGCGACAGCGTTCGTGATGCACAAGCCGCGGAAGCCGCAGGCGCGCAGCCGCATCTGGTGCTGACCGGGCGATACTCTGCGCTAGACCCTGCGGCTCCTTTACCCGCGGGCTTTCCAGTTCACACGCGCGTCCATGCTGATTTGTCCGCTTTTGTGGATGATTTGCTGCACACCCAGGACGCCGGCTCAAAGGTTGACGCATGAACTTCATTCGCTCTGTTTTGCATTTGCTGTGGATGGGCGTCACAGTCGTGCCCTGGGCCTTGTTTGTTGTGTTGGTTTCCTATGTGGTCAGCAGCACCACCTTGTACTGGATTTGTGCGGGCTGGTTGCGTACGGCCGTCAAGGGGGGCACCTGGATTTTGGGTATCCGAAACCGTGTGCAGGGCATGGAAAACCTGCCGCAGGGTGCCAAGGACCCGGCGGTGTTGCTGGTCAAGCACCAGTCCACATGGGAGACCTTTGTGATGCCGGCCATCATGCCGCACCCCTTGGCTTATGTGTTCAAAAAAGAGTTGCTGCGCATTCCCTTTTTCGGATGGGCCATGGCGCGCATGGACATGATCCACATTGATCGCAGCCAGAAAGCTCGTGCGTTTGCCAAGGTAGTCCAGCAAGGTCGCCGCCTGATGCAAGAAGGTGTTTGGGTCATCATGTTCCCGGAAGGCACGCGCATCCCGCGTGGCCAGGTTGGCGAATACAAAACCGGGGGGACCCGTCTGGCGATTGCCGCAGGCGTGCCTGTGATCCCGATTGCTGTCACCTCTGCGCGTTGCTGGCCCAGCAAGGCCTTTGTCAAACACCCAGGCATCGTCGATATCTCCATTGGTAAACCGATTGCCAGTGATGGACGGCAGGCAGATGAACTGATGGCCGAGGTGCAGGCCTGGATTGAGTCCGAAATGCGCCGCCTGGACCCTGAGGCCTATGCCGGCTGAACAGCTGGCGCTGGACTTCGCCAGCGCTGAGCGGGGGCTGCGTTGGCCTGCCCCAGAGGGAGCCAACCGGCACATCGTGTTGCAGGGCGAGCACGTGCTGTACCGACTTGACTGGACGCGGCGTCGCACCATGGGATGTGTCGTGACCTTACAAGGGCTTGTGGTGCGCTCGCCTCGATGGGTGGGCGTTCGGCAAATCGAAGCCTTTCTGCTGGAAAAAGCAGCCTGGATCCTGCGACATTTGGAGACCATGCGCAAACGCCAACAGCAGCCGCCTGTTGTTGCGCCTGTGTTTCAGCACGGCTCGGTTTTTCAGTTGTGGGGGCAGGACTGGGTTGTTCAGTTAGGTGCAGATACGGTTCAGGTGCATGAAGCCCAGCGTCAGTTGAGCCTGCCTTTACCGAGGGATGCACAGGGCATTGATGTCGAGTCGGTATTGGCCCAGTGGTTGCAGACACAGGCGAGGCAGCTGCTGACGCAACGCTTGAATCACCACGCCCCCTTGTTGGGTGTGCGCTGGAGTCGTTTGTCCTTGAGTCATGCACGCACGCGGTGGGGAAGTGCGCGTCAGGATGGGCATATTCGCCTGCATTGGCGCTTGGTTCACCTACCTCTGTCGTTGGTGGACTATGTGGTGGTGCATGAACTGGCGCATTTGCACGAAATGAACCACAGCCCACGTTTCTGGGCCTGGGTGGAGCGCATCTTGCCGGACCACCAGGAGCGTAGACGCTCGCTGCGACAGGTAGATCTGTCGCAATGGCGTTGAGGTCAGCACGCGTCTTGGGTTAGGATGCGTGACGTTGACGTTAACGTAACGTCAATTCCAACAACGTTGCACACATGGCCATCACCTACACCATCAGCGATCTGGCGCAAGAGTTTGATCTGACCACACGAGCCATTCGCTTTTATGAGGACATGGGCTTGCTCCAGCCTGAGCGCACTGGGCCTGGCGGACGCAACCGCAGTTACTCACCGCGTGACCGTACGCGTCTGAAACTGACCTTGCGGGCCAAACGCCTGGGCCTGTCTCTGACCGAGGCCAAAGACCTGATCGACATGTACGACAGTCCGCGTGACACCGTGCCCCAGTTGCAGAAGTTCTTGGTGGTGCTGGCCGAACATCGTCAGCAGCTTGAAGCCCAGCTGGCCGATTTGCAAGCGACGCTGGACGAAGTCAAAACCCACGAAAAAGACACCAAGGCCTTGCTCAACAAGGCCAATAAAAGCCGCGCCTGATTGGCCGTGGGTTCCAAAGGATAGGGGTAAGCAATGATTGACGTTTACGTAAACGTAAATTACATTTGAGGCCTCTCAAAACATTTAAGTCCACGCCGTGAACTCCCCCGAATACAAGCGCGTCGCTGCCAGTCTGGCTCGTCAGGGCATGATGCAGCATCTGGATGTGCGCTTGGTGCGCGTCGAACCAGGTTTGGTGGAGTTGGCGCTGCCTTATGGCGATAAAGTGACCCAGCAGCAGGACGGGTTTCATGGTGGTGCCATGGGAGCACTTGCAGATATCGCTGGCGGTTATGCGGGATTGACCCTGGCTCCGGAAGGCATGGAAGTGGTCACGGTGGAGTACAAGATCAATTTCCTCAGCAGCTACCAGGGTGGCGAGATCCGCGCGATTGGCCGCGTCGTCAGGGCGGGCAAGCGCATCATCGTCACGACCGCCGAAGTCGATCACATCGACCCCCAAGGCAAGGCGTCGCCCTGCGCAGTCATGCAACAAACATTGGCCCCCGTGCCCAAGACTTACTGACCAGATACCCAAGGAGATTTTCCTCATGAACATGCCAGGCCTGAACTTCCAGCTCGGTGAAGACATCGACGCCCTGCGCGATGCCGTGCGCGAATTTTCGCAAGCCGAAATTGCTCCCCGTGCCGCCGAGATTGACCACAATGACCAGTTCCCTATGGACCTGTGGCGCAAGATGGGCGACCTCGGCGTGCTGGGCATCACTGTGGGCGAGGAATATGGCGGTGCCAACATGGGTTACCTGGCCCACATGGTGGCTATGGAAGAAATCTCGCGCGCCAGCGCTTCGGTGGGCCTGTCCTACGGCGCCCACTCCAACCTGTGCGTCAACCAGATCAAGCGCAACGGCAACGACGCGCAGCGTGCCAAATACCTGCCCAAGCTGATCAGCGGCGAGCATGTAGGGGCGCTGGCCATGTCCGAACCCGGCGCGGGCTCGGACGTCATCAGCATGAAGCTCAAGGCCGAGGACAAGGGTGGTTACTACCTGCTCAACGGCTCCAAGATGTGGATCACCAACGGCCCCGACGCCGACACCCTGGTGGTGTACGCCAAGACCGAGCCCGAGCTGGGCGCACGCGGCGTGACCGCCTTTCTGATCGAAAAGGGCATGAAGGGCTTTTCGATTGCGCAAAAGCTCGACAAGCTGGGCATGCGCGGCAGCCACACCGGCGAGCTGGTGTTCCAGGACGTGGAAGTGCCCGCCGAGAACATTCTGGGTGGCCTGAACATGGGCGCCAAGGTGTTGATGAGTGGCTTGGACTACGAACGCGCCGTGCTCACAGGGGGGCCTCTGGGTATCATGCAGGCCGTCATGGACAACGTGATCCCCTACATCCATGATCGCAAACAGTTTGGCCAGAGCATTGGTGAGTTTCAGCTGATCCAGGGCAAGGTCGCAGACATGTACACGGTGCTGCAGGCGGCCCGCAGCTTCGCCTACACCGTGGCCAAGAACCTGGACCTGCTGGGGGCCGAGCACGTGCGCCAGGTGCGCAAGGACTGCGCCTCGGTCATCCTCTGGACCGCCGAGAAGGCCACCTGGATGGCAGGCGAGGGTGTCCAGATCTTTGGCGGCAACGGCTACATCAACGAGTACCCCTTGGGCCGCCTGTGGCGCGATGCCAAGCTTTACGAAATCGGTGCCGGCACATCGGAGATTCGCCGCATGCTGATTGGTCGGGAGTTGTTTGCTGAGACCTGTTGAAAATGAAACCCTGCCGTACCCCAGGGCGTTCGGCAGTCGGTAACATTGACGCATGACCACACCTCTCAAAGACCTTATAGATGCCAACCGGCGCTGGGCTATCCAGACGGAGCATGAGCGCCCCGGCTTTTTTACCCAGCTGGCGCAACAGCAAAACCCCAAGTACCTCTGGATCGGTTGCTCGGACAGTCGCGTACCTGCCAACCAGATCACGGGCCTGGACCCTGGTGAGGTGTTTGTCCATCGCAACATCGCCAACGTGGTGGTGCACTCGGACCTGAACGCCTTGTCGGTCATCCAGTACGCAGTGGATTTCCTGAAGGTGGAGCACATCCTGGTGGTGGGTCACTATGGTTGTGGTGGCGTCTTGGCAACCTTGCGCGGTTCGCGCGTGGGACTGGCCGACAACTGGCTGCGCCATGTGCACGATGTCAAGATTCGGCATCGCCGCCGTCTGGATCATCTGTCCGTGCTGGAGCAGGAAGATGCCCTGTGCGAGATGAACGTCATCGAGCAAGTGGGTAACGTTGCTCTGACCAATGTGCTGCAGGACGCCTGGGCACGGGGGCAAAAAGTCTCGGTGCACGGCTGGTGCTACGGCCTCAAGGACGGACTGGTCAAAGACTTAGGCGTCAGCATGAGTCAGCCTGCCGAAGTCATGACTGTGTTTCGTAATGCTCTCAAGCGCTACCCGCGCGGAGGGGCTCTTTCCGCTGTGTGACCTGCATGGGGTTGTGTGGCATGTTTTGTTGAATAGGAGAGTTTCATGTCTGACCCCATCGTTATTGTCAGCGCCGCCCGTACACCCATGGGCAGCTTCCAGGGAGACTTTTCTTCGCTGGCGGCCCACGATCTCGGTGGCGTCGCCATTCAGGCCGCTGTCGAGCGTGCAGGCATTTCTCCAGAACTCGTGACAGAAGTGCTGTTTGGCAACTGTCTCATGGCCGGGCAGGGGCAGGCGCCTGCGCGCCAGGCGGCTTTCAAGGGCGGTTTGCCCAAAAGCGCTGGAGCCGTGACGCTGTCCAAAATGTGCGGCTCTGGCATGCGCGCAGCCATGTTCGCGCACGACATGCTGGTAGCCGGCACTCACGACGTGCTGGTAGCCGGTGGCATGGAGAGCATGACCAACGCGCCCTACCTGATGCTCAAAGGCCGTGGCGGTTACCGCATTGGCCACGACCGCCTGTTTGACCACATGATGCTTGACGGTCTGGAAGACGCTTACCAGGCTGGCCGCAGCATGGGCACCTTTGGCGAAGACTGTGCCGCCAAGTACAACTTCACGCGCGAGCAGCAGGACGCTTTTGCCATGGCCAGCGTGCAACGTGCGAAAGACGCCATCCAGAGCGGCGGCTTTGCCAAGGAAATCGCGCCGGTAACCGTCAAGACCCGCGCAGGCGAGGCAGTGATTGCCACAGACGAAGGCCCGGGCAAGATCAAGATCGACAAGCGCCCCACGCTCAAACCCGCGTTCAAGAAAGACGGCACCATCACCGCCGCTGCCAGTTCGTCTATCAACGATGGTGCTGCCGCCATGGTATTGATGCGTGAAAGCACAGCGACCAAGCTCGGCTGCAAGCCTTTGGCGCGCATCGTCAGTCACGCCACCCACGCGCAAGAGCCCGAGTGGTTTGCCACTGCCCCGGTCGGAGCTTCACAAAAGGCGCTGGACAAGGCGGGCTGGAAGGTCGAAGACGTTGACCTTTGGGAAATCAACGAAGCCTTTGCGGTCGTACCCATGGCCTTGATGGCCGACCTCAAGGTTCCACACGAGAAGGTCAACGTCAACGGCGGCGCCTGCGCGCTGGGCCACCCCATCGGCGCTTCGGGCGCCCGCATCATGGTGACGCTGATTCACGCCCTGCAGGCGCGGGGCCTTAAAAAAGGCCTGGCCACGTTGTGCATCGGCGGTGGCGAAGGCACGGCGGTGGCGCTTGAACTGGTTTGATCAGGAGTTCATATGCTGTTGACCCCTGACCAGGAAATGATCCGCGATGCTGTGCGCGATTTTGCACGTGCCGAGCTGTGGCCCCACGCGGGCGAGTGGGACAAGAAGCACCACTTCCCCAAAGAGGCGCACAAGGGTCTGGCCGCCTTGGGTGCCTACGGCATCTGCGTGCCCGAAGAACTGGGTGGCGCTGGTCTGGACTACCTGACGCTGGCGCTGGTGCTCGAAGAAATCGCCGCCGGTGACGGTGGCGTGAGCACCACCATCAGCGTGACCAACTGCCCGGTCAATGCCATCCTGATGATGTACGGCAACGAGGCGCAGAAAAAGCAGTGGCTTACGCCGCTGGCGCAGGGCGAGTTGTTGGGCGCCTTTTGCCTGACTGAACCGCATGTGGGCTCGGATGCTTCGTCGTTGCGCACCACTGCTGTCAAGGAAGGCAACGAGTACGTCATTAACGGTGTCAAGCAGTTCATCACCAGCGGCAAGCACGGCGATGTGGCCATCGTCATTGCCGTGACCGATAAAGGTGCAGGCAAAAAAGGCATGAGCGCTTTCCTGGTGCCGACCAGCGCGCCGGGCTATGTAGTCGCGCGCCTGGAAGACAAGCTGGGTCAGCACAGCAGCGACACCGCGCAGATCAATTTCGATAACTGCCGCATTCCCGCCGAGAACCTGATCGGTAACGAGGGCGAGGGCTACAAGATTGCCCTGTCGGCTTTGGAGGGGGGGCGCATCGGCATTGGCGCGCAAAGCATCGGTATGGCTCGCAGTGCGCTCGACGTTGCCATCGACTATGCCAAGCAGCGCGAGAGTTTTGGTACGTCCATCTTCAACCACCAGGCCGTGGGCTTCCGCCTGGCCGAATGCGCAACGCAGCTCGAAGCTGCACGCCAGCTCATCTGGCACGCCGCCAGCCTGCGTGATGCCGGTCGCCCTTGCCTGAAAGAGGCCGCTATGGCCAAGCTGTTTGCCAGCGAAGTGGCCGAGAAGGTTTGCTCTGCCGCCATCCAGACCCTGGGCGGTTACGGTTATGTGAGCGACTTCCCTGTCGAGCGCATCTACCGTGATGTACGCGTGTGTCAGATTTACGAAGGTACGAGTGACGTGCAGAAAATCATCATTCAACGCGGACTTTGAACGCCGCACAAGGAGACAGACATGCCGATTACCCGTGGATTTCGCATCATGGTCGACGAGGCCATGGCCCAGGTCACCACGCTCACCGTCGAACAGGTGCGTCAGCGACAGGCGGATCCATCGGTGCAGATCGTAGACATTCGTGATCCGCGTGAGCTCGAGCGTGATGGCACTGTGCCCGGGGCGCTCCTGGCACCGCGCGGCATGCTCGAGTTCTGGGTGGACCCCGAGTCCCCCTACTACAAGCCGGTGTTCGGTGACGAAGAAAAAACCTTTGTGCTGTTTTGTGGCGCAGGCTGGCGCAGTGCGTTGGCCACCAAGACGCTGATGGACATGGGCATGACCAACGTCGCCCACATCGACGGTGGCTTTGCAGCCTGGAAAAAATCCGGCTCGCCCATCGTCTCGCTGGAGCAGCACAAGGCTGAAAGCGCCGCGCGCAAAGGCCACTGATGGCCGAGCCCTGCCCCTGCGGGCGCACCGACAACAAGGGCCGTGTTCGGGCCTACGCTGAATGCTGCGCTGCTGTCCATAGCGGCGAACTCCCCGCACCCGACGCCGAAACCCTGATGCGCTCGCGCTATAGCGCGTTTGTGCGTCGCAATGTGCCCTACCTGCTGGCCACCTGGCACGCGAGCACACGACCTGCCTCGCTCGAACTGGAAGCGGGCGCCAAGTGGTTGGGGCTGGAGATCAAGCAGCACCACACGACAGGCGAGCACACCGCCGAGGTTGAATTCGTGGCGCGGTTTCGCGTGGGCGGGCGCGCTGTGCGCCAACACGAACTCAGCCGATTTGTACGTGAAGACGGTCGCTGGTACTACGTGGATGGCGCTGTATGTTGAGCCTCCATCATGTTCTAGACCAAGGCTTCAAAAGGCAGTGACTGCTTCACAAGAATGACGGTGCAAGGTGCCTCCATCGCCACTTTGATTGGCACGGTAGCTACGAAACGTTGCATCTGTAGGCCATGTGTGGCGGCGCCCATGATGATCATGTTGACGTCATTTCCATTGGCGTATCGCAGTAGAGCATCGGCTACATCGCTGGACTCGAGCACATGGAAAGAGGCCTGATGTTGACTCAAGTCGAGTGGTTGAGCCCATTGACGCATACGGGTGATGTGCTGTCGGTGCAACGCGGTTTCACTGCGATTGCTGTCGGTACTGCTGCTATCGCCGGATGATATGACGCTGACGCAAGCGAGTCGGGCGCCTGGGCGAATGCCCAAAGATCGTTTTACTGCTTCGCGCAGCGAGTAAAGAGTGGCATCTGTCACGTCATAGTGTGGAATGGCAACCATGACGATCGGTACCTCCTCGATTTGGTGCGAGGGCAATGGGGACGGTTGATATTGTTTGCCAGCAGCACGTAGCCAGCGTTTGAAGTGGGTCCAGCCGCCGGTACCCTTGATTTGCCGCCCACGTGTGGTGATGTTGACCTGATCAGGGTTTTCCAGATCAAAAGAGAGCAAGGCGGCTGAGCCATAGCGCTTGTCAGCCTCAGGTTCCAGGCAGCGCAGGATCACCTCTTGTAGCCACTCGGGCAGGTCTGGGCGCAGTTGTCGTGGTGGGCGGGGGTCCATCCACAGACGTTGGCGCATGCCACCAGCTGTGGCAGGTTCGCCGAAAGGTGTCTCTCCAGTGGCAAGTTGATAGAGCATGACCCCTATAGCAAATACATCGCTGCGTGGATCACCGCGTACGCCTACTACCTGTTCGGGTGCGATCCAGATGGGCGAGCCAACGGCCTTGCGCAGTTCTTCGGCCAGCAGGTCTGGGAAGTGCGCGTGGCAGGACAGGCCAAAGTCCAGTAGTGCAGCTTGACCGTTAGGCCGGATCAGCACATTTGCTGGTTTGAGATCCAGATGGCAGACGTTTTGCTTATGCAGGCTATGGGCAGCGCGAGCCATGGCGGTACCGAGCTTGGCGATATCGCGCGCTGATAGATTTTTTGACGACTCCAGCCAGTGCTCAAGGGTCTGGCCTTCGATGTACTCCATGACCAAATACGGCAAACGACTGAGATCCCCCGCGGCCACAAATCTTGGTACATAGGGGCCACTCAATGCAGGCAGGATGGTCAGCTCTACCTCGAAACTGATAATGGTTTCCGCTCCATCACCTGCGGTCATGCGCGGAATCTTCATGGCCATGGGGAACTCTGCTTCCCGTCGCTGTCCGTCAGGACCGCAGGCGTGCAGCACTTCGTAGATGTGGGCCATACCCCCTGCATGGATGCAGCGCCCCACCTCAAAGCCGTCAATCAGTGTGCCTGGTTCAAGGAGTTTCATCGCCCTAACTCCAGGCGATTGGCGAAGTACTCAGGTAAGCCTGCGCTGCGGATAGCTGCAGCCGCACTGCCATGGTCATAGGCTACGCGTTGGAATGTGATGCGACTGCTGGTGTCATCGTAGACGGCATACATCGCACGAGTGTCGCCATCACGTGGCTGGCCTACTGAGCCTACTGTGGCCACCCAGGCTCGATGTCGGGGGACGGGCACGGGTACACCAGGAGTCGGGTTAAAAGCCATCAGTCCACGTCCGGCGCCCTGGTAGTAAAGCGTCTGGTGATGTACATGGCCTACAAATATATGACTCAGGGGAGTCTCTTGAGCAGCAGCATCGATGCATTGCTGTGCTGTGCGTTCGTTGTCCACATATCGCCACTCGTCGGGCTGATGGGCGCTAGCATGTACGAGGAGCAGATCATCGAAGCGCTGTGATGTTGGGATGTGTGCCAGAAAGCGACGGCAGGCGGGAGGCAGTTGTTGGTAAGTCCAGGCCGCTGTCATGGCGCCTAGGCTGCCTTCGGCCTGTGGCGGTGTCACAGCCATTGCATCATGATTGCCCTTGAGGACAACAGCCCCGTCGGCATGCAGGCGCATCACTTGTTCAACCACAGGCAATGGATCGCCACCGTAACCTACCAAGTCACCCAAGATGGCCCATCGATCTACGTTTTGTGTGCGAGCGTGTTCCAGGCAGGCTTGTAAGGCCTGAATGTTGGCATGGATGTCGGACAGCAGTGCCCATTTCATATGAATCTCCTCGTGTCATCGAGTATTTTCCACTTTTGGCCTGAAGGCAGGCTTTCAACTTCAGGGTGCTTGGGCTGCTTGGATGCATTTTCATAATCCTTGACCCCGTATCATGGAGTCCATGAATTTTGAAGCAGTTCTTTTTGATTGCGATGGCGTGCTGGTTGACAGCGAAGCCATCACTTGCGGTGTGCTGCGTGACATGTTCGAGGAGCAGGGCTGGCGCATGAGCTTGCAAGCGTGCATGCAGCGCTTTGTGGGCTACACCGTCAAAAGTCGGCGTGAACTGATCGAAGCCCACACCGGCGTGCCGCTCACGGACGAATGGCTGCAGCAGTTCTTCGAGCGCCGCAACCAGCGACTCGATGCGCAAATCACCGCGATCGACGGCATCCATGAAGCAGTGGCGCACTTGCATGACCACTGCAAAGGCCGGATTGCCGTGGCTTCGGGCGCCGACCGATTCAAGGTCGAGATGATGCTGCGCAAGGTCGGCTTGCACGACTTCTTTGTGGGCCGGATTTTCAGCGGCCATGAAATGCCCCGCAGCAAACCTTACCCGGATGTTTACCTGGCTGCGGCAGCACATTTGAAGGTGGATCCTGCACACTGCTTGGTGATCGAGGACACGCCTGTGGGTGTTAAGGCAGGTGTAGCTGCGGGAGCCATTGTCTGGGGTTATGCGCCGACTGGTGCTGCTCATGAGCCGCTATTGCAGGCGGGCGCTCAGCAGGTGCTGACGGGGATGCACGCTCTGCGATTGACTTGAGGGTCCTTGGCGCTAGCCGTTCATTCTGAAAGCCTCCGGCGTCTGCCCCGTCCAGTTCTTAAAGGCACGCATAAAGCTCTTTTCGTTCTGAAACCCCACCTCTGCTGCAATTTGTTTGATGGGGCGACTCGTGCGCAGCAGCAAATCCATTGCCATGTCGCGCCGCACGCTGTCCTTGAGTGCTTGTAAGCTGGCACCTTCTTCTTTCAGCTGTCGGTGCAGTGTGCGGGGCGACAGGTTCAGCCACGCCGCCAGGTCGTCGGCATTGCGGCTGTGCTCGGGGTGTTCGGCCAGTGTCTGGCGCACCTTCTCGACCAGCAGCCGATCGCGTCGGTAGGGCCGCACCGTCAGCAGCAGGGCGCGTTGCAGCATGCGTTGCAAGGCGGCTTCATCGCGGCGCACCGGCAGCTGCAGGTAACCCGCATCAAAACGCAGTCGGCTGTGCGGGGCCTCAAAACGCACCGGTCCGTCAAACAACACGCGGTAGCTGTCCACATGGGGTGGCGGTGCAAAGTGCAGGTCTGTCGCGATCAGCGGAATGCGCGAATCGGTCAGCCAGCAAGCCACGCCCAACGCATTGCGCAGCACCGACACTGTGCAGAACTCGCGCCAATCCTGCAGATCATGCGACTCATGCAGTTCAAGCTGGGCTACGCCGCCCGACTGCGTCAGCACCAGCCGGATGTCCTCGGTCAGCAAATTGTGGTGGCGACACCAGCGCGCCAGCGCCACGCCCAGGTTGGGCGCGGTCAACGAGGCACGCACCAGCATGCCGTAACTGCCCCAAGGCAGTGGTCGGCTGAACCAGCCCAGTGCCTCGTCGTCCAGTTCCCGCATGGCGGCTTCGCTCATCCATTCCATCTGCAGCGCCGTCACGCGGGCGTTGGGGTCCAGCAGTAAGTTTGGCGCAATTTGTGCCTTTTTGAGGGCCTCAGAAGGGTCCATGCCGCGCCGCTCATAGGCGCGCACCATCGCCTGAATAAAAGCAATGGGGGTGGCGGCACGCGTGGGCTGGGTGGTGGTGTTCATGTTAGGGTGTATTTTGGCAGGATTTGCAACCCGCTTGGCAGCTAAGAATCGGGCGTCACGCCTTATGCTGGCGGTTACGAGCGATTCCACTGGAAGCACCATGACCGTTTTGCAATCCCAACTCAATCCCCGATCAAACGACTTTGCGGCCAACGCCCAGGCCATGCAAGCCGTGGTCGATGATCTGCGTGCTCATCTGGAGCGCGTGGCCCAAGGTGGCGGCGAAGCCGCCCGCGCCAAGCACACCGCCCGCGGCAAGCTGCTGCCGCGCGAGCGCGTCATGAACCTGCTCGACCCCGGCACGCCCTTTCTGGAGGTCGCGCCGCTGGCTGCCCTGAACATGTATAACAACGACGCGCCCTGTGCGGGCGTGATCGCGGGCATCGGCCGCGTCAATGGTGTGGACTGCATGATCGTCTGCAACGACGCCACCGTTAAGGGCGGCACCTACTACCCGATGACCGTCAAGAAGCATTTGCGTGCGCAGGAGATCGCGCAGCAAAACCGCTTGCCTTGCATCTATTTGGTCGACTCGGGCGGTGCCAACCTGCCCAACCAGGACGAGGTCTTCCCGGACCGCGACCACTTTGGCCGCATCTTCTTCAACCAGGCCAACATGAGCGCACAGGGCATCGCACAGATCGCGGTGGTCATGGGCTCGTGCACCGCCGGTG
>JACCDG010356826.1_pt1 | contig 20350 bp, 24 predicted proteins | sample 7442471 | NCBI WGS metagenome assembly JACCDG01 (sample SAMN15323444, study PRJNA562643) | freshwater metagenome | isolation source: river surface water | place: USA:Blue River Watershed | collected 2017-08-17 | reverse complement strand
TTCCTTTATACATTCTCGCTATACCGCGTCATTTTCATCACGTGTCCCACTCACCATATACATCGACTCGTGGAAACGTTCCTCAATTCCTTGTCTAGCAAGAATCTATAAAGGAATTAGCATGCTGTGACTAAGCGCAGATGGCGCTAGGTGTCGTGTGATAAAATACGACAATGGCATTACTCAAAAAGAAATCAAAGAAGGACAAGAAGAGTGCATTTCCAATCGCGAAAGATTCTCGCAAGATGCACTGTCGTATTAATACTGAACTCCTTGAAGACGAGGATGCGGTACAGTCATGGCGTGTCTTCCGCATCATGTCGGAGTTCGTTGATGGATTTGAGACACTTCGAAAATACAGCACCGCCGCAACATTCTATGGAAGTGCGCGACTTCGTCCTGGTGACCCAGCGTACAAAGAAGCGGAGAGTCTCGCAGCAATGCTCGCTCGGGAAGGGTTCACTGTTATTACCGGTGGTGGTCCAGGTATCATGGAGGCGGCAAACGTCGGTGCATTTAAAGTTGGTGGAAAGTCTGTCGGACTCAACATTCAGCTCCCTATGGAGCAAAAGCTCAATCCATACGTCACCGAATCAAAACAATTTCATTTCTTCTTTTCACGCAGGGTGATGCTCGCGTTTGCTTCTGAAGTCTATGTGTATTTCCCGGGAGGGTATGGAACACTCGATGAACTTTTTGAAATGCTCACACTTATCCAGACGAAGAAGATAACAAAAGTACCGATCCTTTTGTACGGAAAAGAGTTCTGGACTCCGCTCATCACCTATATGCGTGATACGTTTCTCAAAAAATATAAAACTATCGACGCTGAAGATCTTGACCTCTTTGTGCTCGTTGATTCTGTTGAAGAAGCATTCGAGTACATTACTACCCATATTGACCCATGTGCTCCGAAACAAGTATGACCACCGACTACCTCACCCGTTTGCTCACATTTAGAGAAGATACCCTCCCTGACCTCGATGAGGTTGTCATGGGCGGGCTTGCGTACCTCGGTGGGCTCTCGCTCCCACAAATTGATGTGACGAAACACGCACGACCGCTCGTTGTGGGGAGTGGTAACGCGCTCCATACCGGCAAGATTTTGTTCCGGAAAAATGATGCTACATGTATCGAAGAGGGTAGTTTCGGAGAAGTGTTAGCTCGGGGTTCGCATGACGCTGTTTATATCGTGTCGGCTTCAGGGAGTAAGCATGCAGGAAGTCTCGCGGCAGAAGCTGTTTCAAAGAATATCCCGGTGTATCTCATTACCACTACCGCAGATTCACCTGCAGAGAAGCTCGTTGGTAGCGAACAGACATTTGTCTATCCGCGCATCCGAGAGCCGTACACGTACAACACCTCCACGTACCTTGGAATGCTCTTTGGAAACGAATCGGTACGGCCGGAACGTGTGCAGAGCTATATAGAAACGGTTGTCGAACCGCTGATCGGTGACTTATCAGCATACCAAGCGTTTCTCATGGTCGTGCCGGCGTCACATGCTCTCGTCTGTCCTATGTACGAGATCAAGTTTGATGAGCTCTTTGGCCCGTACGTACTCGGCCGAGGAACGACAACAGAGGGGGTGAAGCATGCAAAGACGGTTATCACTGCTCCGCATCAGTGCATCATTTCGTTCGGCGAGACCTGTCAGTACGGAAATCCAGGAAACCGACTCACCATTCCACTCATGGAGGACTGTACGTATCCAGAACTCATTGCGATCGGCTATTACGTGATTGGAAAGATACAGAAGCAGCATCCGCCGTACTTCAAGGATCGTATCGGTGCGTACACCAAAGAAACAAGTGAAATGTTCGGACAGACTATTCCGGTAATAGTCGAATAGCATGACGTATATACTCTTTGATATCGGTGGAACAAAAACGAGAATTGCGCGAAGCGATACCCTCGATCATTTTGATGAACCAATAAAAATTGATACACCACAGAATTATCGAGAGGGTTTTCTCGCCCTCACGAGTGCAATTGATACGCTTTCACGAACGTCCGGTATCACGGCAATTGGTGGTGGAATACGTGGCCCACTCAATCATGAAAAAACGGGGATTGTAAGTGAGACCAAACTCATTGATTGGGTTGGAAGGAATATTGTGCGAGATCTTCATGAGCGCTATCACGTGCCCGTGATATTGGAAAATGATACTGCAGTCGTAGGGCTCGGTGAGGCTGTCTTTGGGGCGGGGAAGGGGTACGATATTGTTGCGTACCACACGGTCTCAACCGGAGTTGGAGGAGCACGATTTGTACATGGTGTTCTTGATATGTCATCGGTAGGGTTTGAGCCAGGGCACCAGATTCTAGACCTTGATAGAACGATACTTGGTCATCATACTCCGCCAACGCTCGAGAATCTTGTCTCAGGAACAGCTCTCGAGAAGCGTCGCGGCGTAAAGCCTTATGAAATACCCCAAGATGACGCCGTCTGGGACGAGCTCGCACGCTACCTTGCTCATGGGCTCAAAAACACCATCGTGTACTGGTCTCCCGATGTCATTGTCCTAGGTGGGTCTATGGTGGTTGGGGACCCAAGAATCTTCAGGGAGGACATAGAGCGGCATACCAAGGAGATTTTAGGTGATTTGATGCCTTGTCCGCTCATAAAGGACGCACAATTCCGTGATGACGGGGGCCTATATGGCGCCATGGTTCTGCTAAAAAGGCAAGTAGAAGCGGTCTAAAAACGGCTTAAAATAAGGCTATTGTTTTCTTTGACGCACCTTAAAGTGTGTTGTGTAGTATTGACAGTGGGCATATTTGTGCTATTATATATGTACATAGCGGCTTCGGCCGTTATTTAGTTAGGTAAGACCAGTGGCTTATATTATCGAGCGTCATCACAGCGATTCTTGCAGTTTCGAACGTTGTTTCAGTACCGGTAACGGATACTGCGTACGGTCAGGTTGCGACGGATCCGACGATGGTCACTGAATATCGGCTTAGTGGGGATACTACAGAAGAAGTTGTACGTTCCTACTTCAGTGATATACCTGTCATGATTCAAATTGCACGTTGCGAATCTACATTCCGCCATACTCTCGCGGATGGAACCGTCCTTCGAGGAGTTGTGGATCAGCGTGACACCGGAGTAATGCAAATCAATATGCACTACCACGGTGAGACGGCTGAGAAGATGGGGCTTGACCTCACCGACCTCCACGACAACCTCGCCTATGCTCGTAATTTGTACGAGCGTCAGGGCACCAAACCATGGAGCGCTTCAGCACCATGTTGGGGTCAGGCGATAGCAATGCGTTAAACAAAAACCACCCATTTGGGTGGTTTTTGTTTAAAGCCGGAGCGATGTGAGGGACTATTCCTAATGTCCTGAACCAGCGAGGCCGGGCAGGAGGTTCTTGTGAGCGTAGCGAACTAGAAACCTGACGCATAAAAAACCACCCAAATGGGTGGTTTTTGTTTAACGCATACCTATATCTGTCACCAAAAAACCGCCTGTGGGCGGTTTTTTGGTGACATTGATGAACTTTTGGTATTACTTCCCAAGCTTCCATCCTTCGCCAGGTCCGTACGCGATCACGTAGAGGAGACCACCCATGATTGAGAGGTTCTTGAGGAGCTGTGTTGGCTGATCGTCATTGATATGTACAAGCACAACGGTGAAGAAAGTGAAAACAAAAAGTGCTGCTGCTGCACAGCCAACACGATATCCAAGGATAAGTGCTGCTCCACCGAGAATTTTAACGGCAACTACAAGCCAAGCAACGAGTGCTGCTGCAGGAATACCCATCCCTTCGATCATACCAACTGGTGCGCCACCTTGGAGCATACCCCAACCAGAAACGAGGAAGAGGAGACCGAGTAACACACGTCCAACGAGTGTTCCATGCTTTCGCATCATCGCTCGCTGTGACTCTGTCATCATTAACATACGTTTATTTTTTGATTACATTATATAAACACTGTTCAACAATCTACCTCTAGTATATCAAAGAGAAATGCCGTATAGGGCATAGTTGTGCATGTGGTCTGCTGGGTGGGCACGTACTATAATGCACCCATGAATTACTGGTTGATGAAAAGTGAGCCATCGTGCTATGGAATAGACGACCTACAGCGGGATAGAAAGGGTATGTGGGATGATGTCCGTAATTACCAGGCGCGCAATTTTATGCGAACTATGAAAAAAGGTGACCAGGTACTTTTCTACCATTCCTCGTGCGACGTCATTGGTGTTGTCGGAGTCGCGGAGATACATAGAGAAGCGTATCCTGATCCAACGCAGTTTGATGAGACAAGTTACAAATATGACGCAATGTCGACAAAGGAAAACCCGCGCTGGGACGCGGTTGATCTCAAATTTATAACCAAGTTTAGAGAGCCTGTTACACTCGGTGAACTCAAGCTCGATCCATTCTTTCGCGATATGCTCGTGATAAAAAAGGGTATGCGACTCTCGGTACAGCCAGTCGCAAAAAAGCATTTTGATCGCATACTGCGGATGAGAGAATATACTCCAAAAACGCGCACACAGAAGTAATCCACAGATAGGGTAGGGGTATGTGCTTGACGGTGAACGAACGTTCACCTATACTTTCAGTATACAAATATAAGCACTATTACCATGAGTCAGCGAGAATACCTTAAGGCACTTAATGCCGAAATACAAAAGTTAAACGAAATCATTGATTGGAAAATCATTGAGAACGTAGACTACCGAAATGAAGCTCGTCGACACAAAAAGCTCCTTCGACAGCTTCGAAGTGACGAGTCTCGACGCAAGCTATCGAATGTCTTCGGGATTCTGTTTCCGCTCTGGAGGTAGGGTACAATTATGGAAACGGGAGAATGATATATGTACGAAGAATATAAGAAAAAAATAGTATCGTACTACGAACGTGAGAAGCGCATGCCTTCCTATCAGGAGATCATGAAACTCGTTGGCTTCAAGTCAAAGAATGCTGTCTACAAGCTTGTAGAGAAGCTCGTAGACGAAGGTGTGGTACGAAAAGACGGGCAGGGGAGACTTACCCCCACCGATAGTCTTTTTGAACTCCCCCTTCTCGGGCTTGTGCAGGCAGGTCTTCCTTCGGTAGCAGAAGCTGAACATCTTGATACCCTCAGTATCGATGGGTACCTTATCTCAAATCGTGAACGAACATTCCTCCTCGAGGTAAAGGGTGATTCTATGATTGATGCGCACATCGAAGAAGGTGACATCGTTGTCGCAGAGCGATCTACTACTGCGCGTGATGGCGATATTGTAGTTGCTGAAGTTGATGGAGAGTGGACACTCAAGTATTACAAAAATGAAAAAGGGAAAGTATGGCTCATGCCCGCAAACAAGAAATTCAAACCCATCTATCCCAAGGAGAGTCTGCGTATCGCTGCAGTAGTGCGCGGAGTAATGCGTAAGTACTAGTGTTGTCTCTCTCTATCAGAAAGATGTTTCTTCTATGAAAATCGGTGTCTTTGATTCAGGGCTTGGTGGGCTTGCCATCCTTACTGCTATCCGTACTCGACTACCTCGCTACGACTACATCTACTATGGTGACACAAAGAATCTCCCATACGGTGACAAGAGTGAAGAGGAGATATATGAACTTACCAAACATGCAGTCATCGAGCTCTTTGAGCGCGGCGCACTCCTCGTCGTCATTGCGTGTAACACTGCCTCTGCTGAATCATTGAGGAGACTCCAGGAGACTGTACTCGCGGGTGAGTATGAAGACAGGCGCATCTTGGGTGTCATCATTCCAACTATAGAAGAACTCATTACAGGAGATTCGAATCAGGTGCTTCTCATTGGTACCCGCCGTACTGTCGAGTCACAAAAGTATGACAAAGAGATTTCAAAACGTGATGCCGGACATCTCTACCTTACCAGTCTCGCGACACCAGAACTTGTCCCACTCATAGAGTCTGGTGATCTCTACGCTGCATACGCATACCTCGAAAAAGTGGTGACCTCGAGAGTGGGGGAGGTAGACACTCTCGTACTCGGATGTACGCACTATACGGTGCTCAAAGAAGGTCTTCGAAATCGGTTCCCCGGACTCAAAATAATTTCTCAGGACGAACTCATTCCAAAGAAACTTGAATCGTACCTACACGCGCATAAAGAGATCGCATCTAGACTCACGCATGGAAAATTATGCGAACGAATAATTACCGGGGACGGGCCAGGCCGTATTAATCACGACTAAGATTCATCTTGTCGTGAAGTGGAATGGGTCGGAAAACCACGTTTGGTTTTCCGTGAAGGAGAGCAGCGAGTGAAGCGAGCGTTGGGAACCGTGGGTTCTCAAAAATAAACCGTCTTAATTGTTCGTTGACGATTTATTCGTACAGGGAATAAGCCGTGTTCTAATATAGTATACGTCGCACAATATATCTTTTGCGACGTATATATAGAATGCAACGCATTATATATACGTCGCAAAAGATCGCCAGATTGTGCGTCTCAGAAGTGCGCTTCATGAGACGCACAATCTGTCTTTGCGACGTATAGGATATGGTGATTGAACAGCACTCTCCCATACTGTATGTCGTAAAGGATTGGTGCGTTTCTACGATTCCATTCCTTCTCGGTCGTTGAATCGCTTTTGCGACAATGTTGTTGGAGTTTGTTTCCCCCTACCGATGTAGCTCTCCAAATTTAAATCTGCTCGAGTACGTATGTTGCACCGTCCCAGATCATTCGGCTCGTCTCATCGTGATTGATACGGAGGTCATGCATGCCCTTGGTCAAGCTATCGAGTACCTCGATATGCTTCACTGCATAGCTGAATGGTATCGGTGTAAGCTCGCCTGATTCGTTCTCAATAAAGATACTTGCGATGCATCCACCACCGCCACAGGTAACACCAGACTCGACTACTGCGATAACGTCTTTCTTGCCATCATCATTGAGGTCTGTGATCGTTGTATTGATCGCATCAGCATACAGTTCGGCTGTCTTCACAACAGCTGTTTTGTAATGATCAAGAATCTGCTCATGGAGCTCTGCTTCAGTGAGTCCACGCAGTACGAGCGCTGCGTTGCCATCCTGAATATCACCAAGGATACCCGTCGAGCCTTTGATGACGTAGTAGATCCCAAAGACCATGAGTCCGTATACGAAGAGTTTGTTCACTCGACTATTTTACCATGTTCGCCTGTTTAGACTTTCATACAGGGTAAGTGTCGCACAATATTAATATCATTAAAAAACTGCACACGTTGCTTGACGTGTGCAGTTTTGCCCAACCCCATGCCCTAGATTTGGACAGGTTGCAGTTCGGACCTTTCTTGGGGCATCTCTTGCTTCGGGTGCTTCTTGCCGAAGGGTCGCTTTCTGATGAACGTGACACGAATTCTTCGATCAGGTGCTTCAGCTACATCTCCGGTAGGCTGTTCCTCCTCGTTAGGATCGTTTTCGCCATCGACCCTATTGAGCGACAGGTGCTCGATGACTCTTTCTGCTGAAATCTTTTGATATGGCGACAGTAGGTTGTTGGTCTTCCCTGTCATCAAGAAGTCGATGTACCGATGCAAGTCGAATTCGTCGAGCGCTTCGAAGTGGTGCCAGCGTTCCACAATATCAGCACAAGTTAGATATTCAACTCTTTCCGAGACAAGCTTCATCTTGGAGAGTGCCATCAGAGTGAGAATCATTCTGGCAGCCATCTTATCGAGCCACCACTTGTCGCTATCACGTTGAGGTAAATTATCCAGGTCCGCCCTACAGATGATGCGGCACATCGAGTGGAATGTTTGTACGGAGTGGTCTTTAGTCTCTCGAACACGAATTACTGCCTCTTCCTCTGCAAGATCTGCAAATGGAAGTCGAGCATAGATATTCATGATCGCAGCGGTTGCCGTTGCGCCGGCTACGGCCTTGGCTATCACACCGAGAACTAAAGGAATTGCGATTGCAGCTATCACTGCCACAGCGACTCCTGTCATGAGCCATTCAAACCAGGCAGGTATACTCACCAAGATTCTCCTTGAAGTTGAGAGAGGTTAAGAATTATGTAACGGAACAAAGATCGCTGAAGCGATATTACAACAGAAATATGATTTGTCCATCACACTACTGCGCAGGCAGATAATTCATCGGATCGATATATGCATCGGTTGCGGCGACTGGTGTTGTTGCCGACCCACAGCTTGTGACTGTCTTGATCTCATTAAACTTGCGAATGGTGACTCCAGCCTTTGCGTATACGGTAAAGTGGAGATGCGGACCTGTTGAGTACCCAGTGTTCCCGACATAGCCGATGATGTCCCCTGTTTTTACTGATTGTCCCGGAACAACACTCTGTACACTCTGGTGTGCGTAGAGTGTCGAGAGACCGTTTGCGTGATCTATGAGTGTCCATTTACCCCACGAGTAACAACCTGGGAATTGATCGGTGTCTCCCGTAGCACGCACCGTTCCGGTAAGTGGTGCATAGATAGCCGTACCACGTGGCGCACCGAAATCGACGCCGGGATGGTATGGTCGTCCTCCGTACACAGAAGCATTTTGTTTTGCAAATTCAGTTCCTCCAAAGAGCTGTGTAATGATCACGTTCTCTACCGGCCAATTGAACACGGGGGTGCCTTTTGGTGGAATGGTATTTGGGTCGAGAATAAATTGAAGCTTCGATTCGAAATCACGCATCTCTTTAATGATGAGCTCTTTCGCTGTTTCTTTTTCCTTGAGCAGTTTTTGGTACTCAGCCTCCTCGCTTCGCGTCTCTTTGAGGAGTTTATCTTTCTCCGTTTTATTGTTACCAAGAACAAGATTTTGGTCAGTATACTGCTCCTTCAATTCGACGAGTTCCTCGCGTCGTTCAGTTGTCTCAACTCGCTTTTCTTCGAGGAGTACTTTTTCTGAAACAAGACTTTTGACACGATCACCAATGACGCCACGGATTTGTTCGAGTTCATCAATTTGCTTCCAAAACTCGGAAAGATTACTAAAGCGAAGCAATGCTTCGACCATTGAATCGTTGTCCATGACATTGAGGAGACGGAGCGACTCACCGATCGCCGTCTCATTTTTGTCGATACTGAATTCAGTGTCAGTAATCTCAAGTGCGAGTTTTGAGAGTGTGAGATCAGTTGCACTAATTTTATTTTGCGTGTACGCAATATCAGACTGTACTTTCTTTCGTTCGAGTTCGAGCTGATTGATTGCTTTCTGGAGTGTATTTTTCTCGGCACCCACTTTCTGCAGTTCGAGTTTATAGTTCGCAATTTCCTTTTCAATTTCACCAAGCCGTGCACTTCGATCATTTATCTCGTTCCGCAGTTTTTCGATTTCTGTCTGCTGCGCTGAGACAAATGGGACAGAAGAAAAGACCGTGACACTAAGCGTAATGCCAAGAACAAAAGCAAACAATGGCCGTTTTTGCCACATCATAAATAGGAATGGTGCACAGAATTCTCGCCCTATGCACTTAAAATTGTATCACAGGCAGTTCGTACCCTCTTATAGGCTTCTGCTGAGCCAATGATGGAAATAACAGTGAATGGATCTGGTGATCGCTCTCGTCCAGTAAGCGATACACGAAGTGGCCAAAGGACTTCCCCTTTACCGACTTCAGTTGCGTAGTCCCAGATACGCTCTTTGATTGATTCTGGATCTGCATTTTCTGGGATGGTCGAAATAATCTCCGCGAGTTTTTGGAGTCGTGGAAGAGCCATACGTGGTGTTTCGTCGTTCTTCCATTTGATGAGTGCAGGGTCGTGTGCTGGTTGCGCAAAGGCAAAATCATACTCCCCTTCCTCACCCCATTGAGTTATCTCAAATGAAACTGAAACACGTTCACGAATTACTGGAAGGATACGCATGACCCTGTCAGTACTAAATTGTGGAAGCATCCGAACACGCTCTGGTAGTCGTTCCATCACGATAGCAAAGAACGCTTGGTCATCAACCTGCTTGAGGTGTTCTTTGTTAAACCAATTGAGCTTCTCAATATCAAAGATGGCACCGCTCTTCTGAAGTCCACCGAGATCAGTAATACGAACGAGTTCATCAATTGAAAACACTTCCTCATCGGTACCCGGATTCCATCCGAGGAGCGATAGATAGTTTACGAGTGCCTCTTTGAGGTATCCTTGATCGCGATAACTCGTAAGCTGTGTCGCACCATGACGCTTTGAGAGCTTTGAACGATCGGTACCAAGGAGGAGTGGTAGGTGTGCATACACTGGACGTGTCGCACCGATTGCTTCCTGGATGAGTATCTGTCGTGGCGTGTTTGAGATATGGTCTTCTCCGCGAATGACGTGAGTTATTCCCATTTCATGATCATCTACGACAACAGTGAAATGATAGAGCGCATCATCGAGCGATCGTGCAATGACAAAGTCCCCGAGCTCGGTAGTATCAAAGGTAATCTCGCCACGAACTTCGTCCTCGAAGGTGATAGTAGTATTCGGATTACGAAGTCGAACAACCTGCACCGTCTTCCCCTCCTCCTTCTTACTTGCCTCTTCGCTCACATATGCAGTCCCGCGCTCAATCATGCGCTCGAGATAACCACGATAGATACTGGCCCGTTCGGTTTGTCGATAAAATCCATCCCAGGTAATACCGAGCCATGAAAGACCATCGATAATATTGTCTTCATACTCTCGCTTGCTCCGTTCTGCGTCAGTGTCTTCGATTCGCAGGATGAACTTTCCGCCGTACCGTTTTGCGTACAGGTAATTAAAGAGTGCTATGCGTGCAGTACCTACATGGAGAAAACCTGTTGGGCTTGGTGCCATACGGGTAACCACTTCTCGTTCTGGTGATGATTTCATATCAGGAATGTGTGCGGACCACATCGAGAGTAAGCTTGGCAAGGAGTGCTGCCCCATTTTCTGGAGCAAACGCCTTGGCACGAGTAGCCATATCGCTGTAAATAGCCGTATTTTTCATAATACGGGTGATTTCCTCCATTAGCAAGGTGTCACCAAGATTCCCTTCTTCAAGGACGGTGGCTCCCCCACTTCGTGCATATGCATAGGCATTTGTACGTTGGTCATGGCTTATAGTCTCTGGTATCGGTATGAGAATGGATGGCTTTCCATGGAGTGCAGTTTCGTAGATCGTTCCCGTACCTGCGCGCGAGATAATGAGCGATGATGCGTGGTATGCGGCATTGAGGACTGCTGGATTATCAAAAAATGCAATCGGTCGATACCGAGAAAGGAGTGCGTCGTCGTGAACGAGTTCGCGTGCTGAGACAGCTGTCACCGAAAAGTGCGCCTTTCCTGTCTGATGTATGACGTTGTATGACGGAAGAAGTTCATCGAGTGATTCGAGTACGAGTGTGTTGATGCGCTCAGCGCCCTGCGAGCCACCAAGTACGAGAAGTGTTGGAAGGGTTGGATCAATACCGAGTAGTTCGTGCTCGGTACCAAGTGCTGGTGTGAGAAGCTCACTTCGAACAGGGATACCAGTGAAGACAACATCATGGTGGGTAAAATGTTCACGTACATCCTCAAACGAGATTGCAATATGTTTGGTAAATTTGCTTGCGAGTTTGTTTGCGCGTCCAGGTCGGGTATCCGATTCGTGGACAACGATAGGAATACGGAAAAAAGCAGCAGCGAGAATCACGGGCACACTCGTGTACCCTCCTTTAGAAACAATGACATCTGGGTAGAGTACATAGAGCTTTTGGAGTGCAACAAAAAATCCCCAAATCACCTTGAATATATCGAGTGCGTTGAGGAGTGAAGCGTAGCGACGTTTCTTCCCTGAAGGACAAAATACAAATGTCGCGCCAATGCGCTTAAGCGCCTCACTGTCGTACGCGTCAGGACCCATATAGTAGAGAGCAACAGGTGTGTCAGATTTTCGAAGTGCCTCACCGAGACTAATGAGCGGGTAGAAATGACCACCTGAGCCACCTCCTACGAGGAGTATGCGGAGCGCTGGTTCCATACGAATACTATACTAGCATGTGTCTACACCAAACATTGGTGTGTATGGTTGTGTACGTGTTTCATTTTGGCACTGGCTTTTGGTACTTTGAAACATTGAGAATGATGCCGACCGAGGCAAGTGTCACGAGAAGCGCGGTACCACCATGACTGATGAATGGAAGCGGAAGTCCCGAAAGCGGTGCGAGCCCGAGCATGGCGCCTATATTGAGAAATGCCTGCGCGATCACCAGTGTCGTTAGCCCTACCACAATGAGCATACCAAAGAGATCGGGCGCCCGTGATGCGATGCGATACCCGCGGAGTGTGAAGATGCTAAAAAGCGCGATAAGGAGACACGACCCAAGAAAACCAAATTCTTCTGCGTAAACCGCAAACACCGAGTCACCGATTGGTTCGGGGAGGTATTCAAATTTTTGAATACTTTGCCCGTATCCGCGTCCAAAAAATCCTCCCGAACCGATGGCGATAAGTGATTGATTGATTTGGTACCCTGCCCCTTGCGGATCACGCGATGGATCAACAAACGTCATGATGCGATCTTTGATGTATGGTCGCATGAACGCGAGGAGTGTGAGGAGGAGGACCGCAGCAACCGCCATGAGTGCTACATCACGAATACGTCCACCTGCAACAATGAATACGGCGATTGCCGCAGTTGCGATAATGAGAAATGTATCGGTATCTGGCTGGAGCAAGAGAAGGATTGCAGCGAGTCCCAAGAATCCAAGGAATGGCAAAGTTCCGTATACAAAGTCGTGTACTGCGTGCTTCATTCCTGAGAGCCAGGTCGCCATGTAAATGATAAAACTGATCTTGAAGAGTTCTCCTGGTTGCAAGGTGAAGAAACCAAAATCAAGCCAACGGCGTGCTCCTCCGTGTTCAAAACCAATTCCTGGAATAAATACCGCAAGGGTAAGGAGTGACCCAAGAATCATGAAATAGAATGCGTACTGACGCCAAAAGCGATAATGGATACTTGAGGTAAGGAGTAACGCAAGTGAGCCTCCCACCATACCAAAGAGGAGTTGATTCATGGCAACTCCTGAAAATCGCGCACCATCGCGTGCGAGGAGTCCGAGTGAGGCAGACGAAAAAATAAAAAAACCACACACAACAAGGAGTACGGTGAGTATGAGGAGCGAGCGATCCATTGACCACATATCAGAAAGCGATAGCGGCAAGCATGCCGAGAACAGCGCAGACAAATCCGAGTATCCAGTAGCGCATCGTTACTTTGTATCCAGGCCAACCGAGCGCTTCAAAGTGATGGTGGAGCGGTGCAATGCGAAATACTTTTCGACCGAAGTATTTTTTTGAAACGACCTGAATAATATCTGATGCAACAGTAGCAACAAGCAGGAAGCCAATGATAGGAAGTACGGACACCCCTTCCCCGCCGCCGAGCGTATCGGTCATAAACGCGATGACCGTGAGTGCCATAGTGAGCGCCATGATGCCGGTCTCAGTCATGTAGAAGCGAGCCGGTGGAACGTTAAACCAGAGGAATGCGAGGATACCACCGGCGATTGTTGCAGAGAGTGCTGCGAGGTCGATTTGGTTTTGGTAGAGCGCGATACCGGTGTATGCGGTAAAGATGAACATGAACGTTCCTCCCGAAAGACCGTCAATACCGTCGATCACACTCGATGCATAAATAGAGAGTGCAACAAGAATAAAGAATGGAATGAAGAAAATACCAAGATCGACAGTCCCGTATCCGATGATGTCGATCTCGTGTACACCGAGCTTGTCGTAAAACCACCATGCAGAGAAAAGTGCTGTGAGCGATACAACAACTAGTCGATGCCAGAGTGGAAGTCCGCCGGCAAAGTGTGATCCGGTGCCACGAACAATCAAAAGGTCATCAATGAATCCTACGAATGCACCAATCATGAGTGCAAAGAGCGGAAGCCATGTTTGTGAACGACTGAGGAAATTGAGTGATCCAAGAAGTGTCTCAGGAAAGAGTATATGAAGTACAAACACGAGGAATACTGTTATGAGGACACTCATCCAGATCACGATGCCTCCCATGCGGGGAGTGTTTGTGTCCTTCTCTTTATGGAGCGTATCAAAAAGTGGTGTCTCGCCTCCGCCGTAGCCAACTCCCTTCCCTGCTTTCTTCTTCCATGCGCGGTGCTTGTAGAGATAGTGCGAGACGATTGGTGTGATAAGTACCCCCACAAAAAAGGCGATTGCAGTTGGGATGAGGACTTTGAGAATGAGTGCTTCCATGGCGATTCTATTTATTCGGGCAATGTTGCTACATACTGCCGTGCGGCATTCGTGAGTGCAAGCACGTCACTAAACCGCTCGGTAAATGTCGAGCCGAGGACGACGGCAACAATCGGTCGATTGAGCCCCGCTTCAAATGCGACAACGAGGTTGCCACCAGCGAGTGTCGTGTAGCCGGTCTTTGAGGCGATGAGGCCCTCGATATCATCAACGATCTCATTTGTATTTTCTACCTCATGATACTCGCCAGCTTCGTTGTATACGCGGGTAGTATCAACGGTGGTGAGTTTGGTTACCTGTGGGTACTCGGTAATGAGGTATTCCATGAGATGGGCAACGTCCGCTGCGCTACTGTATGCGCCTGCCTCTGTTTCGGTAAGGTCGAGACCAGTTGCATTACTAAATCGTGTGTTGGTAAGACCGATTTCTTCTGCACGGAGATTCATTGCATGGACGAATATTCGCTCGGGATCGACTGCTCCTTCTACAGCGCTTCCTGCCTGTGCCGCGAGTGCCTCTGCACCATCATTTGAAGACGCGATAAGGACCATGTCCGTGAGATCCTTGAGGCTAAATGTTTCACCATCATGTAGGCCACTATCGCCATCCGTTTTGATAGCGTCGATAGTGATATTTACTTTGCTTTCATCCTCGAGAAGCTCATACGCAACAAGTGCCGTCATGAGTTTCGTGATTGAGGCGAGCGGCAATACTGCGTCACTATTCTTTGAAAAAAGTGCACGTTTTTCACGCACGTCCCACACGTATGCTGCTGTGCCGCGCACAGTGACTGCTCGAAAAGGATCGACATATGCGTATGGTTCCGCCTCCTCTTTTTTGATGAGGGTACTCACATGCACATCACTTACTTGTTCTTCTGGATCAAAGAGAGCAATGATCGTTCCAACGTATGTTGTACTAAAAACAAAGAGAAGGAGAAACAGTGCAACACCGAGCTGTCGAAGGACCGGCATATGTGCTGGTTCGGGTGTGGTGAGTATCGGTTCAACAAATGGCGCTTCAGGAGGTGCTTCGTGAATGATCGGGTCTTCTGCTGTTGCTTTCTTGCGTGGCATATCAAGAGAGAGATGGTTCTTCGGTCTCTATCGTCTTCTGTGATGTTTCGAATGTATCGATCGCATTCATCACTGATTCAAAATCAGGAAGTTCCTCACGCTTTGTAATGCCGAGATGCGTATAGAGCTCGGGTGTCGACGCGTAGAGCATTGCACGTGAGTCCTTCGGGTTATCGCGCTTTTCGATGAGGCCACGGACAAGGAGATTGCGGATGATGAAGGTAGAGTTTACCCCGCGTATACGATCGATCTCTGCGCGTGTCAGTGGACCACGATAGAGGATGATGGAGAGTGTTTCTGCCCCAGCCTTTCCGATGTCTTGTGATATTTCGTCCTTGCGTAGCTTTTCAATAAGATCGCTCTCTTCTGGTGCGGTAACGAGCTGTACCACTGTGTCGGTCATGACGATGCGAAGTCCGCTCGCCCGCTTCTGTTCCGCTAATTGCGTGCATGCCTCGCGGACCTCCTCTTCACTCACTTCTAAAAACCGCGCAAGCGCGTCAAAGCCGTATGGTTCTGTCTTATAAAACAGAACAGCCTCTACGTTGTTTAGAAGGCTCATTGGGGACATTGTAGCACGTGACTGAGCCATTCTTCATCCGTATTTATGGGATAAAAATGGTATTGACAACATTATACAGTATGCTATAATAAAAGAGTATTAGTTCCCCTCCCCAACGTGCAACATAGGAGATGAGCATGCACGCTTCCCGTACCCGTGCCCAGCCGAACCAGTCGCCGAAGGCCAACAACCGCGCCGCCCGCAAGAAGGCCGAACGCCAGCGCGGCGCGAGCGGCATCGTGATCATCCAGACCCGCGGCATCTCGGCAACCGCCGGCAGCCGCGGCGCCACCAAGCGCCGCAAGGGAGGCAAGTAGGCCTCCTGGTCTCTCTGCGACAAACCGCCACACCAGGCGGAAGAAAGGACTACCGTCCCGACTTCCTCACATGGTGCGGCGGTTCTTTCTTTTTCTGCGCCTTGTCGTATCTTTCTTGTTTTTAATGATACTTCGGGACGCTACTTCCCTGCTTTTCTATTTCAATATCGTGGAAACGACTTGCTTGGTTTGCGAGGACCATTCCTTGCTTCACCATCTCGAGTACGGCAAGGAAGCTCACAATGACCGTCCCACGTTCTGCACTTCCTCCAGCAAAATCTTTGAACGTCATCTTGAATTGGCGTTCGATACGGTCCTTCAAGTTCGCCATCATCTCTTCGAGTGATACCACCTTTCGTACGGCGACCTTCGGCTTCTCGACTTTCTTCGGAAGATTCTGAATCACTGATGACATTGCATCACGGAGTGCGGTGGTCGTGGTGAACTTATCAGGCAAAAAGAGTGGGGTTCTGTCTTGTACATACGGTCGCTCGTATGCGATGCGCTTTCCAAAGAGCGACGTTATCTTTTGTGAAGCCGTGCGGAATATCTGATAGAAGCGAAGGCGTGTCTCGAGTTCGTCGACACTCTCCTCTTCTGCTTCAGTGAGTTCTAGTACCGGAAGGAGTGACTTTGATTTGAGGAGGAGGAGTGTCGCAGCGAGTACGATGAAATCAGCGATGTCGCGAAGCGAGCGCTCTTCGAGCTGTGCGACGTACTTCATATAGTCATCAGTCACGGTCGCAAGCGAGATGTCGTTCACGAGAAGTTTCCGCCTCTCGATGAGGTCGATAAGGAGATCAAGCGGTCCCGTATAGACCGCTGTCTGTATCTCAAATTGGTTCCCTACCGTGAGGGTTTGTTCATCATTCACAGGCTCATTCTATCATGTGAGATTAGGCGAAATTTCCACATATCCATCAGTGATTTTTGAGATAGTCGGTGAGCTGTTCAAGATATGGGTTCGTGTAATCCAAGGAATTAATCAATTCAAGCGCTTCAGCTTTCGTAAAGAATTGTAGGTCTGCACCCTCACCCACAATGAGACTTTCTTCGTGTGAATCTACGGTTCCAGCAACTAAAGCAATTTGCTTTCCATTGTATGGGAAATCGTGAAGATAGCGTGGTTGGTTGAGAGTTAGGTTTGTTTCCTCTTTCACTTCTCGACAAGCTCCTTCAAGGGAGTCCTCTTGCAGGTCGAGTGTCCCCCCGATCAAACACCATTCATTTGTCATGCGGGTGGTATTGGAATCTCGAAGATGGAGAAGAAAATTCCCATCTTGATTCTGCACAATAACCGCTACACCTTTCAAGTCCATATGAATATTTAGAATCGAGTAATGGAAGTTAGACCTTGGAACTTACAAATTTTTTACTATTGTACAAGCTCGGTCCTCGTATAGCCACAGACGTTGTATAAGTGGCACATTGTCCGATGCATGCTAGAGTAACAAAAGAAAGGAGATGTTCCTGTGGCAAAACCGAACAAGCAACTCAGTCATGAGGATATGATCGAGTTCCTCAATAGTCTCGGACTCGGTGACTTTTCTGAAATCGATCCGGAAGAACTGAGACCTATTCCCGATGCACAGGTAAGGCGCATCCGGCGTGCGCTTCCGAAGCGGGTCATGAATTCAGTGAAAGGGGTCACCGATGAAGTTGAGGCTATAAGAGTCCTCGCTGACGCCATCGATGTCTGGCTCAAGGAACCAGAGAAGAAAGCCGAAGCGCTCACCAAGAAGGTACTCACGAAGGCCTCGCGCAGTTCTCGAAAGAAAACACGCGCACGGCGCAAGTGATGTTCCCTCCCCTCCCCACAAACCGCTCCGGCGGTTTTGTTTTAGCCCAATGTACAAAGTTGGTCCTTGTACGGCCATTAGTCAACCAGACTTATGAAAGTGTTTATGACAGCAAAGGATTTTTCGTTCATAACTGTATCCCTGATATATACCGCTTCCCCTGAGCTTAAATGTCCGACAAGTGGAACAATATATGTAACCCCCTCAACAACTGCAGACGAACATGCACTGGAACCAAATCCATCTATCACGATCGGAACACAATCTGCAGGAGTATCATAATTTGATTTTAGATACCCATGCTCAATCGCACTCGGATAGAAATCAGTAAATGTTTTTATGCTAAATGTGACTTCGACATTTTCAGTTCCTAGCGGCAATGTATTCATCGGTGAAACGGAAACCCATTCGTTATTTTCTAAATCCTCAGCAAGTAACCAGCTCACCGGATATGTAAATGCAAATTTATTGCTAGGGTTAGTATACAAATCAAACTTTTCTTGCCTAAACTCCTGCACTACTGATTCCTCTATTTGCGAAGGTGTGCTGTCTGTAGGTTTTCTTACTATAATTTTCTCCACCTCGAGCACCTTAGCAGGTGCATACGTATAACCGATGTATCCACCAATGAAGGGCATCAAAATAAAAAGTACCATCGCTAGATACTTGGAGAGTGGTGTCACTCTTCGTAATTCGTTCGCCACTTTTGAAGCTTGCTCTCCGTCCATTCCACTTATTTTATCATCTCAATTGGGATAAAATCGATGATACACAGCAACAAAGGTACCTGACACTTTTCTACCAAACGATGTTTACTACTGTTGTATGTTCTATTGTGTAGGTTGCTCTGACTCTTTCGCTATACGTGCAAATGCTATTTCTCCGTTTTCTACTATGCATTTAGCACGCTCAAACAATTCATCAAAGGTAATAATCTCCGGGTTGTTAAGATTTCTCCTAAATAGTTGGAATGAAGAGAATTTTGTCCTGTTCACCTTGTTGTCAGTGATAAATTCCTCCAATGATCCAATTATCAAATACGATTTTGGTTGATAGGAATAAACATCTTCACCGGTAGGTGTGCCGTCATCTTCTACTATGCTCAATACAGGATTAAGTCTAGCGTTTTGAATAGTTTCTTCAACATTTTTGTGTGATTGAGCTATTGCTCCATTTAGTTCATCGGAAACCTGCCATGCGTCGCGTCTGTATGCGTACTTTATCTCTTTTAGTAAATCTGTTGTGTGGATCTTAATTTCTACTAACGCCAGAGAACTTATAAAGCCCCGAGTCTTCAATAGTGCATCGACTTCTTTTCCTCCGCCTCCAAGATCATTTCCTCTGACCACCTGTTTTAATCTAGTAGGTGAAACGGCTGAATTGAATTGATAATTTAACCCATATCCAAATACCCACTGATTCATTTCGAAGAAATATTGCCATACGTCCTCATCTCGTACCTTATTCCATACAGCTTTCTTTTCTGCAAAAAACGCCGGGTCATACAGAAGGTTTTCAAAAATCTTTAGTTGAGTTTTTCGGTACCCTAAAGCAACAATGTCTGCTTTATCAACTTTAGCTAGGAGAGCCAGAATTTCAGGATCGTTAGCATATTCCTGAACAACCTTCTTCACCTCCTTTAGTTCCCTGTCGTCTATTTTTTGACCTTGAGGTTTGCTGAAATCTATATAGCCAAGTGATTGTACGAAATCAAAAAGAGTTTGAAGGACTCCTTTGCCCATGGTGAGAGACTCATCCTTGAAGGGAATGCCGCTTTCGATTTGGAAACGCTGTATGTTAAGTGTGAATCCATCAACATCATCTTCATCCAGCCAAGCTTTGATTTCTTGACGCCTACCGGGTGTTCGGTAAAGAACTATTTGCTTTTTCTCACGCACGTACTCTTTGAATTCGGGTATATCAAAAACACGGCTAACACCTCGTCGTTTTTGCTGACTGCCATCTGAAAAGCTCTTACGTTCAATCCTTTTTGTTACGTAGGTCCTATGCGGACTTTTGCCTTTAAAATATTTGTAATCCTCCGGTGCGGGCTCCATGAAGATTAAGTATACGCTCAAAAACCCAGGAATCCAGGGTCTGAATTCAAGTTTTACGAAAATGCGAGAGTCGCGATTTTCTTCAGGATTCTCTGAAACGTCAGTACGCGTTCAGGTATGCGAAGCACAAGAAAAAAAGACCCGAGGCGTATCTGGTATACGACGAAGGTCTTTTTTCGTAGTGCGACAAAGTAGATGGGTGCGTAATGGCGTTTCAGGCTAGAGCTTCTCAGCAATCTTCACAAGAAGTCTCACCGGCTCGCCTGTAGCGCCTTTTGCGAGCTTGTCTGAATTCACGGAGGTCATACGTGGCGCCATGTCGATGTGTGCCCAGAGGAGGTCCTTTGTGAAGTGTGCGAGGAACATACCACCGTTTATCGAACCGCCGTAACTACTGTTTGATGATGGG
>JACCDG011414886.1_pt1 | contig 20353 bp, 20 predicted proteins | sample 7442471 | NCBI WGS metagenome assembly JACCDG01 (sample SAMN15323444, study PRJNA562643) | freshwater metagenome | isolation source: river surface water | place: USA:Blue River Watershed | collected 2017-08-17 | reverse complement strand
TGGTCGCGCGCTTGTAATCCTGCAGCGCGCCGGCCACGATCTCGGACGCCGACGCGGAGCCGGAATTGACCAGCACCACCATCTTCACCTTCTTGGCGGCCTCGGGCACGCGGGCCAGCGGGTCGCCACCGGAACGGGTGCCGTAGAACTCGCGGCGCGCGAAATAGGTCGCCTTCGAGTCCGGCAGCTGGCCGTTGGTCGAGACGATCGCGACATCCTTCGGCAGGAAAGCGGCCGAGACGCCGATCGCACCCGGCAGCACGCCGCCCGGGTCGTTGCGCAGGTCCAGCACCAGTCCCTTGATGGCCGGGTCTTGCTGGTACAGCTGGTTGATCTTCTTCGCGAGATCCTCGACCGTCGGCTCCTGGAATTGCGACACGCGCACCCAGGCGTAGCCGGGCTCGATGACCTTGCCCTTCACGCTCTGGACCTTGATCTCCTGGCGTGTGATGCTGATGATCAGCGGCTTGTCCTCTTCCTTGCGGGCGATGGTCAGCGTGATCTTGGTATTGGGTTCGCCGCGCATGCGCTTGACGGCTTCGTCCAGCGTCATGCCCTTGACCGGGGTGGTGTCGAGGCGGGTGATCAGGTCACCGGCCTTCAGGCCGGCCTTGTACGCGGGCGAGTCCTCGATCGGCGAGATCACCTTCACGTAGCCGTCTTCCATGCCGACTTCGATGCCGAGGCCGACGAATTTGCCCTGGGTGCCTTCGCGCAGCTCCTTGAACGCCTTCTTGTCGAGGAAGGCCGAGTGCGGGTCGAGCGAGGCGACCATGCCCGAGATGGCCTCGGTCAGCAGCTTCTTGTCCTCGACCGGCTCGACGTAGTCGGACTTGATCAGCCCGAAGACATCCGCCAGCGTGCGCAGCTCTTCAACCGGCAGCGGCGTGCCGGCGTTGCGCTGGGCGAGAGCGTCGAACTGCATCGAACCGGCGATGCCGGCGATCAGTCCCAGTCCTACCAGCCCGATGTTCTTCAGTCTGCTGCCCATCTGTCACCTGTTGATCCATGTCAGCGGGTCGATTGCCCGCCCTTGATGCCGCATTTCAAAGTATAAACCCGATTGTTCGTTGCCGCCGCTGTTACCCACGGTGGCCACGACATCGCCCGTCTTCACCCGGTCGCCGGGGCGCTTGAGCACGGCCTGGTTGTTGCCATAGATGCTCAGGTACTGGCCGCCGTGGTCCACGATCAGCAGGTTGCCGAAGCCGCGCATCCAGTCGGCGAAGACGACTTCGCCGGCGCCGGCCGCGTGCACCTCGCTGCCCTCGGCCGCCTTGATGAAAATGCCCTTCCAGGCCGGGCCGTCGGCGCGTTTGGCGCCGAAGGTGGCGGCCAGCTCGCCCTTGACCGGCAGCCGCAGCTTGCCGCGCTGGCTGATGAAGGCATTGCCGTCCGGCGGCGGCGGCAGCTCGGCCAGTTCGTCGGCTGCCTTGCGCTCCTTCGCTTCCTTCACAGCCGGCGCCTTGGCGACTGGCGGCGACTTCGCATTGTCGGCGATGCCGTCCTTCGTTTCGGCCTTACCCTTGTCTTCCGTGCGTGATTTTGCGGCTAGTTTTTCTCGGGCTTCGCGGGCTTCACGCGCTTCGCGCTCTTTGGCCTCGGCCTTCAGGCGCGCACGGCGCTTCGCCTCTTCTTCGTCGGCCTTGCGCTGCTGCGCGATCAGCACCGCCAGCTTGTCGACCAGCGATGACAGCCGTTCTTCGTCACGCGCCAGGCTGCCGGCCTGCCGGCGCTGCTCGCCCAGCTTCGACGACAGCTGCGTGACCAGCGCCTTGCGCTTGCCCTTTTCCTTCTCCAGCAGCGCCTTTTGCTCGCGCTGCTCGGTCGCTATGTCTTCTAGCGCGGCGCGCGTCTCTTCGGCGTCGGCCTTGTTGGCTTCGATCGCTTCGAGGTTCTGCTGCAGCTCGGCGATCGCCTTCACCTGCTCGGCCGACACATAGCCGAGGTAGCGCAGCTCGCGCGCGATGCGGTTCGGGTTGTCGCCGGACAGCAGCAGACGCACGCGGTCGTCATGGCCGGCGATGTACTGCTCGCGCAGCATTTTTTCCAGCCTCACGCGCTGCTGTGCGACGGCGGCTTCCAGCTCTTGTTGACTCTTCGACAGCTGCGCGAGGCGCTGCTGCGTGCGCTGCTGCTCGGCCGCGAGGTCGCGCAGCGAGCGATTCGCCGTCGAGATCGCCTTTTCGGACTCGGCCAGCGCATCGGCCGCATGGCCGTGCGCCTTTTCGGTTTTGGCGATGTCGGTCTTCAGGGTGTCGAGCTTTTTGCGCAGCTCGGCCCTTTCCTGTTCGGCCTGCTGCTTCTGGCGCGTGCGTTCGGTCGACTTGAGCGTCGTTTGCGCGTGGGCGGCGGGCGCCGGCGCCAGCAAGGCGAGCGATGCCGCCAGCGCCAACGCCGACATCAGGGCCGACATCTGGGCAGGCAGCGGCGGCACCGATCGCGCGGCAAGCACGGACATCGAAGGTGCGGACAACGGGCGAAGCTCGGGCATCGTCGCTTACTTGGCCTTGCCCTGGCTGGCCACGGCCTTCATCGCCGCTTCGATCGCGGCCGAATCGCCGAGGTAGTAGCTGCGGATGGGCTTGAGGTCGGCATCGAGTTCGTAGACCAGCGGCTGGCCGTTCGGGATGTTCAGGCCGACGATGTCGGCGTCGCTGATGTTGTCGAGGTACTTGATCAGCGCGCGCAGGCTGTTGCCGTGCGCCGAGACCAGGATCTGCTTGCCGGCGCGGATGGCCGGCGCCATCGACTCTTCCCAGACCGGCAGCACGCGGGCCACGGTGTCCTTCAGGCATTCGGTCAGCGGGATCTCTTCGCGCTTGAGCTTCGCATAGCGCGGGTCCTGGTACGAGGTGCGCTCGTCGCTGGCGTCGAGTGCCATCGGCGGCGTGTCATAGCTGCGGCGCCAGACCAGCACCTGCTCGTCGCCGTACTTGGCGGCGGTCTCGGCCTTGTTGAGGCCCTGCAGCGCGCCGTAGTGGCGCTCGTTCAGGCGCCAGCTGTGCACGGTCGGCAGCCACATCAGGTCCATCTCGTCGAGGGTCAGCCACAGCGTGCGAATCGCGCGCTTGAGCACCGAGGTATAGGTCAGGTCGAAGGTGAAGCCGGCTTCCTTCAGGATGCGGCCGGCCTCGCGCGCTTCGGCGATGCCTTTGTCGGTCAGGTCGACGTCGGCCCAGCCGGTGAAACGGTTTTCTTTGTTCCAGGTGGACTCGCCGTGGCGCATGAATACGATTTTGTACATGGAATATGCAGAGCTTGGATGGGAAATATGACGATAAGCCTTCTATTTTATAATGGCACGCTTGCTTCAAACTAAGAGGCTCCATCAAAATGCCGCTGGCCGCGTCGGAAGGGCCTTGCCGGCGACCGCGCTGCTACGCGACGCTCATTTTGACCAAGCCGCTATGCTTACAACGACATGCTGGGAACGGAATCGCCGTGAAATTCTTGATTGACAATATCTGGCTGGTGCTGATCGCGCTGGTCTCCGGCGGCGCACTCGCATGGCCGACGCTCTCCCGCAGCAAGCTCAGCCTGTCGACGCTGCAGGCCACGCAGCTGCTCAACCAGGGCAAGGCCCAGATCCTCGACGTGCGCAACGCCGAAGAGTTCGGCGCCGGCCACCTGCGCAATGCAAGGCACATCCCGGTCGACGAACTCGTCGCGCGCGCCGGCGAACTCGACAAGGCGCGCCCGGTGCTGGTGGTTTGCCAGAGCGGCCCGCGCGCGCAGCGCGCCGCCGGCCAGCTGATGCGTGCAGGATTCGCGGAAGTGTTTATCCTTGACGGCGGTTTTGCCGAATGGCAGTCGCAGGGACTGCCGACGGCGAAGTAAGCCGGCCGAGCCAGGTCATACAAGCACGCGTAGCAAGAAGGAGCGAAATAGATGGGTGCCAAAGTCCGCATGTTCAGCACCGGGGTCTGCCCGTACTGCAACATGGCCGAGCGTCTGCTCAAGGCCAAGGGTGTCGACGTGATCGAAAAAATCCGCATCGACCTCGAACCTGACCAGCGCGCGCTGATGATGGAAATGACCGGGCGCCGCACGGTCCCGCAGATCTACATCGGCGACACCCATGTCGGCGGCTTCGACGACCTGTCCGCGCTCGACCGCGAAGGCAAGCTCGAGCCGCTGTTGCAGGCCGCCTGAAGCAGCGCTGCCTGACGAAGCATTGAATTGATCCAGCGCGCAGCCGTCCTTTGCGACGGCGCGCATCATTCCCACCCACACGAAAGCTTTTCATGTCTGACCAGAACCCGCAAGAGAACCAGCCCACGTTCAACATCCAGCGCATCTACCTGAAGGACATGTCGCTGGAGCAGCCGAACTCGCCGGCCATTTTCCTCGAGCAGGAAGGCCCGTCGATCGAAGTGGCAATCGACGTTGGTTCCGAGACGCTGGGCGAAGGCATCTACGAAGCGACCTGCACCGTGACCGTCACCGCCAAAGTGCGCGACAAGGTTGCCTTCCTGGTCGAGGGCAAGCAGGCCGGCATCTTCGAGGCGCGCAACATCCCCGAAGGCCAGCTCGAGCCGCTGCTCGGCATCGCCTGCCCGAACATCCTCTACCCTTACCTGCGCTCGAACATCGCTGACATGGTGACCCGTGGCGGCTTCCCGCCGGTGCACCTGGCCGAGATCAATTTCGAAGTCTTCTATCACCAGCGCCAGCAGGTGATGACGCAGAACGCACCGACCCAGGTGCAGTAAACAAGGAGATCCGCATGGCCGCGCTGCGCACCCGCCACGTCCTTGCAGCCCTGCTGCCGGCAACGCTGGCGGTGCTGAGCACCGCTGCGCAGGCCGTCGATTTCCGTTCCGTCGGGCCTGGCCCGGCCGTCATGTATGACTCGCCCGGCCTGCGCTCGAAGAAGGTCTTCATCGCGCCGGCCGGCATGCCCGTCGAGCTGGTGCTCAACAACGGCGAATGGAGCCGCGTGCGTGACGCCGGCGGCGACCTGTCGTGGATCGAGAACAAGAACCTGTCGAACAAGCGCACGCTGGTGGTCGAAGTGCCGCAGGCAACGGCGCGTGCCAGCGCCAGCGACACGGCCGCAGTCGTGTTCAGCGCCAGCAAGGGCGTGGTGCTTGACTTGGCCGAGCCGGTATCGTCCGGCTGGATCAAGGTGCGCCACCGCGACGGCGAGACCGGCTACGTCAAGGCATCGGACGTCTGGGGCGAATGAACATTTCCATCCTTGGCGCCGGTGCCTGGGGCACCGCGCTGGCCATGGCGCTGGCCGATCGCCAGTCGCTGATGCTGTGGGGCCGCGAGCCGCAGGCCATCGCCGACATGGCGGCACGCCGCGAGAATGCGCGCTACCTGCCCGGCATCGCACTGCCATCGTCGTTGCAGCTGTCGTCCGATCTCGCGCAGGCGGTCGCCCATGCGCAAGGCGGCTTGCTGATCCTCGCGACCTCGTTCTCCGGCCTGCGCCCGATGCTGCACGCGATCCGGGACCTGCCGCTTCCCAACCTCGTCTGGCTGTGCAAGGGCTTCGAGCCCGGCACCGCGCTGTTGCCGCATCAGGTGGTCGCGCAGGAGCTGGGCGACGACATCGCCTGCGGCGCGCTGTCTGGTCCTTCATTTGCACAGGAGGTCGCGCGCGGCCTGCCGTGCGCACTGGTCATTGGTTCCGCGTCGGAAGCGCTGCGCCGGCAGGCGATCGCCGGCGTGCATGGCGCCCACCTGCGCGTGTATTCGAGTGATGACCTGGCCGGCGTCGAAGTCGGCGGCGCCGTAAAGAACGTGCTCGCGATTGCGACCGGCATTGCCGATGGGCTGGGCCTCGGTTTGAATGCACGTGCGGCATTGATCACGCGCGGCCTGGCCGAAATCACGCGCCTTGGCACCGCGCTCGGCGGCCGCATGGAAACCTTCATGGGGCTTACCGGCGTCGGTGACCTGATCCTCACCTGCACCGGCGATTTGTCGCGCAACCGGCAGGTCGGCCTCGGCCTCGCACAGGGCAAGTCGCTCGACGCCATCGTCGCCGAACTTGGCCATGTGGCCGAAGGTGTGCGTTGCGTACAAGCCGTGCAAGTGCTTGCGCAGCGTCACCAAGTCACGATGCCGATCGTCGATGCAGTCGCACAAGTGTTGTTTGGCGGCGATGCGCCGCAAGCGGCAATCCAGCGATTGCTGGCGCGCGAGGCACGCGACGAAGCAGCCTGACGCTGCGAGGCCGGTGCGCTGCCGGCTTTCATCCATTCCCGAAATTTCGTCCTGAGACCGGACCGATTCGCCGATGAATCGGCCGCCGCTCGTCATCGCCATCCCTGTCGCAGCGACAGCTTGCGCCGGCTCCAAGAAACAAAGCCTGCGTGTCGAATAATCACGGGACTCCGCGCGTGTGGGTGCCTGTCAGCAAATGCGTATCAGCGCTCAACACCGGGGTGCGCGTTGCACGGCTTCCTGTCGTGACTGCACTTTCGCGAGGAAAGGTGGTCTGAGAACAAGAACTGTGCCTTCCATCCGGTTTGCAGAACCTTATCGATGATGCCCATGCGCCTGCGTCGCCGCTGCCCTGAACTGAATCTTCGTCGCACTCATCGACGCCGCGCATTTACGCTGATCGAGATCATGGTGGTGGTCGTGATCATGGGCGTGCTTGCCGCACTGGTGGTGCCGCGCCTGATGGGACGCACCGACGATGCGCGCATCCTCGCTGCGAAGCAGGACATTGCAACGCTGATGCAAGCGCTCAAGCTCTACCGCCTCGACAACCATCGCTACCCGACCACCGAGCAGGGCTTGCAGGCGCTCGTCACGCGTCCGGCCAGCGGGCCGGCGCCGGCCAACTGGAAGACCGGCGGCTATGTGGACCGGCTCAACAAGGACCCGTGGGGCAATGCCTACCAATACCTGTCGCCGGGCGTGCATGGCGAAGTCGACCTGTTCTCGCTGGGCGCCGATGGCAAGCCGGGCGGCACCGGCGTCGATGCCGACATCGGTTCGTGGCAGGACTGAGGCGTGCCACTGAACGCGGCGCCGACAACGCGGGCAGCACGGTCGCGCCGTGCTGCCGGCTTTACCCTGCTGGAGCTGCTGGTCGTGCTGGTCATCGTCGGCATCGTGCTTGGCGCCGTCGCCCTCAATGCCACGCCCGGCGACCGCCAGTTGCTGCAAAACGAGGCGCAGCGCGTCGCGTTGCTGTTGCAACTGGCGCGCGACGAAGCGATCGTGCGCAACCGCCCTATCGCCTTCGAGGCCGACGATTATCGCTACCGCTTCCTGGTCCGGCAGGGCGACGGTTGGCAGCCGCTGGCGGACGATGGGCTACTGCGCGAACGCGAATTCCGTCATGCGCCACTGGCGCTGGCCCTGGTGCCGGCCAGCTCCGAGCAGCGTCCCTTGCGCATCGTGTTCGGCAAGGAGCCCGTCGACAAGTCCTTCGCGTTGACGCTGGCACTGGGATCGCAAGCCGCGACGATACGTGCCGATGGCATCGGCAACTTCACGGTCGAGTGACGGCGATGAAGCATTCGACACTGAGCGCATGCCACAGGATTTCAGCGCGCCCGCATGGGCAGTGCGCATTCACATTGCTTGAAGTGCTGGTCGCGCTGGTGGTAGTCGGCACCGCGCTTGCGGCCAGCATGCGGGCGATCGGCAGCCTGACGCAAAACAGCAGTGACTTGCGCTCGGCGATGATGGCGACGTGGTCGGCAGAGAACCGCCTGACGCAAATCCGGCTTGCCCATGAATGGCCGTCGATCGGCAAGCGTGAATTCGCCTGTCCGCAAGGCGAATTGCCTTTTCGCTGCGAAGAGCAGATCCTGTCCACGCCCAATCCTTCATTCCGGCGCGTCGAAGTCAGCGTGATAGACGAGCGCACGCCGGGTCGCAAGATCATTACGCTGTCGCAGGTGGTGCCGAATGCGCTTTGACGCTCGCCATCGACATCGGCTACGGCTAGTGCAGCGTCCGGTGCAGCGACCAGTGCAGCGACCGGCACATCAACTCGCGCGCCACCATCGGCGCGCGCGCCCGCATGGCCTGACGCTGGTCGAACTGCTGGTCGCGATCGGCGTGCTGGCCTTTGTCGCCGTGCTCGGCTGGCGCGGGCTGGATTCGATCACGCGCGCACGCGTTGCGCTGAATGCCGAGCTTGAACAGGCGCGCGGCTTGCAGCTGGCCTTTGCGCAACTGCAGTCCGACTGTGCGAATGCGGTCGATGCGGCGACACTCGACGGCCGCTCGCCACTGGCAGTCAATGCCGACCGGGTCACGATCGCGCGCCGCATCCAGCCCGATGCACAGCCCGGCATGCTGCAACTCGTGACATGGCGACTGCGCGATGGCGTGCTGACGCGCGAAGAGTCGCCGGCCACGCGCGACCTCACGCGACTTGACCAGTACTGGCAGTTTGCCGCGGCCGGCGGGGCAAACCCGATCTCGCTGCGCAGCGGATTGCGTGCGATGGAATTGCGCGTGTGGACCGAAGACGGCCGCGGCTGGCGCAGCTGGACCCAGATGCAGGGGCAGGGCCAGGGGCAGCCGGCGGCTGCGCCGCTGACGTCGCGCGGCTCGCTGATGAATCCGGGGGCCGGCACCACGGCCATGCAGACCACCTGGAGCGGCCTCGAGGTGTCGCTGCAGGTCGAGGGCAATGCGGCGCCGATGACCAAGGTCTTCATGATGGGGGCGACATGAGGCGCCGCCCAAAGGCATGGTCGTCCGGCGCAGCTCGCTTCGCACGTTCGCGCGCGCGCGGCGTGGCCATCGTCACCGCGCTGCTGCTGACGACGCTGGCCATCACCATCGTCGCCAGCCTGTTCTGGCAGCAGCAGGTGCAGGTACGCTCGATCGAGAACCAGCGCCTGCAATTGCAGAAGCAGTGGGTGCTGCGCGGCGCGCTCGACTGGGCCAGGCTCATCCTGCGCGAGGATGCGCGCTACTCGATGATCGATGACCTGAACGAACCCTGGGCCGTGCCCTTGTCCGAGACGCGACTCGACCGCTATGTCGAATCGGCATCGATCCGCGGCAATGCCGGCAGTGCGGTGCTGTCGGGTGCGATCCAGGATGCGCAGGCCAGGCTTAACCTGACCGGGCTGGCCACGAGAGGGACTATCAATCCGGCCGAGGTACAGGCCTTCGAACGGCTGCTGGCTGTGCTGCGGCAGGATCCGGGGCTGGCGCGGGCGACCGCGCAGCAGGTGGCCGCATCGCAGCGGACGGCCAATGGCGACACCGGTGCGCCCCGTCCGATCGGTTTTGCGCAGGTCGACGACCTGCTGGCCGTGCCCGGCTTCACGCCGGCGGCGCTGGCGGCGGTGCGCAATGACGTGGTGTTCCTGCCGCGCACGACGCCCGTCAACGTGAACACGGCGCCGCCCGAGGTGCTGGCCGCGCGCCTGCCGGCCTTGTCACTGGCCGAGGCCACGACCCTTGTTGCCGCGCGCCGCAGCGGCAGCTTCCGCGACCTCAATGACTTCGCCGCGCGCCTGCCGGGACGCCCGGAGCCGCCGCCGACATCGCAGGCCGCCGTGGCGACCAGCTACTTCCTCGTGAACGGCCGTGTGGCGATCGGTGAAGCCAGCCTGCAGGTGCAAGGGCTGGTCGAGCGCCACGGGCCGACCACGCACCTGGTCTGGTTGCGCGAGGTCTGACGCCATGAAAAAAATCCTTGCCACAGCTCCCGCCGCGCTTTACCTGCGCCTGCCGGCACGCGCGACGTCGACCGGCGCCGCTGCTGCGCCGGCCTTGCTGTCATTCGCGATCACGGCCCGCGGCCGACTGCAGCGCATCGGCCATGCGACGCTGTCCGAACTGTCAGCGATGGCTCAGCAGGCGCAGCGGGTCGTGCTGCTTCTGGCTGCGTCGGATGTCAGCCTGTTCCGCATCACGGTGCCGCCGCTGCCTGCGGCGCGCCTGAAGGCCGCACTGCCGGCACTGGTCGAGGACCGCGTGATTGGCGACCCGGCTGCCTGCGCGATCGCGGTCGCGCCGGGGAACGGCAGCGGCGGCGGCGGCGCCACCGGCAATGCAGGCAATACCGGCAATGGCGGAAATGGCGGCAACGAGAGGCTGGTGGCTGTCGCCGATCGCGCATGGCTGCAGGGCTGGCTGGATGCCTTGCGCCGCCAGGGCGCACGCCGCCTGTCGGCGCTGCCGTTTGCGCTGTGCCTGCCGCTGCCGGCCGGGCATGTGGCTGCCAGCGTGGTCGAGCATCAGGGTCAGCGCGAACTCGCGCTGCGGCTGTCGGCGCAGGAAGGCATGGGCTTGCCGCTGTCCTCCGATGGCGCGGACCAGCTGCCGGGGGAGGTGCTGCAACTGCTGGCCACGTTCGCTGGCCAGCACCCGGTGCAGCTGGCGCTGCCGGCGGCGTTGCTCGAACCCTTCCGGGACGCCTATGGCGATCTGGCGGCCGGACTCGATGCGTCCGCAGCGAACAGTCCTGCAGCGGAAGCGACGGCGCCCTATCACGTCGCCGCGGATGATGCCGCGACGGCCGCGACGGCCGCGACGGCAGCAACGGCAGCAACGGCAGCAACGGCAGCAACGTCAGCCGCCGGCACCGCACCTGCCGTCACCGCCATCGACCTGCGCGAAGAAAACTGGGCCGCCTGGATCGAGGGGGCTGGCCGCGTGCCGCTGGACCTGGCGACCGCGATGGCGGCCAACGAAGGCGAAGCGCTCGACTGGCGTCGCTGGCGCTGGCCGCTGGGACTCGCAGCGACGCTGGTGCTGGTCAACGTCGCGGCGCTGAACTGGGACTGGTGGCAGTTGCGCAGCGAGGGACAGCAGTTGCGCGACGCGATGGAGCGCAGCTTCCATCGCAGCTTCCCGAATGAAGCGCTGACCGATCCGGTCGCGCAATTGCGGCAGAAGCTGGCGGCGTCGCGCCAGTCTGCCGGCGAATTCGCGCCCGGCGATTTCATCGCGCTGTCGGCGGCACTGGGTGATGCATGGTCCGAGGCCGGCGCCGCGACAGGTGCGGATGCGCGTGCCATCGCGGCACTCGAATACCGCGATGCTGCACTGACGGTGCGCTTCAAGGCCGGCCAGCAACCCTCGCTGGAGGCCGCGCGCGCGGCGCTGGCGGCACGCGGGCTGGAAGCCAGTGCCGTCAGCGGCAGTGCGCTGCAATGGCAAGTCAGGAGCACGCGATGAATCGCAGCGCCGGCAACAGATCAAGCGGCAACGCAGCGAGCGGCAACTCGGCAAGCGGCAACCTGCGCGCCTTCTGGCAAGAGCGCTCGGCACGCGAGCGTCGCGTGCTCGCATGGGGTGGCGCGCTGTTGTTCGGCGTGCTGCTGTGGCTGTCGGGCATCGAGCCTGCGCTTGACGGCCGCGAACGCTGGCGCAAGGACTTGCCGCAATTGCGCGCCGATGCCGCGCAGGTGCAGGCCCTGTCGCAGCAATTGTCGGCCGCGCCGCCGCCCACCGCAGGGGCAACGCCGTCGGCGCGGACCGTCGACAAGGCCGCGCTCGAAGCCAGCCTGGCAACGCAGGGATTGAAGGCGCAGTCCTTGAACGTGCAGGACGCCGGCGGCGTGCTGATCGTGCGCGTCAATCTTGACGACGTGCCGTTTTCGGCGCTGGCGGAATGGCTGCAGCAACAGCAGCGCACAGCGCAGTTGTCGGTCAGCGACGCCAGCGTGACCGCGCGCGAAAAACCGGATCGCGTCGATGCCCGGCTGACGCTGCGCCGCCCGCCGTGAAGCGTCCCCTCGCCTGGGCCACGGCTGCGCTGCTGGCCGTGCTTGCAACCGCGATCGCGAGCTTGCCCGCGACCTGGCTGGTGCCGCTGGTCGAGCGCCAGACCGACGGTCGGGTATCGCTCGGCGACCCGCAGGGCACGGTGTGGCAGGGCTCGGCCTCCATTGGCGCAGCCAGCGCTGCGGGCGAACCCTTGTCGCCGCTGCTGCCCGGCCGCTTCCGCTGGCATCTGTCGCCGCTGGCGCTGGTCGGGCGCATCGATGCAGTGCTCGCCAACGAGCGCGCATTGTCACAAGCGGTGACGGTGCGCGGCAGTTGGCGCAGCTGGGAGGTCGGTGCCGGTGCCATCGAACTGCCGGCCGAGCGGCTGGCCGCGCTCGGCGCGCCGCTGAACACGGTCAGGCCTTCGGGGCGCATGCGCCTGTCATGGCCGGCGCTGGCGTTGCAGCGCACGCCGGAGGGCCTGCGCATCGAGGGCCGCATGCAGCTCGACATGACGGAGATTGCATCGGCCTTATCGCCGGTCAAGCCGCTTGGCGCATACCGGATGGAATTCCTCTGGCGCGGCGATGCCGCCCACCTCACACTGGGCACCCGTTCCGGACCGCTGGTGCTCGAGGGCGCGGGAGAAATCGTTCGCGGCCGGCTGCAGTTTTCCGGACAGGCGTGGGCACAGGAAGGAAAAGAGCAAAACCTGGCCATCCTGCTGAACCTGCTCGGCCAGCGTCGCCAGGCAGGAGGCCGTAGCGTGATCGCACTTGAATTCAAATGAAAAACACTTCGATGTCTCCCGTGCCGACGTCGCTGGCCCTGTTCATTTGGCTGGTGTTGCTGCTGGCGGCCGTGCCCGCTGCGCTGGTGCGCGCGCAAGATCCTTCGTCGAACCAGGCGAGCCTGAACTTCGTCGGCGCCGACATCGAAAACGTGGTGCGCGCGATCGGCCACTTCACCGGCAACACCTTCGTGATCGACCCGCGCGTCAAAGGCACGATCAACCTCGTGTCCGAGAAGCCGGTGACCAAGGCGCAGGCCTTCGACATGCTGACCTCGGTGCTGCGGCTGCAAGGCTATGCGGTCGTGCGTACGCCGGACTACATCAAGGTACTGCCCGAGGCCGATGCCAAGTTGCAGGCCGCACCGGTCACGGCCGGCAAGGTGCGCGGCGACCAGATCGCCACCCAGATCTTTCGCCTCAATCACGAAAGTGCGAACGGGCTGGTGGCCATCCTGCGGCCGCTGATCTCCCCCAACAACACCATCTCCGCCGACCCGACCAACAATACGCTGGTCATTACCGACTATGCGGACAACCTGAAGCGACTGTCGCGCATCATCGCGTCCCTCGATGTGCCGGCGATCGGCGAGCTCGATGTGATGAAGCTCGAGCATGCGATTGCGCTGGACATGGTCGTCACCGTCAACCGCATGCTCGACACGGGCACGGGCGCGCAGGGCGTTGCCGATCCGGGCCGCGTGATGCTGCTGGCGGATGCGCGCACGAACTCGATCATCATTCGCGCGCCGACCACGGCGCGCGCCAATCTCGCGCGCACGCTGATCGCCAAGCTCGACCTGCCCACGGCATTGCCGGGCAATGTGCATGTCGTCTATTTGCGCAATGCCGAAGCGGTGAAGCTCGCGCAAGTGCTGCGCGCCGTGGTGGCCGGCGAATCCGGCGGCGCCGTGGCGGCCACGCCGGTTGCCACGACGACCGTCGCGCAATCCCCGGCCGCGCAGGGCGGACTGCAGCCGCCGCCCGCGTCACAGGCGCCGCAGCAAGGGCCGCTGCCGTCGGGCGGCGTGGCCGGTTTCATCCAGGCCGACCCGACCACCAACACGCTGATCATCACCGCCAATGAAAGCGTGTACCGCAACCTGCGCGCCATCATCGACCAGCTCGATTCGCGTCGCGCGCAAGTCTATGTGGAGTCGCTGATCGTCGAAGTCAGCGCCGACAAGGCCGCCGAAATCGGCGTGCAATGGGCGGCGCTGTCCGGCGACAGCGGCAGCAGCTACCGGGTCGGCGTGCTGACCGGGTTTGCCAGCAATGGCGACAACCTCGTGCAGCAGGCGGCTTCCGTGCTTGGTTCGACCAAGGTGCCGATCGCGCCCGGCAATGGACTGACCGCGGCCATCTTCCGGCAGCGGGATGGCAGCCTCGGCCTCGGTGCGCTGGCGCGCGCGCTCGAGCGCGACGTGAAGGCCAACATCCTGTCGATGCCGAACCTGATCACGCTCGACAATGAAGAGGCGCGCATCATGGTCGGCCAGAACGTGCCCTTCATCACCGGCCAGTTCACCACGGCCGCCTCGGCCGGCGCGGCGGGCGTCAACCCGTTCCAGACGATAGAGCGGCGCGACATCGGCCTGTCGCTGCGCGTGCGACCGCAGATTTCCGAAGGCGGCACCGTAAAGATGGCGATCTACCAGGAGACGTCGGCGATCCAGCAGTCGACCACTTCCGGCCTGATCACCAGCAAGCGCTCGATCGACACCAATGTGCTGGTCGATGACGGCCAGATCATCGTGCTCGGTGGCCTGATCGAAGACACGCTGAACGACACACTGGAAAAAGTGCCGGGCCTCGGCAATATCCCGGTGCTGGGCTACCTGTTTCGCTACCAGACCAAGAAGCGCGTGAAGACCAACCTGATGGTCTTCATCCGCCCGACTGTGGTGCGCAATGATGCGCAGAGCGCCGCCGTCGCCAGCGATCGTTACGACTACGTGCGCGGCGCACAGCAAACCATCAAGCCCGAACCGAATGCGCTGATGCCGGGCATCGAGCCGCCGCTGCTGCCGTTGCTCGAAGGCGGACGCCCGACCGGCAATGCGATGGTGCGCAGGGATGCCGCTCCTTCGGCGACCGTTCCTGCGCCAGGCACGAATGCACCAGTCCCCGGCGGCGGCGTGAAACCTTCGGCGCCGGCCGAGGTCTTTCCTGTCGAACCGCCCGTGATCAACCAGCGATGACGAACGTAGTCGCTGGTCAATCCGGTGATCCTTTGCCAACCCACCCGGACTTCGACAGGATTATTTGATGCAAGCCCATCAACCCGGCCGGCGCATGCCGGATGCGCCGCCACTCAGCGACCCTCGCCTGTTGCCCTTCAGTTTCGCGCGCGACCATGGCGTGCTGGCACAGGCAGGCGATGCCCATGGCCACGATGACCCGGTCGAAGTCTGGGTATCGGAAGCGACGGCGCCGGCGGCCGTTGCCGAGATTGGCCGCCGCTACGGTCGCGTGCGCATCCATACCCTGCCGCGCGAACAGCTCGAGGGCGCGATTGCGCGCGCGTACGCCGGCCATGGCGGCGATGCCGCCCAAGTGGTGGGCGAAGTCGAATCCGACCTTGATCTCGCGCGGCTGATGCAGGACATGCCGGCAGTCGAGGACTTGCTCGAATCCTCTGATGATGCGCCGGTGATCCGCATGATCAACGCGCTGCTGACGCAGGCCTTGCGCGAAGGTGCGTCCGACATCCATATCGAACCTTTCGAGCAGGTATCGGTGGTGCGCTTCCGCATTGATGGCCGCTTGCGTGACGTGGTGCGGCCGAAGAAGGCGATCCACGGGGCACTGATCTCGCGCATCAAGATCATGTCGCAGCTCGACATTGCCGAGAAGCGCCTGCCGCAAGATGGACGCATCACGCTGCGTGTCGGTGGCAAACCGGTCGACGTGCGCGTCTCCACGCTGCCCACCGGCCATGGCGAGCGCGCGGTGCTGCGCCTGCTGGACAAGGAAGGCGGCCGGCTCGACCTCGGGCAGCTTGGCATGGACGCGCGCACGCGCGAGCAATTCGACAAGCTGATCAGTCAGCCCCACGGCATCGTGCTGGTCACCGGGCCGACCGGCTCCGGCAAGACCACCACGCTGTATGCGGCGCTGTCGCGATTGAATACGTCGACGACCAATGTGCTGACCGTCGAAGATCCGATCGAATACGAGCTGCCCGGCGTCGGCCAGACCCAGATCAATGCGCGCATCGACATGAGCTTTGCGAAGGCGTTGCGCGCGATCCTGCGGCAAGACCCGGACGTGATCATGATCGGCGAGATTCGCGACCTCGAGACCGCGCAGATCGCGGTGCAGGCTTCCCTCACCGGCCACCTGGTGCTGGCGACCCTGCACACCAATGATGCGGCAGCTGCCGTCACGCGCTTGCTGGACATGGGCATCGAGCCCTTCCTGCTGTCGTCGTCGCTGCTCGGTGTGGTGGCGCAGCGGCTGGTGAGGAAGCTCTGCATCCACTGCCGCCGTCATGATGGCCGGCAGTGGCACGAAGTCGGCTGCGACAAGTGCGGCCACACCGGCTACCAGGGGCGGGTCGGCATCTACGAGCTGCTGCTGGCCTCGGACCGCATCCGCGCGCAAATCCACGAGCAGGCTTCGGAGGCCGCGATCCGCGACACTGCGCAGCGCGATGGCATGCAGCTGATGCGCGATGATGGCGAGCGCTGGGTGCGCGACGGCGTCACCAGCGAAGCCGAGCTGCTGCGCGTGACGAAGGAATGACCGCGCGATGCCTGCGTTCCGCTACGAAGCCGTCGATGCCGCTGGCGCCACCAGCAAAGGCGTGGTGCAGGCCGACAGCCCGCGCGCGGCGCGCTCGGACCTGAAGTCGCGCGGCCTGGTGCCGCTGGCGGTCGATGCCATCATTGGCCAGGTCGATGCGCAGGGCCGGGTGCTGGCGCGCAGCTGGCGCTTCGGCGAGAAGCTGTCGACCCATGAGCTGGCGCTGTTCACGCGCCAGCTGGCCTCGCTGCTGGAAGCGCAGCTGCCGCTGGAACAGGCCTTCGATGCATTGATGGAGCAAGCCGAACGGCCCTATGTGCGCGACCTGATCGCCTCGATCCGCGCCGAGGTGATCGGCGGCGCGTCATTCGCTGATGCGCTGGCGCGCCACCCGCGCGATTTCGCCGACATCTATCGCGCATTGGTGGCCTCGGGCGAGCAGATCGGCCAGCTGTCGCGCGTGCTGTCGCGGCTGGCGGACTTCGTCGAGCGCCGCAATGCGCTGGTGCAGAAGGTCAGGCTGGCCTTCACTTACCCGGCCATCGTCACCGTGGTCGCGTTTGCGATCGTGGTCTTCCTGCTGACCTATGTGGTGCCGCAGATCGTGTCGGTGTTTGCCAACACCAAACAGAAACTGCCCTTCCTGACGGTCGCGATGCTGGCGCTATCGGATTTCGTGCGGCACTGGGGCTGGCTGGTGGCATTGCTGGTGGCGGCCGCTTTCGCGTTGTGGCGGCGCGCGTTGCGCAACGACGACACAAAGATGCGCTGGCACAGCTGGCTGCTGACGGCCCCGCTGTTCGGGCGCTTCGAGCGCAGCCTGAATACCTCGCGCTTTGCGAGCACGCTGGCCATCACCATCAGTTCCGGCGTGCCCATACTGCGGGCGCTGCAGACCAGCCGTGACACCTTGTCGAATGTCGCGATGCGCCACCAGGTCGAAGAGGCCACGGCCAGCGTGCGCGAAGGCATGGGGCTGGCGCGCTCGCTGTCGGCGCACCGGCATTTCCCGCCGCTGCTGATCCACATGATTCGCGCCGGCGAGGTGACCGGCGAATTGCCGCAAATGCTGAACCGCGCCGCGCAGATGCAGGAGCAGGACCTCGAGCGTCGTGCGCTGACCATCGCCGGCCTGCTGGAGCCGGTGCTGATCCTGGCCATGGGCGTGGTGGTGCTGCTGATCGTGCTGGCGGTGCTGATGCCCATCATCGAGATCAACCAGCTGGTGCGATGAGCAAGATCACGACAGGCGGATTTCGATGAATGCCGCGATCGATGCCGGCGCAAAATCTGCGCGCCAACGCCTGCCGGCTTTCATTGCGTTCCTGTTGTTCATCGCGCTGTGCGCATCCATCGCTTACTGGGCCTTGCAGTGGCTGGCGCCCGCGCCGCGCTCTGTCGCGGCACCGGTGGCCAGCGAGCGCGCGATGCCGCCGGTGTCCGCCGCCGCGAACCTGTTTGGCGGTGCCGCGAAAGCGGGCGGCATGGCCAACGTGCAGCTGCGCGGCATCATCCATGCGGGTCGCGCGGCTGGCAGCGCGGCAATCATGACGGTCGAAGGCAGTCCGCCCAGGCTCTACAGGCTGAATGCGGAACTGATGCCCGGCGTGGCGGTGAAGGCGATCCACGCAAAGACGGTTGTGCTGTCGGATCGCGGCGCCGAGCGCGAGTTGCCCCTGCCCGCGTTCGCGGCACAGGAAGGCAGCGGCGGCGGCACGACGCTGAGGACGATGCCTGAACAGGGCTTGCCGCAGCAACCCTCACCGCAGCTGCAGCCGGTGCAGCCGCAAGAGCCATTGCAAGGACAGCCGCAGTCCCAATTGCAAGCCCGGCAAATGGTGCCGCAGTCCCAGGCGCTGCCGCCGCAGGCGAACCAGGGCGCGGGACAAACAGCGGGTCCCAGTACTTTGGGAAGTTCGGCAGCGGGTGCCGAGCCGGCGCCAGAACAGGGCCGTCGCACGGGGCGCAATCTGCGCCGGCCCCGCTATCAAAGCGATTGAGCGCGCCATGCAGGCCACTGACTGCGGTGTGGCACCGGCGCGCCGCGTGCGCATCGCGTGGCATGTGCACGCCGGCAGGCGCACCCGAGCAAGCACACCCGAGCAAGCACACCCGAGCATGCGCGATGCCTCGTCGGCTTACAGCACGTAGCGTGACAAGTCTTCGTTCACGGCCAGCGCACCGAGCTTGTCATCGACATACGCGGCATTGACCTCGACGGCCTGCTTGTCTTGCGTGCCGGCTTCGAACGATACTTCTTCGAGCAGCTTTTCCATTACCGTGTACAGGCGGCGCGCACCGATGTTCTCGGTTTTTTCATTCACCGAGTAAGCGATCTCGGCCAACCGGCGGATGCCGTCGGCGGTGAAGGTCAGCTGCACGTTCTCGGTCGCCAGCAGCGCTTCGTACTGGCGCGTCAGGCAGGCGTCGGTCGCGGTCAGGATGCGCTCGAAATCGGCAATCGCCAGCGATTCCAGTTCGACGCGGATCGGGAAGCGACCCTGCAGCTCCGGGATCAGGTCCGAAGGCTTGGCAAGATGGAAGGCGCCGGACGCAATAAACAGGACATGGTCGGTCTTGACCATGCCGTACTTGGTGTTGACCGTCGTGCCTTCGACCAGCGGCAGCAAGTCGCGCTGCACGCCGGCGCGCGACACATCGGCCCCTTGCGTGTTCGAGCGTGATGCAATCTTGTCGATCTCGTCGAGGAAGACGATGCCGTTCTGTTCGATGTTGCTGATCGCGCGCTGGCGGATTTCTTCTTCATTCACCAGCCGCGCCGCTTCTTCCTCGACCAGCAGCTTCATCGCTTCGCCGATCTTCAGCTTGCGCGATTTCTTGCGACCTGCGCCCAGGCCGGCGAACATGGACTTGATCTGCTCGGTCATCTCTTCCATGCCGGGCGGCGCCATGATTTCCATCTGTGCGCGCGGTTCGGCGACTTCGAGTTCGATGTCCTTGTCGTCGAGCCCGCCTTCGCGCAGGCGCTTGCGGAAGGTCTGGCGCGTGGCATTGGTGTTCTTGTCTTCGGCCGGTGCGCTGCCTGAAAAGCCGAATTCGCGCGCCGGCGGCAGCAATACGTCGAGGATGCGCTCCTCGGCCGCATCCTCGGCCTGAGCGCGCACTTCGCGCATCGCGCTCTCGCGGGTCTGCTTGACGCCGATCTCGGCGAGGTCGCGGATGATGGTGTCGACGTCGCGGCCGACGTAGCCGACCTCGGTGAATTTGGTCGCTTCGATCTTGATGAAGGGCGCGTCCGCCAGCTTGGCGAGGCGACGCGCGATCTCGGTTTTGCCGACACCGGTCGGGCCGATCATCAGGATGTTCTTCGGCGTGATCTCATGGCGCAGCGGGTCCGGTACCTGCTGGCGGCGCCAGCGGTTGCGCAGCGCGATGGCGACCGCGCGCTTGGCGCGGGCTTGGCCGACCACGTGCTTGTCGAGTTCGGCGACGATTTGTTGCGGAGTCAGGTTCATGATGCGAAGTGTGGAAAGCGTGGCTGAGACTGATTTGCTGATCGGACGGGAGACAGGCCAGGGGTTCATGCCTCTGGCGTTCGCCGCGCACCGCATGCACGGTCGCCGGCGGGCCTCGGGGCGTATCAGAGCGTCTCTATCGTATGCGACAGGTTGGTATAGATGCAAAGCTCGCCGGCAATGGTGAGCGCCTTCTTCACGATCTCTTCCGGCGCCAGCTCGGTGTTCTCGTACAGCGCCTTGGCGGCCGCCTGCGCATAGCTGCCGCCGGAGCCGATCGCACCTATGCCCTGCTCGGGCTCGAGCACATCGCCGTTGCCGGTGATGACCAGCGTCGATTCGCGGTCGGCCACCAGCAGCATCGCTTCGAGGCGGCGCAGCATGCGATCGGTGCGCCAGTCCTTGGCTAGTTCGACCGACGCGCGCATCAGGTTGCCCTGATGGGTCTCGAGCTTGGCTTCGAAGCGCTCGATCAGGGTGAAGGCGTCGGCGGTGCCGCCGGCAAAGCCGGCCAGGACCTTGCCGTGGAAGAGCTTGCGCACTTTGCGTGCAGTGCCTTTCATCACGACATTGCCGAGCGTGACTTGGCCGTCGCCGCCGAGGGCAACGACATTGCCGCGACGGACGGAAAGTATGGTGGTGCCGTGGAATTGTTCCATGCGTATCCAGAAATGCAGGGCAGCCC
>JACCDG010552853.1_pt1 | contig 20354 bp, 23 predicted proteins | sample 7442471 | NCBI WGS metagenome assembly JACCDG01 (sample SAMN15323444, study PRJNA562643) | freshwater metagenome | isolation source: river surface water | place: USA:Blue River Watershed | collected 2017-08-17 | reverse complement strand
TGTAAAAATACTTTACTAATTACTATATAGTTCTCTATTGTCTATCCTTCTGACCATCCAATAGCACGCCATGCAGAGAAGGTGTTTTGAATTTTAAACCTCTTAAAATCAAATGCGTTGCCTTGTGCAATTGTTCTGGTAAGGAACGTGTTGCCATCATAAAACGGAGGAACTTCTCCAGTCTCTGTCTGATAAGAATCTTCGAAAGAGTTTATTCTTTCTCTGAAGATTGTTGCCGTTGGTGGTTGAAGGTCGAATTCATAATACAGAACAACAGTCTCTCCTGTTTCTGGATATGTATAAGTAATGGGCTTAATATTTATTAAGTTATCAACCTTAAGCATATAAATGACAACAGATTTGTTCGCAAATGCTGGAGAATGAGTCGAGTATCCACCTTCGGATTTCAATTCTAAATCATTAACAGGATTTGCTGGCAATTGTACGACTCCATCTGTTGCTACTAGTTCGCCTTGACATTGGCCGACAGGCCCAACTCCAACATTCAATTGCGTTTTATTTCCACCATAAGGTCCACTAAATGGTCCACCGTTTGGAATCGGATTTGTTGTTGTTCTAATTCCAGTCTGACCAAGGCCAGCAGACGGAACGAGCACAAATTCGCCACTTTTCGCATTCGGCCACATTTCTATGGAAAAACCATGTGCATTATAATACACCGTCTTATCTGCATATGGGTCATATAAGTCATAAAGATAATGAACTTGACTTACTGCATTGGAGCCATAGCCCTCTTGCGGATTTCCTCTAAGTCTTTTCTTATAATAAGCCATGTGCGTGCCCTCCCTTACGTGCTCATACTCACCATCATCATTTGGCTTTAATTCTACAAAAGAATAACATTTTGTATCATAAGGATTTGATTGATATACGGAATTTATTCTTGAATAATCATTAACAGGGTCGCCAATTGCGTTACTTAGATTTTTGTAGAACTGGCTAAAGTCCTTCATTCCAAGAGAAGCATAACTGCCAGAACCGTTATCTGGACTAACAAAACCCCCAGAATACTCCTCTGGGTCTAGTCTATTAAATGAATGTTTCCCTGTCGGTGTCCATCCAGCAACCGTCTTTACTGGTACTAAAAACTCCGCATGAGGTGTTATTGATTGCGTCCAAGAACCAGAGGAATTTGTACTTTTAACATTATATTTAAAATCCAATTCCCAAGTTCTTATTCCGTCATTATCCTCTTCTTCATTTGGCGGCGACCCGCCGCCAAAATATCTTGGTGATGCCACATAAACATATGTGCTTCTCCCATTGTTGTAATATACACGAGCACCAATTTTGTACCTTGTTCCTTCCCTCCAAGGCACTGCATAATCCCAATCTATTTGCCAACTTGACGGGTCTGAGTCTGGTGAAGCACCGCTATCGGTAAATGCTATAGCCCTGTAAGCAAATCCAGAAGGCTCATGCCAGACTCTATTTCCAGCAATATATCCAACCTGTTCTGCCTTTTTCTCATCCCATTCTGGGAGAGCATCTGCTCTTTTTGCAAACATGTCTCAAACAATCCACCATTGCCAGTAGAACGTAGAAGCACCAACCTTTACTCTTGCAACAGAAAGATTACCAGTGGCGTGTATTTGAGTTGCCACAACGTCTGCTGGCTCTTTCTTTGCAGTATCTGCTGGTATGTATCTTACGCTAGCAAGAGGATATTGTGATGTTGATGCGTTTAGTTCTGTTTCAAGTTGGTTTACAAACTTTACAACAGTCGTATTGGGGAATGGCTTATCTGCTTCATATGCAACCTCCAAGACTATGTAACCATCTGCTGTTATTGTTATTTTTGGCGGTAGTTCCTCTGCGTCTAGTTGGTCAAGATATAGACTTCCAATTTTTGGAATAACTCTATTTACGGTTCCAATGGAGCATGTCACATGACATGCTCCATTAACATCAGTATAAGGCAGTACTTGAAAGTTTCTGAATGCCGCACCAGTGGTATTTTGTTTTACTCTTATTACTGTTGCGTTGCTATACCTTGCTACCTGATAGCCATCCCCAGACACGATTTCATTTCTGTCAATTCCTCTTTGAATTGACTTAAGATGGTCAATGCTGAACTGGTCTCCGACATTTATATTTCTAGAATTTCTCGGATTATATCCGTCAGAGTTTCCAAGATGATTTATTCCCATAAATTTAATTATAATTAAGAACCGTCTGCTTTAAATCTTGGATAAACGTATTCGTTGTGAGGCTTATTAAGTTTAGACAGCGTGAAGTCTAGTTCAACCTTAAATATTGTTCCGTGTTCTGTTACATTTGTCCCAGTCAACAACCAAGACAGGTTTGCACTTCCTGCATCAAGGTAGTCTGGTGCATATGCTGGTCTGCTTGACTGCTTTCCAAGGCCGCTGAAGAGAAACGGAGCCCATCCAGCAACAGACTTGCAGTAGTACTGAACCTTGCAAGTTCCGCTCGGGGATACGAACTGCTCAAGTGCTGGAACCTTTGGATGCTTTGGACCGAAAGCAACAAAGTAGTTTGTGTTCTCATCGTATTTGATTTTTTGCAAGTCATTGCCAGCCTCAGCCTCCCACTCTTTGAACTTTGGGTGATATCTAATACTTTCCTCAGAAGCCTGTCCAGACAATGTAAACTCTGGTCTTGTCATATTTCCATTTGCTATCCCAATGTATTTTGCATTCGCATATGCTATCTTTGCTTTGCCATATGATGTTTGAACGTCCCAGCACAGAAGCCTTCCATCCGCTGGGTGTGGGGTTCCGACAACAGGTATGTCTTTGTCAGCACCTCTATTATTGTGTGAAAAAACGAATTTTGCACTTCCTTCAAGAAGTCCACGTCCGTTATCTGTCACCTCCCAGTCTGGTTGCAAGCCCTCCATAGAGGAGGGCATGTTTCCGTATTGGATTGGAGTTGCTAGTGTACCTTTTCTTAAAATATCATATTGTATACTCATTTTTATTATCTTGATGCTCTTCTTACGTTCTGCATCGAGAACGGCACGTTTCCAAACTGGTCTGGTGTGAGGCCATACTGCTTAAGTGCTAAGTCGTATGACTTTTTCAAAATGTCAAGTTGTTGTTTAGATATTGATAACTGATTTTCTCTGAAGTCAATACCACCACCCATACCCTTCTTGGCGGCATCAGAAGCACCCCAGTTGAATTGCATTGTAGTTAGTTTATCAAATTCCTTCATCGCACCCATTGTTGATTTTTGAACCACCTTTAGTGCCGCATCTTTTTCTTGCTGAGTTCTCTTTGGGTCTGCCAGAATTGCCTCAGTCTCGGCTTGGTCTCTTTGCATTTGCTCTATTGCGTTTTGAACAGCAACTACCTGCTTGTCAATCGCTGTCGCACCCTGTCTTTGCATCAACAACTTCTCACGCTCTTCCAAGCCCTTAATGAGTTCATCTCGTGCGGCTCTCTCAGCATCGTGACGTTCTCTTTGCAACTTCAAGAGGAATGCCTCGTGTGCTCGTTCTTTCTCTATGACTGCAATCTTCGCATTGCCAAGAGCGTGCTCCATGTCGGCTTGTTTTTGAAGGTCATAAGCGTTGTTTCTCTTTAGTTCTGCAATGTCTTCTTCTACTTTCTTTACTTCGTCTTGGGCCTTTAAGAGTTCAAAGTAAGACTCCTTTTGCTCACCGATTGGTGTCTGAGCCATTTGAAGTCTCAAGTCTCTTTCACGTGCCTGTCTGCCTCTCTGGATTTCAATCTTTCTCTCTTCAGCAGTTCTAACGTTATTTCCGCTTAGTTTATCTCCCTTTTCGGCTGTCTTTCCAGTTTCTCTTTCAAGGCGTTCCTTTGCCCTCTTTTCTTCCTCAGAAAGTTCTTTTACAGCCACGCCAGCCTCTCTATACTTTTTGCTCAACTCTGCAAGTTTCTTATTTTCTTCATCAGTACGATTTTCTTTACTGGCAAGTTCCTTTATCTGAGACATGTACAACTTTTGAGTTTCTATGGCATGTTTTCTTTTTGTAGTCAAATCATCTAACTCTTTTGCTAACTTTTTCGCTCTAGCACCCTCTTCTACCAATCCAAGAGATTCACCCAAGGCATACCCCTGTTGAGCAAATCTATCTCCAGATTTTTGAACTTCTCTTCCGCCTTCAACTATTATATTTCCAAATCTGTCTCCCTCTTTATCAACTTCTTTAAAGTTTTCTTCTGCACCCTTAAAGAAGCCTTCTCCAACTTGGTCTATAGAAGCACCAGCATCTTCAAAACCCATTACTTTAGCCATTAGTGCAACCAACTTAACAACGGCTCCAATTATTGTATTAACAATGCCAGCAATACTATACCATGCTTGCAAGAGTGCACTTCCAGTCAGTTTAACGGCAATCTTTAAGCCTTCAACTAGCAGACCAAGCATCGTCACAAGCATTCCAAATATCTGAACAAATGGCATCACAAGAGGCTTAAGGTCTTGTGTGATTTCTTCCATCGTCGCTCCAATCCCTGTCAATGAGCGAGTCATAGACTCGCTATATTTATATCCAGAACTTTCTGCGTCCTTTGTTGCGGTAGAAGTCATCTCAAGGATTGGCAACAGGTTCTGCCAGTTAGCACCAAAAAGTTCAGCAAGAATTGCGTTTCTTCTGTTTTCATCACCAATCTTCATTACGCTTGCACGAACTATATCTAATGCATACCCAGTGTTTTGAGTAGCCTTATCCATCTGCTCTTGAGAAAGACCGAGTTCTTTAAATGCTTGATATTGTGGACCCCCAGGTTTTAGAAGGGCACGACCCATGTTCATCTCAAGGAATCTAAAACCTCTTGCAAGTTGACCGACAGACTGCCCAGTTGCTTGAGACATCATCTGCATCTTTCCCATTTGGGCAATCGGAATGTCGTACTTTGTTGATACGCTTATCAACTCTCTTGACTCATCTATCAGTTGCTTGCCGACTTCTACACACTTATCTAATATCTTTTGATATATGTTAAACTTGGAGATATTTTTTGAAATACCAGACTCCATGTTATTCCAAGCATTATCAAAATTTGCTCTTAGAGACTGTAATGCGGCTGTGGCGTTTGCCACATTGATATCAAAATTCCAATTCATAGAACCTTAACTTTCTTTTTTATACCAGATGAAGAAAGAGATTCCATTATCTTCTTCTCAAAATCTTGAAGTTCTTTTAGTTTGTCCTGTTCGGTGTCTTCCTGTTCTGTTGATATGATGCTAATCTCTCCTCCTTCTTGGATTGCAAAAGCAGTAGAGTACCAGATTGCTTTTGAGAACGGCATGTTCCATGCCTCCTCTTCACTGAAGCCAAACTTAGTTATGAGCAATGTGACGATAGCCATCGTGCTGGGTAGATTTGATTCAATCTTGGCCTCATCTTGGTTTTCCTTTGTCCAAAGTTTTGGAACAGTCATTGACTCACTAAGGTAAAAACCGAATTGAGCAAATGCACTTGCTTGACGTGTAAGGATGCCCTCAAGCATATAATACTTCATCCGCTCAGAGAACTTTGGACGAGCAACTGCTTCTTTCCAACTTTTAGTTGAGCAGACTCTCAGTGCTATAAAGAGGTCTTTATAGCACATGGTTTTATCCTTTGATGTTGATACAAAGGGAGAGTCTAGTGCTTCAAGCGTTATCCAGTGTCTTGGGCAGAAGTAGTCTAGTTCTATACCCCCAATTACGAACTTGGGGGGGCAGAGGAATGCTGTGAGATATCTTTTATCCACGGCTTGGGTTCAAGCCGAAGCACAATTATGCTCCGCTTGGAGCAATTGCGGCGATACCCTCGTAACAGGCGGCTTTGATATCAACCTTGACGAATTCCTTTGAGCCAGCCGACATGCTGACTTCGGTAATAAGTGCTGTTTCTCCATTGATAGAGAGTGTTGACCCAGCCTTAACAAGTGTTGCGGCAGTGCTTTTAACTCTTCCGCTTACAGATATTTCAGCACGACCATCGGACATTCTGATTCCAGTAACAATCCCGTTCTGGTCTACGATTTCCTCCATGTTTGCGTGCTTGACTGCTCTTGAGTAAGAGTCAATAAGAATCCCCGTAATAGAAAGGTCGTCAAGACCGTACTTAAGCACGGTTCCGTATGTCTTCGGTGTATCTGGGCTTGTGTTTTCAAGACCATCAAACTGGGGAGGGTTATTAGCGAAATCTTCAGCCATTGTAGTTTATTACTTTTTGATTAATTCAATTGTTTCCTTCGCCTTGGCAACCTTAGATGAGTTTGCGTTCTTTACTCCAGCGTAAAAGCCGCCAGAGAAGCCAATAACAAGTGCTATTAGAGCGAGTAACATATACGCATTGGTTGCTGTCAACTCAAGTTTCACTGGCTAACGCTTGGGTTTATGTTATAATTGTAATGAACCTCAAACTTATACTGAGTTGCAAGTCTTCTTTCTTCTCTCATGTCATTTACAGACCCATAAAGAACATTATAAATATACAAATATTTTACGTTAGTCTTGTTTCTGTTAGCCTTATTTAATATTAAGGAACGAACCTTATCACACACATTCATGTGTTCATCTGGTGTTAGTTCGTCAGAACTAGACATTATAACAATATCAAGTTCGGAAATAAAGTTATCTTGTGCGTCTGGATGTTCGTCCATTAGACGGCTTTCTCCAGCGACAACAACTATACAAGGAATCTTGCGTTCCTCGTATGTGTTTGACTCAACAACCTCGTAATTAGACCCAGAGAAAGCGTCTCTAAGTTTCTTTATAAAGTTAAATTCTAGTGCTCTTCGTTCGCTCATGTTTATGTTTTAATTGAATTCCAGTAATTAAGTAAATTGTCGAATAGTTTCTTTGTTTCCGAATTCATTATCTTGATTCTACGCCTCCAGATTGCCTGCTGGATTGAACCATCAAATATACCATTAAGGTTTGCATATTTGTTCTCTATTCGCAAAACCACAACACCTCTGCTATCTTTTTTTACAGAGCCAGAACCCCAGCCAATACCTTTACCGAAAGGCCAATTTATTACAGTGACTCCGCTTGGAACCTGTCCTCCAATTGCCTTTGCCGCCTTGGTCCATCCGTTTATAACTATACTTGCATAGTTATGGAGTTTCTTTTCGGTTGCAATTTTATTAATTGTGTTAGCATTTTTGACATAGTACTTCTTTTTTGACCCGCCTTTTTTATACTGACTTTTCCATTGTATAAACTTGCCAAGTTCGGCATCATCTACAACATAAGACCTCGATGGAGCATCATCTGGAACTGTAAATCCTCTTTTTAACAAAAGTTTTTCTAGCAAGTCCCATCTTCCGATGCTTGCTAAGTTCTGAGAGCCGTTTGTCTTGAATTTAAATCCCTTTTGCATTACATGTTGTGTAACGTTTATATACCCAGACATGAACCAAAATTCTGGACTTCTGCTTTCCCAAGGCTTAAACGCAACACTGGCTAGTGCGGCGTTTTCCTGTTCATATTTTTGTATTGCGTTATTTGCAGTAAGTTGAGTGTTTGCTCTTGTTGGAAGCGAATACTTTGCCATTTCATGGCAAAGTGCAGTTCCTTGAGTCTTTAATAACGTTTCAGCAGACGGATAGAATTTTTTAAGTAGCAAGGCCCAAGCCTTTGGAAGATTGTTATGCTCTGTAACACTCCATGACATACGACCAGCATTGCTACTTAACGTAAATCTTCTAAAGGCTAATAGAGTCAGTTGCATCTTATTGATTGTATATAATCACAAATGCATCAAACCAAGGGCTTGGTGGTCTGTAAGTAACTCTATCGATTGCGTACGTTCTGCCAAATATAATTAATCTTTCTCCGAACTCTGGAAGGTTTCTTTCAAGTTTGCCACCTTCTTCTACATAGAATCTAACTCTATATCCAGCCTTGAAAGTAAAGCCACCAACATCAAGAGTATCCTCAATGGTGTTATTGTCTAACAATACTATATACTTCTCGTTTCTGAACGTGACCTCTCTTCCGAAGTCCGTTAAGAACTCGCTAGCATCATTACGCATTTCATCCCAGAGCGACATTTTAGTAAACAAAAAGGGGTGGCTGTTAGCCACCCCTTGCTCTATGTCCACCAGACCTTATTACTCAAGGTCTACTGCGTCAGACTGACCAACTTGCTTTGGTTCAGTCTTTTCTGGCTGAACTTCGCTCCGTGGCTTTCTGCCAACCTTAGCCACAATCTTCTCAATCACCGATGGCTTTTCATCGGAGGTGAGATGCGTTGCGGCTCTTGTTGCTTCTCTTGCGTCCTTAGACTTGCAGTGCTTTGTTGCGAGAGGTCGATGGTATAGATATGCTTCATATCCTTCTGTGCGAACCTTTTCAAACAGTTCGACAGCCCCAGTTGCTTCTTCTCGGCTAAAAGCCTTAGCCTCAATTTTACCGTTTTTAATATATGTTACAATCGTGAACTTTGTCATACTTGTGCAAAATAAGACCCCCCTTGCGGGGGGTCAAGTGCTTTCCTTTACTTTCTTTATTAGCGATTAGTCGCTAATCTTGATGCGTCCGAGGCAGTTGCTTTGACCAACGGCCACACCGTAAAGGATGGACATTGAAATCTTCTGCTTGCCCGAGTCGCCGTCGTACCACTCACGAACCTGTACGGTCAGACCAGACTTTTCGTCTGTCGCAGAGGCAACATTGCCGTACCAGTTGGAAGGAACAGCAGGCTGACGTGTTGCGATGATGAACGCTTCTGGGGAAACGGCAACACCAAAGAGGTCGTCATCCATTGAGTTGAAGAGCGTGTTTACAGTGCCGTCCGACTTGAGGGCTCCTTGATAAGGAAGGGCTGAGTACTGATTGACTTCAAACCCGTGGATACGAGGCAGAAGGTTCTCAGTGAGAGGAGCGTTAGTACCAGAGGCATACTGGGCCTGAATGGCGTTGTCCTTGGCGAGTGCGGTGTACAGGCGAGGACGGACAATGAGAAGGCGACCTGCTTGAGGTACGTTCTTGTCGGTCAGAGTCTGTGAAACGTCAGCGACCGCATCAGCATCCCAGTTGGCGATAGCACCGTTGTAAGAAACACCAGCAGTACCGACAGTGCCGAAGTTGGCAGGAGTTACGAGAGCGAAGATATCGTCAAGAACGGCCTTTGAGACGGAGTGAGCGGCAGGACGGATGAATGTCTTGCGGAGCATTTCGTATCCACCCTTGGCAACTTCACCGTCATCGAAGCCCATCACGAAGCCCTTATGCTTATTCAGCGTAATGGCACGCTCTGTCGATGTAACGTCAGAAGCAGAATAACCAGAGACACCGATATCGGTAGCGTCAACGGCTGATGCGATACGTGTCTTAACGGTTTCACCACGGGTTGCGATTTCGCCACCAAAGTTTGTGGTAAACTTTGAGACGAGGGGGAATTCAGCAAGAAGCGTTGTGAGCGAATCTTGAGCAATTACTGTGAGGTTAATACCTCCGAGTGAGTTTGACATAGTTTATATAAGTTCTTATGAACAACGCTTGGGCTATGTCAACCGATGGAAATAAAAAGGCCCCATTTAAGGGGCCTTTGTTTGATGATTATTTGCTTCTTCCTCTATTGGAACGTCCGCCTTTTCTTCGCTTTACTATTCTTCTTTTTGCGGCTCTATCCTTCTTGCCACCGCTACCTTTACGTCTATTTCCAGTTTGAGTTACACCAGCACTAGCAATAAGACCTTGCCCCTTTTTGCTTGAGCCAAAGCCCTTGGTTCCTCTTTCCTTTCCTCCAGAACTTCCGCCTTTTTGTGGTGCTTTCGGCTTTCCTGCTGGAGTTGGTTTCCCACGTCCACCAGTTGGCTTTTTCGGTCCAGTCGGCTTGCCCTTTGGGTTGCCCTTGCCTCCCTTTCCTCCCTTGCCTCCCTTTGGGGTTGGCTTTGGTGCAGGTTTCGGAGCAGGCTTCGGAGCGGGCTTTGGAGTGGGCTTCGGCTGACCACGTGGGGTTGGCTTTGCTGTCGGAGCAGGCTTTGAGGCTGGCTTCGGTGTTTGCGGTTGAGCGGCAGGTGTTGGCTGACCTCTGAACTGACCACCAATCTTTGACTCATTAGCAGGAACTGGCGTGATTTGACGCTGACCTTCAGAAACCAGTCTGTTAACAACAGCAATTTTATTGTCTGCGTTTATCTTTACGCTAGAGCCGTCACCAAACTTAATAGTATCACCAGAACGTAGTACCTCAAGAAGTTCTTCCTTGGACATTGTGCCCTTTGGTGCATCTTGAGTCGTACCGAATGAGGTTAGAACTCGCAACTCGCCCTTGCGAGTTGCTGTTCTAATTCCTGCGGCATCAGCACGAATTTCACTACCCTTAGAGAAGCGACCTGTTCCAGTCGCATAGTATGTTCTTCCTCCGCCTGCCATAGATTAGTTGGAGCGGCCTCTGCCAGAACGACCACCCTTGCGAGTGTTATTCGGTCTGTTGATTCTAGCACCTTGAACGCCCTTAAGGGTTCCGCCAGAACGAGTTGTACCCTTTGGAAGAGGTGCTCTTGGTCCACGCTTCTGCGTGGGCTTCTGAACTCCAGCCTTCTTGTCTGCGGCTCTCTGCTTTGCGTTTGCGGCACGGCGAGCGGCATAAGCCTTAGTCATCTGACCACGAGTTGACCTTGGTGCAAACCCACCAACCTTAGAGGTTCTTGTGTTGAGTTTGGCATTGCCAGCACTGCCCTTAATCTGCGTCTTGCTTGAGTTCGGGCTTGGCTTGTAAGTGGATGTTGGGCCGACCTTCTGGAAGCCGATTCCTTCTCCCTTGTTAATTCTGTTCGTGCCTTGTCCGATGCCTTGCAGAATGCCCATCGGAAGGGCTTGATTAACCGTTCTTTCAATCGGGTTCTTGTCGTTAATTCTTCGTGCCGCACCTCTTTCGCCACCAGTCTTGGGCTTTACAGCACCATCCTTGCCAATCTTATTCTTTCCGTCATTGACGTTACCAGAATATCTCAAGACCTTGCCTCTCGGAATAACGTTTGAGCCAGCCTTCGCACGGCCTTCGTTTGCCGCTGGAACGTTAATCACAGCACCAAGTCGGCCAATCAGTTCGTCACGATTCTCGGCAGTAACCTTGTGGAGAATGCCGTCTGGTGTTCTGATTTTATCTCCGTTCTTAATCAGTTCTTGAGCCCGTTCGTAAGTTATCTTACCTTCAGTTCCAGAACCAGAAACAGCACCGTGAATCGGTATCTCCTTCTGGTTAAGTCTGTTTGCTGGGTTCTTATTGTATTGACGGAGGGCAGAGCGGTCAGCCCTTACCTCGTATGCTCTTGTGAAGGAGCCTGTTCCTGTTGCGTGCCAAGTTCTCGACATAGTGTGGGTACTATATGGTCAACTCTCGGTTGGAGTCAAGCGTTCTTTTTAAGAACGCTTGGCTCTGAGAAGTGAAGAGGCGTGACGCTCGATTACAGCCTTGTTGGCGAGGTAGAACTTACGCTGTTCTGCACCCTTGAGGGTTTCAAACTGCTTAAACACTTCATCATCAGTCTGTTCTGCCTTGGTCTGCTGGTCAACCGAGACGGCTACCGCCTCAACTCCAGTTTGTGCAACGATTTGTGCGGCCTTTTGCTCTACGGTTGAGGCAGACTTCTCGATGGTTGAAACCTTGGCTACGAGTGCTTCGAACTTTTCGTTCAAGGCCTTCATGTGTGCAATCGCTTCTTCCTTTGCCTTTGTTTCGTTGGCGAGGGCAACCTTGGTGGCTTCAACTTCTTCAGAAGCCATTGGCTTTGACTGACTTACGGAAGCAAGTTTTTCAAGTACTGCCTCAATCTTGCTATTAAGGGCTTTAGCAGTTGCGTTAATAGAAGACTCTTCAGATGCGACAGTAGCGGGCTTTTCTTGGTCTGCTTTGACTTCCTTGACTTCTTCTGCTTTTGGTTGTTCATTCAATTCTTCAGCCTTGGACTTCTTGCCACCACGAATACGCTTCATCTTTGGGGCTTCTTCGCCGTCTTCTGGCTGACCAGTGACCTTTTCCTTGTTGATGCCTTCAAGCACGTTACCACCTTCGGCAGGAGCAGGAGCATCTTCAGCCTTGGCGTTTTGGTCCATTTGGCGTGGGCCAGTTGTTGAGGCATCTTCATACTCTGCCTTGGCATCCATTGGGCCTTGATAGCGTCCACCAGTTTCCTTGAAGCCGCCGACCTTTTCCTTCATGTCGGATTCATCTTCTGATTCGTCTTCAGACTCGTCTTCGGAATCTTCGGCTTCATTTTTCATTTCGCCTTCGGTCATCTTTTCTGGGGCCTTGTACAGACCAGCATACTTCGCTTCCATTTCCTCGACCTTCTTCATCATGTCAGTGTTGCACTGCTTCATGGAAGCATCCATGTCGAGAACCTTCTTCATGGCTTCGGTGAGACCATCTTCCATCTTCTTCATACGGTCAAAGTATGTGTTGTTATCCCCAGCCATTGCTGTGAGTTTCTCGTTGAGAGCCACAGTCTGCTTGTTCTGTGCTTCGATGAGTTCTTTGAGGATAGTGTCTATGGATTTGCTCATATTATGTAGTAATAATTATAAATGTTCTATTGTCAACCCAAGCGAGGCTCGCTTGAGTATCAAAAGGCGTTGCCGAGAAGCCTTTTAAGGCTTTCGTCCATGTTAAATTGTCTGTTTAACTTAATGGAGTCAACAACATCCTTCCAGTTATCAACAAGATTAGTGGCGAGACCCTTTCTTACAGCCTCGTCACCATAGAAGGATTGGCCTTGGAGGTCATCCTCGCTTGCAAAGGCTCTTACGAGTCTAACATCCCTTATGAATCTTCTGTGAAGTTCATCAACTTCATCTTGAAGTCTTTGTCTTTGAAGTTCTGAAAGGCCAGTGTTTTCTACGCCAGCGGCCTTATAGTCACCAGATTTGATGATATCAATCTCGATGCCTTCCTTTTCATACTTCTTCTCCATGTTCTTCAGCGTCAAGTATATACCACAAGCACCGATACTCGATGAAGACGTTACATAGAACCGAGAGCATTGGCTTGCGAGCCAGAATGCGGCGGAGCCGCAGTCCCCTTCGCAGTATGCAACAGTTGTCTTTGGGTATTCTCTAATCTTCTTTGCCATTTCCTCAAGGCCAGAAGTTGAACCACCACCAGAATCAAACTTAAATACTACTTCTGTGATATCATCACGCTTTTCCCAGCAATCGAGTGTGCATGCTATTTCTTTAATATCGGCACAGCCAAGCATTCTTTCAATCTTTGACAAGCCCTTGCCAATGACACCCTCAACAGGGATGCATCCCATTCCATCTTTTACCTCGGGGTCTTTCATTGACGAGAAGAATGAATCTGCATCAAGCCCAGCATTGGGGCCTTCATCTTCTTCTACCCAAGGATTGCCAGCACGAGGACGCTTTCTTGGCTTACTAGCCTTATTCTCATACTTGTCAGACCAAGCAGACAGGTAATATGCTATGTCTGGATTAGAAAGAATCATATTTGCATTGTCCAAAAAGGCTTTTGCCTTTAGTGGGTCAATTAACATCGGCCTTCCAGCCGATATTGCGTAACAGAGGTCGTTTCTAATCATCGTATAAATGTCTGGTCTTTGGGTGCAGAAAGGCCTTCGTTTTGTTTTGGAAGGGTGTCAACAGAAATTGTTGTCTCATTGATGGCACTTACACCTCCACCAATCGATGGCCCTCTTCCTTCTGGCTGGTAAGCACCAACCAAGTCATCCTGCATTTCAATGCCTTCTGGCACTTCAGTCTCCTGTATTAATGGCTTTCCGTCTGGCCCCATAACAGGCTTGCCATCTGGACCAATAACGGGCTTGCCCATTTCATTCGGAGATGGGCCTCCACCTTGTGGCGAGAATCTGAACAGGTCTTCTCTATCAAGGCCAGTTTCCTTCGCAAGTTTCTTCAAGAACAAGAAGTTCTTGGCTCGCTTACGCATAGTCTTTTCATACTGCAAGCCACGAGCGGCGAAGTCGTCCTCAAGGGTGTTTCTTCCCATTTCAAGGTCGGCACGCTCATTCTGAGCGTCCCGCCCAGCATCAACAGTTACATTCTTTGTAACCATCCAGTCAACACGCCACCAGTTCTTTGCGGATGGCAGGTCTCCACGACTAATCTTAGTTCCGAGCCAATACTGGAAGTATGGATTCAAGAATCTCTTGATGATTATATTCTGACGCTTTGAGAAGTATCTTGATGCCTTTGCGACTACTAGTCTTACAGAAGCACCCCCAGCCTTTGTTGGGTCGGCTACAAACTCATAAGGAAGAGAGCCCATCACAGAGTCTCTACGGAGGTGCTCAATGAAGCCAGTAAAGGCCGTTGTCGGCCTTGCTGGCTGGTGAGCCACGAGTTCTTCGTTCGGTTGGATGACCGCAGTAACACCGCCAAGGACTCTATCTAAAGCACCAGTGTCAGTCTGACTTTCTCCAAGTGCTTGACCGAGGCCAATATCACCATTGTCGGCAGACGTGTCGTGTGTTTTGAATATTCTTGATACACGGGCATTATCTTTAGCCGCAACTTTTTCCATCGCAAGCAAGTCCATCTCGTCACGCATGTTGTTTATGGCATGCTGATGTGGCGGGTATGCACGAGAAGATGAAGCCTGCGTAGCCTCGTAAATATGCATCATTGATGCGGCTGGAATTGGCGTATAAGAGCCGTCAGATTGCTTTACATAATATATACTCGGAACGCCAAACTTATTATATCTTATTCCATCTGCGATGTTAGCATCCTGCCCCATTGTTGGGGGTGTCTCAACTCTATGGGACTCTATTATTTGGAACTTCGGAACCCCATTACGCTTCGCTTTTATTACAAATATTTCACCGTCTCTGTCTAGTGCTTCACAGATGATATACAGGGACTCAAGGAGCGAGAATCTTCCAGTTACCTCTGGTGATTCTGACTCTTGCTCCCACTCTGACTCAATTAGAGACTGCCACTCAAAGTCCCCGCCATTTGCCTGCATGTGTATTCCGTCTCCAATGGAATACAATGCTGTATCTTTTATTTGCTGTCTAAATAAACCATTGTTTTTCTCAAGCCATCTCGAAAGACGAACCATCTCACGCCGAACATTTGCCGTCATTTCCTGACGGAAATCTGTCGGCATTGGTGCGTCTATTCTAGACCTGTGAGGCGAATAGCGTGCTGAGTCCCAAGTGCCAGTATAAGCCTTTGGCTTTATGGCGTTTGAGATTGCAAGTCTTGCTCTTGCAAAGAATCCGAGCGGCTTTTTACTTTCTTCGTTCATCTATAAATTGAGCGACCATAATTAGTCCAAAGACCCCTTATGTTCTTGCCATCCAACTTATCGAGTGCATACTGGACTTCGTGAAGGATTTCCTTTGGTGGCATTGCAAATTGTTTAGAGGCATTGTTAACGCCATCTCCATATGACATGATTGTTTTGCCTTGGAGAATTAACTCAACGGCTCTATCCCTCATTTTGTTGAGGGTTTCACGTGGTAATCCGACAAATATTCCTTCTGCGGCCATTAAGAATGGCTCAGTGTCAACTTGTTACCCATCACTTCTCTTTTCAGTTCTGTCGAGAAGTTCCTTATGGAACTTCTCCCATAATTTCTTAATTTCTTCGATTTCAGCATCAGATGGCTTTATTGTTGTTTTTACAACATCTCTATCACGAAGACTTCTATCGTCTCTTACTGTTATCTCTGTTTTAACGGGACTTTTCTTTTCCATAAATATTATTATTTGTCAATTCCAGAAAACCCTTTATTTGGTATAAAAGTGTACTTAATGCCAGCCATTGCGGCTAGTTCCTTATTTCCAGCATGAAGGTCTCTCCATACGGCAAGTTCAGCCATAGTACACCCAAATTTTGTCGGCTTTGGGTCTGTAAACTTCTGTGTTGATAGAACGGTTTTTACAGTAGTTCTAACATATACTTTATTTATATCTGAGTTTGATAATTTAAAGTTTGAGTCTCGCTCAAGGATATAAGTACCCTCTTTTGATGTGACAATCATTTTCCTCTCTCCGTTATCTCTGAAGGTCTTCCAATCACCATGTGAGAAACTTCCACCAAAGAACCTTCCTTCCTCGGATGGGTGAGAATGGATAGTTGTACCTCCAATCAATTGCCCTTCAGTAGTTACCATATAAACCTTACCCTTATCTGCGATGGTATTATAACCAAGAAATTTGTTATTTTTGTCCCAAGCCGCTATCATCTCGACTTCTGAGTTTGCCCATTTTTTGATTAAGGCATCAAGGTTGAATCTAGAGTTTTTATCTTCCATTTCGTTTTTAGTATCTCCGTCTCTTAGTGCTTTAAGGATTCTAAGAGTGTTTAATTGGACAAAATCATCTGATACCTTTGCCGCATCAAGTATGTCTTTTTGTGCTTTTTTTGATAGACCAAGACTCTTAATGTACTCTTCTAACCCAGCGATATCAGATATCTTAGCAGTCATGCCAGTTCTTCCCTTAGAGTCCTTTATCATGTTCGCTTCCGCTTGCTTACGTGCCATAGCCTCGGCCTGCCGTGCGGTCGGTATTATAACCCTTCGGCCTTCTTTTATTTCGTAAGAGCGTCCCATATGCTTTTTAAGTGTCTACTTGATTGTGCTTGACTATCTAGACGTTATAGCATATATAGAACGAATGTCAAGAGCGTATAAAGTCTACGGAAGAGAAAACATCGAAGATGGTGCTATCAGGCAGATGGACAATGTTATGTCTTTGCCTGTTGTCGTTAAAGGAGCCTTAATGCCAGACGCACACCAAGGATACGGAATGCCAATTGGCGGGGTATGTGCTGTTGAGAATGCTGTAATACCTTATGCCGTTGGCGTTGATATTGGATGCCGAATGATGATGACTGTAATTGTAAATACTTCGTCAAATGTTTTTGACGCAAAGGGTGAGGCAACATATGGCTTACTGAGACAGTCGTTAAGGGAAAGAACTTATTTCGGCGGGTATTCATGCCCAGAAAAACCGAATGAACATCCAATAATGGATGACCCAAGATGGGCTCTTGTTGATAAACTGTCTATTGATTTAAATGGTCAATCTCTAAAGGATAGAGCGTGGAAGCAATTGGGCACATCTGGTGGTGGTAATCACTTTGTTGAATGGGGTGAATACAATACGACAAGTGAGGTTTATAAGGTCATTAATAAGTCTTCGTCAAGATGCATAGCCTTAATGTCTCATAGTGGTAGCAGAGCATTGGGTTATACGATTGCTAATTATTTTACCAAGTTGGCATCAAAGATAAATCCACTCCCAGAACCGCTGAACGAACTTTCGTGGCTATCTATGGATACCGAAGAAGGGAAGTTGTATTACGAATTGATGCAACTGTGTGGAGACTATTCTGCCGCAAACCATGAATGTATTCACAAGTCCGTCATTAGTTATGTCGGAATGTCTGATGAATTGACGCAGACGATAGCAAACCACCACAACTACGCTTGGATTGAAGAATTAGACGGCAAGCCTTACTATGTTCATAGAAAAGGTGCTACGCCAGCAGGCATGGGAACGATTGGAATTATTCCATCATCAATGGCTACAAAGGCTTACGTTGTAATTGGCACTGGTAGCGATGAATCTCTATCTTCTGCATCGCACGGCTCTGGCCGTGCTATGTCTCGCTCTCAAGCCATTAAGAACATAACAGTCGAGCAAAGGAATAAGGTATTAGAGGACAATAAGGTTGAACTTCTTGGTGCTGGGATAGACGAGTCTCCACAGGCTTATAAGAGCATAGACACAGTAATGGCTAGCCAGTCTTCCCTCGTATGCAAGGTGGCCGAATTCCAGCCAAGAATCGTTAGAATGGGTGGAAAGACCGAGAACGACAGAAGCGAAGGAAGTTAACATCTGGTAGACAGTTATAAAAATTAAATGAATAACAGGTACTACATAATAAAAGTTAAGACTTCCAGCAACAATAATGATGGAAGATTTGTTTATGCATTTAAGGACTCATTCTACAACGACTCAGATGAAAGCGAATCAATGTTTTCTGTTGATGGAGAACTCTTACTTATAGAGTCTCCAGCAGACGCTATAGTAATCTGCACAATGTTAAATAAGAAGTTTTCATAACGATAATTGCCATTAATAAACAAATAAGGCAGGCCACTCGGCCTGCCTTATGTTTTTAAAGGGATGTGTGCTGGAAGATGGTTATGACCCACCAACAGGGGTTAACGGTGCTTTCGCCGTTCCGTATCATCATCAGCCACACAAGTGGATTAGCGGTGGGGGGATTCAATCGAGGAAATACTGGAACGCTCTTGGGGTTAGAGCAACCCGCATGGTCGCAAGACCATGCAACCTTGCATGCCATCTCTGTACATGCTTACCACCTCACCGCTAAAGTTAGAAAGAACAATAGTATATGTATATATATACTAACCGATGAGTGCATCATGCTCAATTAAAGCATGGATGCAAGTGTTCTTATTTTAAGGTTTTGCCCTCAACGTTTTCTTCCTTTGTTTTTTCGGCTTCATCTTCCTTCACTTCTTCAACTACTTTCGGGGCTCCAAGGAATCCAAATGCCGCCGCCGCAACAAGTTGCATAACCTCACAGTCCCACAAGTGGTTGGCTCGCTTGCCAATCCGCCTCCACTCTGGCTTTCCATTGTTGCCCATGACTCTTGCCTCGGATTCCATCTGGTCAATGTAGTCTTGTCCGCAGTCGTGCGGACACATATGCTTACCACTCTTTCTCAATCTTGCAAGTTGGTCCTTTAGAGCCAAGTTGGAGAAGTGGTGAACTCTTACTACTCCAGTACCAGCATTAACAAGTCTTGCTGGTGCATACGTCTTATTAACCGTCTTCCAGCCGCCAGCCATCTGTATCCGCCAAGGAAACTCTCCTCTTTGGTCGCCTCGCAGGGCCGTCCACTTGTTAATGCCACACTGTCTTATTACGTCATCAAATTGGTCTCCGCAGTCAACATATACTAGTGCACCATGTACCTTGTGAAGTTTCTGGAATGCAAGAACATCCAGCCAAGTAGATACAAACTTCCAAGCACGAAGTCGGCTGTCGCCGCCTTCTGACCAACTTCTGACAAGGCAATAGAATCCGTTTCGCTGAACGTCAACGGTCATAAATCTTGCATTTATTTGGTCCTTTAACGTCTTGTCGCAGTGTATCTTTTTTGTCTTTGGATTGATGAGATACTCGTCATCCCATTCTTCGCCCTGCTTATATTCGCCGATAGACTGAACAGCATCAAATGAATCTGGCTCATCCGTCCAGAATTCAGCCAATTGCTTTTGCCTGAAAATTCTCATTGGGCCTGCGTCACCATTATAATCAAGCATAACCTTTGCTCTCATATAAGACTCTGCGGCAATGCCCCACGAGCGAGCGGCAAGACAGTTCCAAGTATACCCAGCGTTATAGTCAGCCGCATTTGGGTTTGTAACAGCATAGAACCCCCTTGCGTTCATATCGTCACGTGACGCTCGGCTATCCTTAAATCTATGATTACAACCTTCGCACTCGTAAGTCGTCTCATTTCTTATCTTATTGAAGTCGTATTCGCCTTCGTATATCATGCAGTCATCTGGTATTCTTACCTGCGTCCACTTCCATTCCTGTCTGCAATTGCATAGCGGGCACGCAAAAGACCAAACACGCTTGTCCGTAGTAGTCCAAAACTCTTCAGTCTCGTCTCCAGCAAACCCGCCCTGAGACATAAATATTCTTTTGCCAAGCCAGCCGAATGAGGTTACACGGGCAGATGATTCCGCCAAGTGACCTTTGGGGTATAGCCAAGTTTCGTCAGCAAGTAGCCATCTAATCGAGCGTCTCTGAAGGTTCTTTTCATTGAACGCACCGAGACACCAGAATGTCATTTCGTTAGTCTGAACAGTATCACCCTTTGACTTCTCCTCCCCCTTCGGGAGTTTTGCCATAACAGGGGGGCAGTTTTCCCACAGGACACGGAGACGAGTTTTCATCCAGTCTGCGGCGTTGTCGTTCGTGTCGTTAAGATAAAGAGTCGGGGCTGGCTGTCTTGCTATGATATAACATGACAACATTTCAGCAAGCAGAGACTTGCCAGACTGAATGGGTGCTATAATCTGAACCAGTCGCTTCTCTGGGTCGGCACAAGCACGGAGTGGCTCTATGAGCCACGGAGTTTCCTTCGCTCTGAAGCCAGCAGGCATTGGGGAGAAAGGAATCTGGCGAATGTTCTTCTCAAGCCAGTCAACAACGTCACCGCCTTCGTCTGGAAGGAACACCTTGCGAAGTCTAGATTCAAGTTCGTCTGCTAGTTTTATTTTCGTCATTTTTACAATTAATTAAAGTATCTATAAAGCATCGAGTAAAAAGATAGCCAGAGCCTGTTGTTCATAATAGCGTAGTTAATTTTATATATTAACACTAACGCTTGGGCACGCATACTCATACACTA
>JACCDG010999557.1_pt1 | contig 20367 bp, 20 predicted proteins | sample 7442471 | NCBI WGS metagenome assembly JACCDG01 (sample SAMN15323444, study PRJNA562643) | freshwater metagenome | isolation source: river surface water | place: USA:Blue River Watershed | collected 2017-08-17 | reverse complement strand
AGTTCCAATGACAGGAAGAGAACAAGCATGGCAAGATTATGGTCAGCCTGCTTATCAGCCAGGAGGGGCAGCGGCTATGGCAGCACCAGCAGCTGCTGCAGAAAGAAACATAAAAAAAAGAGGAAGAACAACTTTTAACGATGATGTTGTTTGGCTTGTTAATGCTGGTGCTTCTGAAAAAAATTTTGTAATTCATGAAATTGATGGCCGTGTGAATCTTTGTTTGCCAGCAGATGGAGCTGCTATGCTAGTTTATGATGGGCGTGGTTTAAACAAATCTAATTTAAAGCAATTTTTAAACGAGTATTTACAAGACTATTTAAAAGGCTTTTCTGTATGGAATAAGCATCTTAATAGATTTATGACTTATCAAGAACTTAAATCGTATATTTTAAGCTGTTTGAGTACAGTTATAGATATTGATCAAGCGACACTTAGAAGTTTTTTAGAATAACATTTCAGCTTAAAACCATATTTTTAACTCACGTTATAGTTTTTTTACTTTTTTTAAAAAGTATTTCTTTTCTCGATAGGCTTTCTCTTTTAAAAAGAACGGCCGTACGCTTATGAACGCTATTATTGCAAGCTAGAAAAAGTTCTTGAGCCCTTGTATTCCCTTTGACAAAGCGCCTTCTTTTGGTAATATGTCTAATAGATAATATTATTAATTGTTTAAAATATAAAGGAAATACTATGACAATTATTAAAAAAATTATAGCTTTAAGCTTCTCTTTGCTTATCGCTTTAAACGTTAATGCGTCAACATGGTCGTCAAATCTTACTCGTGGGATTCGTGAATTTTTCTGGGCTTCAGCAGAAAATAAATATTTTCAACCTTCTCAAAAATATACTCCTGAAAAGATAAGCGAAGCAAAAAGATATTCAAAACCATTATTAAACCCATTAATACCAGCTCAGATTGGAAGAGCAAGACAGGATCAGGCTCAAGGAGAACAGGCTGACGCTCAAGCAGGACAGGCTGACGCTGAAGAAGGACAGGCTGAGGATCGAGAAGAACAACAAGTTGCTCCAATAACTGGTGAAGTTGTTGCTCAAAGAACTGCTTTTCTAATCAATCGCATGCTTCCTCTAGGACTAGTAAATCCAATGTTAACCAATGATGAAATGGAAGCGCACAATCAACGAGTTGATGCAGCACAAGCACGACCTACCACTTTTGCAAATTTCTCAAGATTGATTTGCAGAACAGTAGCTCCTATAGCAACGGTTGGTTTTGGTGCCTATTTATTTCGTGAAACTGTAGCTGCTCATTGCAAAGAGGCTATTCTTTTAGGGACTAGTGTTGCTGTTTTGAGTCAATTAGGTATGAATTGTGTATGTGAATATACAGGCGTTTCAAATTATAAAAAAGCATTAAGTGTGTCCGCTCTAGTTGCAGCAGGAGCAGCAGGATTGCGATATTTTAGGTAGATTTTTATAAATAAAAAATAAATACAGGCTTGATTACTAAAATAATCAGGCCTGTATTTTTTATGTTAAAAATAAAATTTTTATCCATTTATATTTTTCTCGAGAGCGATGATTAATTTTTCTAATTCGGTTGCAAAAGTTTCAAAAACTTCGACAGCTTCGTTCATCGCTTTTTCATCATAAGTATGCATGATTGTGCTTCTTGTTTCTAAAAAAACAATCCATCGTGTAACGTCTGCGATAATGCCTTCTTGCGCTGCTTTTATGAATGTTTTTTTTGGTGATGCTAAATCAAGAACTCCGCGCGATTCTAATAATTTTTTTAAAGTTTTCCAAGAAAGCTCGTAACAAAATTCAAATGCTTGAATGGCTCCAGCTTTATCGCGATCATCTTGCATATTTGTTTTAAACTCATTAAACCGCGCTGAAGCCTTTTTTAAAGGCATTAAACTAATGTTTTGCGTCATAAGCTCTTTCTTTAAAAAACAGTTTTGATCATTACTATTTAGTTCTTACAAGATAGTTGAATTTTAAAAAATAGTGCAAATTTTTTCGTTTACCGTCCTTGCATTTTCATCATGTCATGGCGCTTTGTGTAACGGCTGATGGATCCTTGCGTCACTTCGTTCCTCAGGATGACGAGTATTCGAAATTTTTTTTAAAATTATTAACTTTTTTATTTTTAAACTGACAGTTTGATGCTACAACAGCCATGGTTTTAAAATGTCTTTTTCATTAAAATAAAGTCGTTCATTTTTCACAATCTGCACAGTGTCAGGGCCTTTTCCCAATAGCATGATGATGCTCGTTTTGCCTGCCAGAGCGCAAGCTTTTTGAATCGCTTTTTCTCGATCATGTTCAACAGAAACTTTATAAAAATCTTCTTTTTTTATGCCGCTCATAATCTGATCAACGATAATTTTAGGATCTTCGTTTCGAGGATTATCATCAGTAATGATGACGCAATCAGCGATTTCAGATGCGACTCTGCCCATCATCGGGCGCTTTAAGGTATCCTTGCTGCCACCTGCTCCAAAGACAACGATCAAATGATCAGTCCAAGGACGCATCGTAGAAAGGACAGCGCGAAATGATGCTCCTGTATGCGCGTAATCAATGCAAACTTGTGCGCCGTTTTTTAAAGAACATAGTTCTAATCTTCCGGGAATTGGTGCGATACTAATTTCTTTTTTATCAAGTAGTGCAAGATCAAAGCCCTTTTGATCAAGTAATCCAAGCGCAGAAACCATATTTAAAGCATTATAATTTCCAGGAAAATTTTTATAAAAAATCGTACATTCTGTTTGAATATGTTGTGTTTGTTCTTTAAACGTTAGTGTAAGTTCTTGTTCTGTAAGTTTATTTTTAATAAGCCGGCCTTGATAATCTGCAGCATCACACAAAGAAAAACTTTTAGCTTTTGGAAAATCTTTTAAAAGCTCTTTTACCAAAACATCGTCTTTATTGATTAAAAAAGGAGCATCGGCTTTTGCGTGCTCAAAGACTTTTTGTTTCTCTTTAAAATAGTTATCAAGCGTTGGATAGAGCTCTGCATGCTCTTGATCGATATTAGTAAAAATAATGCCATCAAGCAGTATGCCATCAAGACGAGAAAATGTGTGTGCTTGCACTGCAATTTCCAGGACAACATATTCAATATTTTTTTGAACACATAGTTTTAAAAATTGATGCAAATAATCAGGTTGCGGCGTAGAAAATCCTGAGCTGCAATCAAATTCAGCAAGCTCATTGCAATTATTGCCACTTTCTAAAAAAACTTCGGCTGTCGTAAGACAAGCAACTTTTTTTCCAAATGTTTTTAAAAGATGCGTAAGCATCCAGGTTGTGCTTGTTTTGCCTTTGGTTCCACTAACACCGAACAATTTTAATTTTTGAGCAGGATTATCAGCAGCTTTGGCACTTAAAAAAGCAAGCGCTTTACGCGCATCATCAACATATTCAATTTCTATGGTATGATTTTTTAAAAATAAAAATATTTCATCAAAAAGTTGTATATTTTTTTCTAAAACTATCTTTGTTGCGCCTTTTTGAACAGCATCTTTAATGTATCGAACGCCATCTTCTTTTTGTCCTTGAATAACGACAAACGTTGATCCTTGCGTGATATAATCAGTGTGAGCGGTTACAGGAAATGATGTAAATAATTTTTTTTTCATAAAGGTATCCTAATAATATGAATAGGAGCTTGAATCTGAAAATGCACTTGGAATATAGGTGATAGTACTATCTTGCACCAAAGCAACGTCAAAACGCAAGATGAGATCTTTTGATGTGTATTGATTTAAAAAATATTTTGCTGTTAAAATAATTTTTTTTTGTTTTGTAATCGTAATAACTTGAGAAAGTGGAAACATTGTTTTTGTTCTTGTTTTAACTTCCACAAAAATCATGAGCTGTTCTTTGGTTGCAATAATATCGATTTCTCCACCGCGCACCGTATAATTTTGCGCAATGATCATAAAGCCTTGATTCTGTAAATGTTTTGCTACAGCGCATTCTCCAGCATTGCCAATTTCACGTTTGATGGTTTGTGTTTTTATCTGTTGTTCGTTCATATTTAAAATCGTATTGCAAAATTAGTAGGTTTTTTAGCTGTTGTAAGGACCAGTGATTCTGGAAAACGTTTTGCAAGATCTTGAGCAATTTTTAAGGCTGATGTTGTATCTTTTTCTGCAAGAGCAATCGTATAATCGCATTCTAGCATATGTTTTTCGATACCCGGGATTTGCGGCAATAACTTTGCACGCGCATCGGCAACACATAATTTTGCAGAACCGATTGATCCACGTTTGATATGAAAATTAACAATCACTACATCATGTTCCCATAATCGTGATAGGCACGTTGTTTTGATGCGTTCAACTTCGTTATTATACGTTTTAAACATTGCATTTTTTGCAACTAAAAAATTATTAGCAAGTTCAATAGTTTTGAGTGTTGCTGTTTGATCTCTGTCAGCAGGAAGTATTGAATAAAAATTACTCAAAATGCCTTTGTAGCAAGCGTAAGCAACTTTTTCTTTATCGCCTGGATAGAGTTCAATATATTCTTCGTAATATTTTGCAGCATTTTTTAAATCACCGATTTCAAACGTGATATCTGCAATTTCTAAACGTGCAATTTTTGCAACGGTAATACTTTGTGTAATTTTTATTAATTGTTTTAAAAGTATCAGCGCTTGATCAAAATCTTTTAAAAGAATTGCTAAATCTGTGCCTGCTCGTAATTCATCTTCGGTCATATACCGAACTGCTTTGCTCGTTAATTTTCGTAACTTTTTTCGATAAGGATCCCGTTCTTTTTTTTTAGCAGGATACTGACCAAGTTTTAAAACAGTAGGAGCTTTATGCATTTTCTGAAAATGAGCGCACAGTACGCTTGAAAAAAGTATACAAGAAAGAAAACAAAAAATACGCTTGAACATGCTAAAGCCTCATGCTTACGATATAATAAATAAAGTATATACATTCAAGATATCAAAGAGCATGATAATCAGCAAATTGATAAAACTATCATCGGTGATTTGAGTTTGTTATCTTGCCAGAATACATGACAAAGTAAGAAAAATAAGGCCAAGCGGGGAAAATATGCTAAAAAAAACAATCGGAGAGATTTTAGTAGAAAATGGAATCATCACGGGCGATGTTCTTAAAAAATATGAAGATGAGGCCATCAAAGATAAAATTCCTTTTTTACGTTATATTCAAGATAAAAGACTTGTTGCGGCAGAAGCTCTTGCAAAAGCTTATGCTCAACAATCAGAGCTTCCGTATCTTGAAAAAATTTCTGATGAAATGGCAGATCCTTTAATTTTAGTAAAAGTGCCTTTAAAATTTTTGCGAGAAAATTTTATTATTCCTATCAAAGACAAGCAATCGATTATTTTGGTAACATCGAACCCGATGAATTTTCAGCCTATCGATGACTTGAATATGCTCTTTGGAAACCAAACAACAACAGCAGTCACAACTGCTAAAGTGATCATGGATGCTTTGAGTCGTTATTATCCGCTTGAAGGCACCGATCAAATGATGGAAGATCTCGAAGAAGAGTCCGATGTTGAAGGACTTTCTTTTGGTGAGATCGATGAGCGAGATATTTTAAGCAGTGCGAATGATGCGCCGATTATTAAATTAGTAAATTATATTCTTTTTCAGGCAGTTAAAATGGAAGCTTCCGATATTCATATTGAGCCAGAAGAAAAAGAGATGCGTGTTCGTTATCGTATCGATGGCATCATGCATCAATTTATGACCATGCCAAAACGCATTCAAGCTGCTGTAGGCTCTCGTATAAAAATTATGGCAAACATGAACATCGCAGAAAAACGCAAACCGCAAGATGGTCGTATCGAAATTAGAGTTGCTGATAAGCGATTCGATATTCGTGTGAACTTGCTGCCCGTTATTTTTGGTGAAAAAGTGGTAATGCGACTTTTGGATAAAGAAAAAGGATTTGCAGAACTAGAAAAATTAGGATTCAGTCCTCATGATTCTGAATCTCTTAAAAAAATCATTTCGCGACCAAATGGCATTATTTTTGTATCAGGTCCAACAGGTTCTGGTAAAACAACAACATTATATTCGGTGCTCAGTCGTTTAAATGAGCCTACTGTAAATATTATTACGGTTGAAGATCCAGTTGAATATCAATTATCAGGTATTTCTCAAGTGCAGGTGAACGAAAAAGCTGGTCTTTCTTTTGCTATCGCATTGCGAGCTATTTTACGACAAGATCCTGATACGGTTATGATTGGAGAAACTCGTGATGCTGAAACTGCACAAATTGCTATTCAAGCAGCACTAACAGGACATTTAGTTTTAAGTACTATTCATACAAATAGCGCTCCAGCTACTATCACTCGCTTGGTTGATATGGGCATAGAGTCATTTTTAATAGCCTCGTCAATTGCTGGCGTCATAGGTCAACGCTTGGTTAGAAAATTGTGCCAGGCATGCAAAGAATCATATACGCCTTCTGAAGAGCTTTTAAAAAATATAGGCATTAAGCCATCTGATAAAAAAATTACATTTTATAAATCAAAAGGTTGCAACGAATGCAATAGCCTAGGATATAAAGGTAGGTTGTCTATTTTTGAAGTTATGACTATGACTGATGATCTTGCTAAATTGACGATGGAAAGATCTTCTACGGTTGCATTAAGAAAACAATCAATGAAAGATGGCATGACGGTGTTGTTGCAAGATGGCATTAGAAAAGTAGAATTAGGATTAACAAGTATCGAAGAAGTGCTTTCTGTTGCAACTGTGTATGATGAAAATTCAGATTCTTAATAAAAAAAATACAAAAGTTCGTCTTCCTGAGGCGCGCTTTAAGCGTCGTGAGGATCCAGGTTAAAAGGTTTTATGAAATTCTTTGTTCGTCTTTTTTTTATGATCATTATTGGTTGTGTAATTGCTTCGATCGCTTTTACGTTTCATCCACGATGTAAAAAAATGATAGATCAAAAAATAACAACTCTTTTTGAAACATCATATAAAGCTCGATTTGCAGGTACCTTAGATAGCATTTCGTTATTAGATTTTTCTGTGAATTATAGCAATGTAACGGTTCTGCCGTTATCGCAAGAAAAAAAATGGAAGTGGAAAGCCAAGACATTCAAGCTTGTTTTTAATCCATTTTTGTATGCTGCTTATAAAAAAATAGGATTAAAAATTTTTCTTGATACCTGTGTAAGTTGGTCTTTGATGCATCATTTTGATCCTGACATCATGGATCATATTGCACATTTACTTGCGCCTGCAAAAAAATCATTTTTAAAAATGACTGGTCTTTTTTTTAAAAATAGTCTTGTAACAGTGGTTGATCTAGCACAAAATATAACATGTTCTTGTGTTTGGAAAAGCAACATAGAAGAGGATGCGCATGGATTTACCACAGTCATAGATCTTTCTGATGGTATGATGCGTCAAAAAAATGAAACAATTATCGAAGGGCTGCAGGGAAAAATCAGTTCTTATTACGATGCTAAAAAAATGAACACTATTTTTTTTACGTTAGAAAGTTATCTTTTTGGAATCAAAACAGAAGACAAAAAATGTTTTTATAAAGGTAGCTGGAAAAATGGTTTAGGGTATGGCATAGCACACACCAAAGACCGATCTTTTTTTATGTCACCTTTAGAATTTTATTTAGATGATGCTAAAAATATACAGTTTAAAACTCGAGGCACGCTATCGTGTCAAAATATTCTTTTATGTTTAAAGCATAAGAAAGCAGCAGAAGTTTTAGGAACATGTTTTTTTGATTTTAAGGGCTCGCTCTCTTTGCTAGAAGGGCATTGCGCTTTTCGAGATATATCCTATGCGGGCTACGATTTGGATTCAATTACTTCATCAGTATTTCTTAAAAATAAGGTATTGTTTGGCGATGCGATTTTTACGTTAAAAGATCAAAAAATAAAAGGTGAATGGAAGCTTGATGAAAAGAAAAATTTTAAAAGTACTTTGTCTAACATCACAGATTGGAATGTATTGGGCTCGTTTTGGTATGCTCCAAAAGATGCAACGCGTATTGTTATAGAGAGTGCTTACGAAAAAAATATAAATGTTACTGCAACGTATACAACAGCACTGTTACATAAAAAAACGAATGAAAAAATAGATGCAGAAGGGATTGTCAAATCATTCAATGATACTATTTTTTGGGAAAATAGTATTACAACTGACTCTAAAATGTATACTATGACAGGATCAAGTAATCCATTTTTGTGTACGGTAAAAACAATCGAAGATGATGAGATAGTCGCTGAAATCAAAGAATCAAATACTCTTTTTACAGGAATGATTGCTACAGAATTTATACAAGCGATAACAAAAGATATCCTGCCATTTTCTGTTGTTGCTACAGGGCCGCTTTTAGTGACAGCGCGCAAAGATAATGGTCATATTACAGGTGACATAGTGTTACAAGAAGGCATGATTCGCACTTTTTCGTTTTATAATTTTATCCAAAGCATGCAAGCTTCTTTTACGATTGATATTTTAAAACGATCTTGTTTGATACAAAATTTTATTGCAACTCTTTATAAAGGTAACATTAAAAGTTCAGCGATACGATTAGGATATGATTATACGCATAAACAAATGTGGGCGCATATTCCGCTCATATTAGATAGTTGTTTTTTGCATAAAGATAAAGCATTTTATGCAGATGTTTCTGGTGCACTTTGCTTTAAAAAAAGTTTAGATAAACATCCTACTTTAAAAGGTTTTTTATCATTTGATCATGCGCATTTAAAAGAAAATATTTTTTCTCAAGACCTTGGTTCTTTAACATCGGACATGCGTAATGATCAATCATCAGAATTAGAAACAGATATTTTTTTTACTACAAAAAACCCTATTCAAGTAAAGACTCCGGAGCTGGAGACGCAAGTAGCAGCTTCTTTAGCTATCACGCATGATGCTCAGGCATGTTTCGTAAAAGGAGATATGTTGCTGTCGGGTGGCAGTATTCATTTCCCTGCTTATTCTTTACCAATTACTAAAGGAAGCATTTCTTTTAAAGGACAAGATATTACAGATCCTTTGATAGAGTTATCAGCGCAGGGTCGTATTAAAAAATATAATATTATGCTTAATTGTTCTGGAACGGTGAGCGAGCCACAGATTATTTTTAATGCAGTTCCGTTGCTTTCGCAAGAACAAATTATGATGTTACTTTTTGCAGGAAGCGAAGAAGAATCTTTTAATAAAGCCGTGCCATCGCTTATTATGCGCAACGTAGAAAATATTATTTTTGGAACACGAGCAGGAGCGCGGATAAAGAAATTAATGGAACCTTTTGGAAAAATAAAATTCATTCCAAGATTTACCGATCAGACAGGTCGTGGAGGATTTAGAGGAGGGTTGGAAATAGAAGTAACCAAGCGATTGAGAGCGATGATCGAAAAAAACTTTAGTCTTACCGAAGACGTTGCATTCGAGGTTGAATATGCGCTTACCGATACCATGAGTATCAAGGCAACGCGAGATGAGCGGGGCGATCTAGGAGCAGAAATAGAAATGAGATTTAAATTTTAAATATAAAAAAAGAGACCTATGAAAAAAACATGTATAACGATAGCAGTATTTTTTTTGTATGCAGCCTATGCATTTTGTGCGCATCAAAATAGTATTCATGCAGCAATTTTAAAAAAAGAACGTGTTGACTCTGTTTATTTTATGCCCGATCAGACAGATTTTTATAAAGAACTGCTTTTGTGGCTTTTTTTAAACACAAATGGTTCTATAAAAGCCGCTCTGTATCGATTAACTGATCGTGATGTAGCCCAAGCATTAGTAGCAGCTCATGAGCGTGGTGTTCCTGTTGAAGTTGTTTTTGATCCTACTGCAATTACGACGCGTTATAGCTTGGCAAGTCATCTTTATAAAGCTGGCATATCGCTTTATTGTTATCAGCCAACGGGCTTGCGGCCACCTTTTCCAAAATCATTTCCATCTATTATGCATCACAAAACATTTGTCTTCGAAGACGTGCTTGGTTGTCCCTCGATAATTGCTTGGGGTTCGCTTAATCCAACCAATGCAGGATTTAATGGAAACGAAGAAGTGACGCACATTACGGACCAGCACGCAAAAGCATTTACTGATCAATTTGCTTTGTTAAAATCCCGTTCAGCGCATGTATCTGATGAATATTTTTCAAAACTTTTAAAAGAGAAAAATAAAATTTCTAGAGAACAGAGTCTTACAAGAACAGCATTTTCGTTTGTAAAAAGATTTTTTCATCGATAGAAATGATTAAAGTTGTGAGCGTAAACTGGCAATGCAATTATTAAAGTCATCAGGCGTATTTGTTTCAAACTCATAAGCCTGATCTTTATAAATAAATGCAATTTTTTGAGCGTGCAGAGCGTGTCTTTGAATAAAGTGAGACTTGGTTCCATACACTTCATCACCAATCAAACCATGTCCAGCAGCGGCAAAGTGAACACGAATTTGATGTGTTCTTCCCGTTACTGGTTGCACCGTTATTAAGCTTTCTTTGGAAAAATGTTCTAGAACCTTATAATGCGTCAGAGCGTTTCTGCCGTTGTGATCGATCGTCATTTTATTGCGAATAGTAGGATGGCGCGCAATAGATCCAGAAAAAGTTCCTGTGTTTTGAGGGTGGCCTTTAACGATAGCAATATACGTTTTTTGTATTTTGCGATCTTTAAATAGTTTGCTAAAAATTGCGAATGCAGGATTGGTCAAAGGAATGATCATTAATCCAGAAGTATTTTTATCAAGTCTATGAACAATACCAGGTCGGTCTTGATAGCCAACTTGTGTAATATCATTAAACGCATGAGTGAGCCAGGTAACGAGCGTAGGTTCTGTCATCTTAGCATGATTGGCATGAACAATGAGACCAGCTGGTTTTGAAATTATGGCAAAGTCGTTATTTTGAAAAATAATTTGAACTTGTAAGTGCGAAAGATCTTCTTTGGCAAAAACAGCCGGCTCTTTTTTTTCTGGAATAATTAAGCTAATGGTATCGTTTTTTTTTAAGCAAAAACTATTTTTTTTAGTTTTGATAGTATTAATATTTACTAAATCTTGTTTGATAATTTTTTGCAAAAAGCTTCGTGAATAATCTGGAAATTTTAAAGAAAGAAAAGCATCGAGTCTCATGCCCTGTTCGGCTTCTGTAACTAAAAAAATATGTTCAGAGCCATGCAGGAGCGAATCTTCTTTATTCATGGTAAGCCTTTTGGTGAATTATTTTTTTCAAATGAGCAAAAAAATATAAAAATATTCTTTATTAAAATTGTAAAATTCATAGGATCAAAAGTCAAATGGACAAGCAAAATGTATTAGGTTAAGGTTAAGCAATATTCGTTAAATTGTATTGATTGCAAGAGGGGGAAATATGGTTTCAGAAAAATTGTTTAATGAAATCCGAGCCCATATTAAAGATGTTATTGTACAAAAAACAGCTTTAGCAAAATCGTTATGGCAGGAATTTATAAAATTGCATCCGGTTGATATAGCAATATTCCTTTCTGAATTACCAGAAGAATACTGTAAAAAAATGTTTATTCAGTTGCCGCAAGAACTTAATTGCGCGGTATTTCGTGAATTTTCTGAATCTATGCAATCATTTACGCTTTCGTTTTTAGATGATGCAGAAAAAAGTGGCATTCTTTCGTGTCTTACAACGGATGAACTTACAGATTTATTCGAAAATTTATCTGATGAAGATTTGAAAAAATATATGGGTTTTTTGCATAAAAATGATCGCGAAAAAGTTTTATCATTGATGCAATTTGATTCTGAATCTGCTGGCGGGATCATGGATACAGACATTTTGCCTTTGCAAGATACCTATACGGTGCAAAAAAGTATTCAACTTATTCAAAGATTGCAAGTGCATCGTGAGTTGCATCAACGTATTTTTGTGATTAATACAGAAAAACAATTAGTTGGCTTTATTAATCTCGAAGATTTAGTTTTGCATAAACCAGAAACAGTGATTAGTCATTTTATGCAACATAATGAATTTATAGCGCAGGCAAAAGAAGACCAAGAATCAATCGCGCAACGCATGATGCATTACAATTTAACAATCGTTCCTGTGGTTGGAGAGAGCAATTATTTTTTAGGCGTTATTCCAAGCACAACTTTAGTTGATATTATCGAAGAAGAGACAGCGCAGGATTTATATCGTATGTCAGCTATGAGTCCTATCAAAGGAACGACGTATTTAGAAGTTTCGTTCTTTAAGCAATTGTATCAAAGAAGTTATATTTTAATTTTGCTTATGCTGATTCAGTCAATCTCTAGCACTATTTTAAAAACTCATAAAACATTGTTGGCAGGAGTTGCAGGAGGAGTGTTGCTGCAATTTATCACGATGCTTATTAGTACTGGCGGGAATGCTAGTAGCCAAACTGCTGGAGTTATGATTCAAGGCATGGCTTCTGGAGAAATACATCCTGCAAATATAAAAAGATTTTTTAAAAGAGAGTTTTTACTTTCTTGCGCGATAGCGGTTATTCTAGGAATCACTGCATTTATTCGCGTCTATCTTGCAAGCAAAAGCGTTATTGGTAGCGTAGCCGTTGCAGGATCAGTTTTTTGTATCGTGATTATTTCGATTACTATTGGAAGCACTATTCCCGCACTCTTGCATTCTTTGCGCATCGATCCAGCTTATTGGGCTGGTCCAGTGCTTGCAACGGTGATGGATATTCTAGGACTTTTGATCTATTGTGCGGTCGCAAGCGCTATTTTTAGCTATTGTACTAACTTTTCTTGACAAAATGCTTATTGATTTATACCTTAGAGATACTCTTTTGTAAGCTGAAACTTTCATAAGGGCCGCTAGCTCAGTCGGTAGAGCAACAGCCTTTTAAGCTGTGGGTCGTTGGTTCGAATCCAACGCGGCTCACCAGAGGTCCCCATCGTCCAGTGGCCTAGGACATCGCCCTTTCACGGCGAAGACAGGAGTTCGAATCTCCTTGGGGATGCCATTTCCTTGCTTTTTATTTTTTTACGAAGATAGTATATGTACTATTTTAAATAAATAATGTTTATAAATTTTTTATTAAGCAGAAGGAAAAAACGTGTATGAAGATAGAACAGAGTAAAGGGATCATTTTAATAGCGATAGGTTTATGTTTTTTAATGGGTAATGGATGGGTTACTATTCGCCTTTTAACGCTTGTTTTAGGCCTTCTTTTTATAAATTATGGACTTATAAAATTAGGATCACCTTCGCTTGTTGATTTTTTTAAAAATATTTTCTCAGCTTTAAAATTTTAGTAATTACTTAAAAAAGGAGTTTTAATATGTCTCAATTTTCGATAAGGCAAGCAGTTGGGTTTGCTGGCTCTGCATACGTAAAGCATTGGATGGTTTTGTTAGCAGCAGGTCTCGTCGTTGGCGTAAGTCATTATGTGCGAGAATATGTTCCGCGCATGGTTGCTCAAAAATTAGAAATATATCAACAAGTTACCGTTAAATTAGATATGGCTGAACAGCCAGTCATGCAACAAGCGCATTTTGTTTTAGAAAAAATATCAGCCCATCTTCAAAACACGCCAAAACATCTTTTGTTAATTATGCTTCTTACGCTTCTTGTTTGTTGGGTGCTCTATGCTTTTGTTCTTTGCGGTTTCATTAGAATAGTTTTGAACATAAAAGATAAAGATACCGCACATTTGGGATTGTTTTTAGAAGATACAAAAGTCATTTTTCGTGCTATGGGAACATTTTTAATAATCCTTCTCTATGCACTTTCTATGCTTGTTGGTATCGCATTTTTATCAGTACCTGCGGTTATGATAATCAAACATCTTCTTGGCGTAGGACTAATGCGTATTATGATGGGCATGACAAGTATGATCGTGATAGCAGGAGCATTTGGTTATTGGTTGGTCAGTTATCTTTTTCCTCTTTTTTGTTTAGTTGATAAGCCACAAACAACGATTCGTGCGGCACTTGCGATGGGACAAACATTAGTTAGTGGCATGCGAATTAAATTATTAGGAGCACTCTTTTTATTAGCCTGCATTATTATGCCAATTTCTGCAGTTATCATAAATTTTCTTGGAGTATTTGGTGTAGCGAGTGTTCATCAGTCGCTTTTGCAACAATCGATAGCGTCTGTTATTACTGCGCCTTTTGGTTATTTGTATATGGGTTTTATTTATCGCGCTTTAACTGAAAAATAATCTTACAAAAGAGAAAAGAGTTTGTGTTGTTGTGCAAACTCTTTTCTCTTTTATGATCTAGAAAAAATAATTAAATCTTTATAATCGCCTTGATCAGCTTTTTTTAAAGCTTGAATGTATATTGTTCTGGTATAGCATAACGCCATCAGCTTAGAAATAAAAAAATTAATAATTTTTAAAAAAAATTTTCGAATGCTCGTCATCCTGAGGCGCGATCCAAGCGCCGTGAGGATCCAGGATTTATAAAGTATATTTTAAAATTAATCTATTTTTGCTTTGGTTTAAAACAGTAGTGTTTTATAAATTTGCGCGTCGAAGTTAGCGTTCTGGTGGTACTCTGATTTTGAATATGATGAAAAATTGAGAATTTTTTTGTGATTATTATATTTTTAATTTTAGTAACCCTGTCCGTCTTCATTTCACTACGACGCGACATCTGGCCATAGCGCTTTGCGCGACGGCTGATGGATCCTCACGGCGCTTGGATCGCGCCTCAGGATGACGATCTCGAAGATGAATCATTATTTTCAAGCCGAAGATTTTCAGCACATAAAATATTTTTTTGTTCCCATTCATTTAATTGATCTTGAGTTGTAATGTGTAAGGGTATAAGATTTTTTATTTCATCATGTTCGAGTGGTGTTGCACCTTCAGGATAATCAAATTTCATTTTCATCATTCCAAAGTAATTTTAAATTACCTTCAAGAAGCTCTTTTATGTATTGTTCTTCTTGATTTTTCTAAAGTGTAAAATTTAAAAAAATCAGGCAATTCTTTTAAATTTTTTTTCGATATCATGCGTAAAAAGCAGCCATTGTGTCGGCCGTCCGTGCGGGCATGAATGAGCATTTTTTGTGGTATGCAATTTTTGTATAAGTTTTTGCATTTTTGCTACAGTAAGTTCGTCGCCAGCTTTTACAGCAGCTTTGCAAGCAAGTTGAGCGCGTAATTTTTCAGTTATTTTTTTTACAACATCGTCTAAATTTTCAGAAGTTTCTTTTGTAATCCAAATCAGTAGATCATCTAAAAGCTCTTGTAAAGGCACTTCTTTTGCATATACTGGCAATGCTGTGATGCGCAGCTGTTCTTTACCAAAAACATCAATCATAATTCCATGTTGAGCTAACAATACAAGATAATTTTCTAGCAATTGTATATCGTTAAAAGTAAGCGTAATGATAATCGGAAACAACAAAGGAACAACTTCTGTTGCGTTAAAATGTGTTGCAATTTCTTCGTACAAAATTCGTTCATGAGCAGCGTGTTGATCAATCATCAATAAGCCTTCTGGATGGTCTAAAAGAATATACGTTTGCAAAGATTGTCCAATAATTTTATATGTCGTTATATCGATCTGTTCTGTGATAGAAGTAGGCGTTTCGCTGATGCAGTGATCTGGTGCTGGTTTTGTAAATTCTATGTGTTGAGGAACAAAAACAGATTGCTCTTTCTCTTCAAAAAAATGAGGCGCATTTAGAGGCATATTTAGAGGTGTATAAAAAGTTTTTTTGTATGCTATTGTCTCATTTAGTTGCGTTATCGAAGTGTTCAATAAAGTATTTTTGATCGCTTGAGCAATTGCTTGTTCAACACGATGAGGATATAAAAAAGCAACTTCTTCTTTTTTAGGATTTGTATTACTATCAACATGTTCTGGATGCAAAGTGATATCGATAATAGCAACAGGATAGTTTTGTGGTCGCAAAGTATTGTTATAACCACGCATTACAGCTTGAGCAAGTTGATAATTTTTAACATATCTTTTGTTAACAAAAAAATAAAAACCAGCGCGGTCATAGCGGCCATACTGTTGATTAGTGATGCAGCCGGTAATTTTTATATCAGTTTCTGTAGTAAGCGAAACAGAAAGTAAATGTGATGTTATATTTGTTTCTAAAAGCTGATCGCATCGATCTTGTAATGAAGTTAAAGAAGGGCAATTAAAGATTGGAGCATCATTATGTATCAAGATAAAATGAATTGAAGGATAAGAAAAACAGAATGCTTTAAAAAGCATGAGTATTTGGTTCCATTCAGTTGCAGTTGTTTTTAAAAATTTTTTTCGTGCAGGAATAGTGCAAAAAATGTTATCAGCAGTAATGGTGGTGCCATGATTTTTGCTCATTATTTTCTCAGAAATAATAGAACCTTCTTGAATGATAAGCTCAATTCCTTCAAGAGCGTCTTTTTGTTTTGTTGCAATCGTCATGTTTGTAACGTGGCTAATGCAGGCTAAAGCCTCGCCGCGAAATCCAAAAGTAGCAAGGTGTGCAAGTTCATCAAAGCTTTTTAGTTTGCTCGTTGCATGTTTTTGAATAGACATGCGAGCGTCAGGAAAAGACATACCAGAGCCATTATCTGTAATTTTTATACGCGACTTGCCACCATCATGAACAGAAATTTCGATACATGTTGCTCCAGCGTCGATGCTGTTTTCGACCAATTCTTTTATAATATGCGCAGGGCGCTCAATAACCTGACCAGCAGCAATCTTTTGAATATCTTGTAATGATAAAATACGAATCATGGAATTATAGTTTTATGTTTTAAAAAGAAAAAATATACATCATTATTTTAATTCATCGAACAAATACGTGCAAGCTGTATAAATAGTAATTACTACAGCATAAGACCATCAATTTAGAAATAAAAGAGTTAATAATTTTTAAAAAAATTCTCGAATTCTCGTCATCCTGAGGCGCGATCCAAGCGCCGTGAGGATCCAGGATTTATAAAGTATAGTTTTTGGGTTACTGTATCGTAATTTCAGGCTATAATATTTTTACAATCAGTTTGATTATGTTTTTTTATAAGAATCATAAGAATTTGAGAGTTTGCAATTTTTGGTAATAATTAACTTTTTAATTTCAGTAAATCCTGGATCCTCACGGCGCTTGGATCGCGCCTCAGGATGACGATCTCGAAGATGAATCATTAGTTTTAAGTTGAAGATTTTTAGATATATACTTTAAAACTTTTTTATTTCTAAATTGATGGTCTTATGTTGTAATCATATTTGTTTCTTTGTCAAAAATGTATAAAGTGTATCTCTGTTAATATATTCTTTGCTTTATATAAGGAAAAATAAATGAAAAACAAAATGAGTAAAATGTTTTTTTTAGGATTATTCGCAATTTTTTCTTTGCAAAGTGCTGAAGGATCAGATGCAAAGTCAGCTAGCGCTGCAGGAGCTGCTCAGTTATCAGGCACTGACGCAGGAGTAGCTATCGAGGAAGAAATTAAAGCAGGTGAATTTAAATCTTTTTATGATGCAATTCAAAAAGCAAAACAAATAGAAGAACCAATAGACAGATTAATGGCTGGTGTGGAAGTACATAAACCATTATCTATGATAGTAATGGCATTGAATTCTATGCGGAGCCGTGATAATGATGAAAAGAAGAAATTATTAAGGCAAGCAGACTATCTTTTTGAAGAAATTCATAAATTGAATAAGACGAAATAATCATTCAATTTTTTTATAATCCGATTACAAGCCTATCTCGATTATAACTATCAGAAATTGTTTTTACACCATTAAATCCGGCATGAATGAATAATTCTTCAACGTATTTTTTTTGATCGTATCCAATTTCTAGAGCTAGTCGAGGTAGGCCATATTTTTTTAAAAGAGAATCTTTTTTTAGATATTTTGTTGCATGATTAACAATATGAATAATAAGTGCGAGGCCGTTATTATCAGCAACTAAGGCACCTCGATCTTCCCATCGAGTGATGGTTTGCGAAAGTTCATGCCAGACTGAAGATGCGATGTACGGCGGATTGGAAATAATAATATCGAACAAAATGTCTTTATTCAGTTGATTAAAAAGATCAGATTTTAAAAAACGCACATTCGTGATGTTATTACGTTCAGCATTTTTTTTAGCAAGCTGTAAAGCAGTATCTGCAATATCAAGAGCCCAAACAGTCGCTGCAGGAAAAGACTGTGCGCATAAAAGTGCTATGCATCCTGATCCTGTGCAAAGATCCAAAATATGTAACGGCGTTTCTTTTGGAAGATGCAGCAACATATTTTTAAGAAGATTAATGCACCATTCTTCTGTTTCTGGCCTTGGAATCAGCGTTGGCGGTTCAACACACAAAGATAGATTGCCAAACGGTACTGTTCCTAAGATATATTGCAACGGATAATATTCTTTTGTGTGCGCAGTAATCCAGTTTGTAAGCAGTGTATGATCTTTGTGCGTGAGCGAAATGGTATCTGTGGTAACTAGTTGTGCCATGGTTTTTTGAGTAAGTTTTTCTAAAAGCCACCAGGCAACTCGTTGTGCATGCATACGGCTTTCGTACCACGGCTCTAATTCGAGTGTAATTTTTTCTACCAAAGATCGTACATTTTGAGTAATAATGAACATTTATTTTTTATATACAGCGTCGAGTTTTGCAAGATCGCGATCTAAATTAAGCAATTGATTATCAAAACTAGCTAACATTTTTGTGCAAGCAGCTAAATCGGTTGCTGGTGTAGCATTTTGACCATTGCTTAAAATAGTACCGCGTGCGTTTAATATGTCGCGATAAACGCTTGCAAATAGATTTAAATAACAAAATAAACTAAAAAATAAAATTATTTTTTTCATTGCTTTCTCCTGATTTTATACATTTTAGTATAATTTTATTTTAAAAAATTATGAAGAAACAATAATTATAGCATGCCACCATCAGCTTAGAAATAAAAAAGTTAATAATTTTTAAAAAGATTTCCGAACTCTCGTCATCCTGAGGCGCGATCCAAGCGCCGTGAGGATCCAGGTTTTATAAAGCATATTTTTTGGGTTGCTGTATCGTAATTTTTATAATCAGTTCGATTATGTTACTTCATAAGAATAACAAGAGATTGAGAGTTTATAATTTTTGGTAATAATTAACTTTTTAATTTCAGTAAATTCTGTCAGTCTTCGTTTCACTACGACGCGACATCTGGCCATAGCGTTTTGCGCGACGGCTGATGGATCCTCACGGCGCTTGGATCGCGCCTCAGGATGACGATCTCGACGACAAGTCATTATTTTAAGCTGATGGTTTTTAGCTGTATCAAATATATTTATTATTTTTTAAATTTATTTTTCTGTCTATATGTTAGTGAATAAATTGTTGCTCTTTGGCGTCTAATTTGACCTGATAATGCATCTAATGTTTCAAAAATTTCAGGATATTTAGGATCTTCTTTAAAAAATTTATTCATATGGTTTATTAACTTGTTTATAATAATTCTTATATTTTGATCATTTATATGATGTTCTTTTATAAGAGGTATTTTGTCTGCTATATCTTGAGCGCTTTGTATTCCATCTATTTCTAGTGCTTCTATTAATTGTTGGTATTTTATTGATCTTCTTGCAGGTTTTGCTCGAAGTGCAGAAGATATAGCAACAGTGCTTTCTGCTTCTTCATCTTCTGTCTCTTGAAAAGTAGGAGTTGTTGTAGGAAGAGGTGTATCTAATGGAGGAGGCAATAAAAAATTGGCTGTTTGATGTGTACTTGATGCTGAACCTAGCGATAAAGAAAATTCTAATTCAGAAATTTCTTCTAAATCTATAGGTCTATCTAAATCTATATCTATTGGTGCTTCTTGAGCTGCCAGAGCTGTCGCAATTGTTGTAGCTACGGGAGTTGATCTTGATTGCAGTTTTTTTAATGCTGTATGCGGGATAAGCAGATCTCTGCTATGCGATTGTTCTCCTTTACGTTTTATGTGCAAAATATTTAATATTGTAAAAAGCACCTTATATTCAGGTTTTTTTCTGTGACATTTTAAACGAGCATTTAATTGTTTTATTGTTTTTTCAAAGTTAGGATGACTTTCATGCTTTGGTAACTCCTGTATTAATGATTTTAAGAGAGAAAAACCTTTATCATTATTTGTTTTTTTATTGTGCATTCTAATTAATTTTTTATCGAATGGAGTTGCGGATTGCAGAGATGCAAAATTAAAAAATAAAGTTAAAGCAATGATTTTTATTTTATTTTTTTTCATAATTTCACTTATAGTTATATTTTAAAATTTTTAATTATAAAATATATGATAAATGATTATTTGTATAGCAGATACATGTTTTTTGCATGTTTTATTCAAATGCTATTAAATTATGAATGAATAGTTTAAAAATATTTTTAAGTGGTTTGTAATTCTTGAGCTAAAGTGGCTGATGTATTTATTGTCTTTTGCTTTTGGCATATAGTCATCCTTGGTTTACGTGATGGTT